>JAAROH010007644.1_pt1 | contig 75850 bp, 79 predicted proteins | sample 7248631 | NCBI WGS metagenome assembly JAAROH01 (sample SAMN09772309, study PRJNA484901) | compost metagenome | isolation source: Vermicomposting unit | place: India | reverse complement strand
AATAGTAATGGAGCGGGATTGCAAAAAATCCCACCCCAACTATTGACAAAGAGCCTTATTTCAAAATAAAAAACCTACTAAAAAATTAGTAGGTTTTTTGATATTCCAAAATAAAAATTATCTTGGCTCAACAATAAGCTTCATTGCTGTTCTTTCTTCTCCATCAATTTCTATGTCTGTAAATGCAGGTATACATATTAAATCAATTCCACTTGGAGCTACAAATCCTCTCGCTATAGCTACAGCTTTTATTGCTTGATTTAAAGCACCTGCTCCAATGGCTTGGATTTCAGCATTGCCCTTTTCCCTTAAAACTCCAGCCAGTGCTCCTGCTACAGCATTTGGACTTGATTTTGCTGATACTTTTAATACATCCATTAAATATCCCCCTCTTTTTATATTATTTTATTGATGATAAATTAATTATAATATTTCATATTTCTTATTATTCTACAAATCTAATAAAATTCCTCTTTTATTTTTTAAAAATAGGTATATTTTTATAAAAAATTTTTTATTTTCTAAAACAAAATTTTTATAAAAATGAGGTGGATTATTTTGCGTACTCAATGGCTCTGGTTTCTCTTATAACATTAACTTTAATTTGACCTGGATAATCCAATTCTTCTTCTATTTTCTTAACTATTTCTCTAGCAACAAGCACAATTTGATTATCATCTAATTCTTCTGGTTTAACCATAATTCTTAATTCTCTACCAGCTTGAATTGCATAAGATTTTTCAATTCCATCAAAAGAGTTAGCTATTTCTTCTAATCTTTCTAATCTCTTAATATAAGCTTCTAGAGTTTCTCTTCTTGCACCAGGTCGAGCTGCAGATATAGCATCAGCTGCTTGGACTAATACCGCTTCCACAGTTTTAGGTTCAATATCTCCGTGGTGAGCTGCAATACAGTGAATTACTTCATCGGACTCTTTATACTTCTTCGCTAATTCTACTCCTATATCTACATGAGGACCTTCTATTTCATGATCTACAGCTTTTCCAATATCGTGTAATAGTCCTGCTCTTTTGGCTACCTTTACATTTACTCCTAGTTCAGCAGCCATTGCTCCTGCTAGTTTTGCTACCTCAATTGAATGCTTAAGAACATTTTGTCCATAACTTGTTCTAAATCTCAATCGACCTAACAGTTTTATCAATTCGCTATGAAGGCCATGAACGCCTGCTTCAAAAGCTGCTTGTTCTCCTTCTTCTCTAATTAAATTATTAACTTCCTTTTTAGCCTTTTCTACCATTTCTTCTATTCTAGCTGGATGTATTCTTCCATCGGCAATTAATTTCTCTAATGCAATCCTTGCAATTTCTCTTCTTATAGGATCAAATCCCGAAAGCACTACAGCTTCAGGAGTGTCATCGATTATCAGATCAATCCCAGTTAAAGTCTCTAATGTTCTAATATTTCTACCTTCTCTACCTATAATCCTTCCTTTCATCTCATCATTTGGCAATGATACTACAGTAACAGTAGATTCGGCAACATAATCCACAGCGCATTTCTGAATAGCATATGAGATTATCTCTCTAGCTTTTTTCTCAGATTCTTCTTTAACCCTATTTTCCATTTCTTTGATTAACATCGCTGCTTCATAATCTACTTCTTTCTTTACATCATTTAGTAAAATTTCCTTTGCTTCTTCACAAGTTAGACCTGATAATCTTTCCAATTCTTTCACTTGTTGCTCATATAATTCATTAATGCGGTTTTCCTTTTCTTCAAGCTCTCTTTCTTTTATAATCAAAGCTTCCTCTTTTTTCTCTAAAGAATCAGCTTTCTTATCTAGAGACTCCTCTTTTTGTAGCAGACGCTTTTCTTGTTTTTGAATCTCTAGCCTTCTTTCCCTATTTTCTCTTTCATTCTCTAGCCTTATTCTATGTGCTTCCTCTTTTGCCTCTAACAATATTTCTTTCTTTGCAGTTTCAGCTTCTTTATTAGCATCCTCTACAATTTTTTTTGCTAACTCTTCCGCATTCCCTATTTTCTTTTCTGCAATAGTTTTTCTTATGGTAAAGCCTGCAATAATTCCTATGATAGCTACTAAAATGTTGACTATGATATCAATCACGGTACACCTCCGTTCTATTTAGTTTTCAAGTTTCGTTTACCATCTCAAATGATCAACTTTCTTAATAATAAAAATATAAACCGTTTATACCGGCTTATAGAATATACACAAGAACCATGATATTAAATGATTATAACTCGATTTTATTTTATTACTTTTTAATAATTATGTCAAGAACATTAATTTTGACCAACTCTTTCAACTTGGCTTATAGTGCCATTAAGTGCAACCCTATAAGTATTTGTACCAATAGCTGATAGATGATTGTTATGGGTAACCATAATTATCTGCCTTTGAAACATCTCCGATGCTTTTTTTAGGAAATCTGCAACATTATAAATATATTCTTCGCTTACATGCTTTGCAGGTTCATCTAGTATAAGTGGTCCTTCGATTCTAGGTTTATGTATTTGCAAAAAAGCAATTCTCAAAGCTAAGGATATGATATCTATTACTCCCCCACCCCTTGAAAGTTCTGGTTTCGTTTTTACTATCATATCTTTATCATTAGTAATAACATAAAACTCAGCACTAGGCTTGTTATAAGATTCTTCAATCTCAATTTCAAATTCTATATTGTTTTCAAATATATATTGTAAACAATTGGTAACTAGAGACTCAATCTGCAATTTTGCTTGATTTCTTGCAAATTCAGATGTTTTTTGAAGCAATATACTAACTTTTTCATTCAATTCAATTTGTTTATCTATATCCTTTATGATCTTTTTACTTTCTTCAATATCTTCCTGAATTTTTTCCCTCTTACCTTGTTCTTTTGAAATAAATGAGTTTAATTTTAATAATATATCCTCTAATTCCCTATAATCCTTTATCATAACATCACTTCTTTTCTAATATATCTTTTGGGATTAATTTATTGGCTTCTTCAAATAATTGCTCTATTTCTTCAGTCAATTTATTAATTTCCTTATCCAGTTCTTCAGGATTAACTCCAAGTTCTTTCAATTCTTTTATTATTTCCTGCTGCTGATTATTCAATTGTTCCAACCTTGCTTCTGCTCTATATTTTAAGCTTTTAGCTTTTTCTAAATTTTCCTTTAATACATTTAACTCTTTTTCGTAATCCTTCAATGTACTTCCTCCCTTTCATAATTTCTTATTATGGTTTCTATATTCTCTTTATTAATGGGGTTTAAACATAGAGGACAAACTTCAATCCTGCTTAGTACTTCCCTGTAGTGTTTCAAATAATTATCAATTTCACTTTTTATTTGGACTAATTTATTTTTTATCCTTGCTTTTTCCTCTACTATTAAATCATTATTCTTTTTTATGTTCCATATACTTTGTAATAGACTATATTTAGATTCAATTAAATCCTTAATGCCTGTTGCAGTTTCTATCCCAGCTAATTTGTCCATATATGTTCTTCCTATTGAAATACTTTTATTAATGCTGTCAAGTTTGTTTTTTAGCTGATATATCCTTGTGAGGAGTTTATGTTTTGTCATCAGCACATTAAAATTGTCTTCAGCTTCATCTAAGCCTTCCATCCTGCTTAAAACATCCTTATTAATATAGATCTCTTTTTTAGCTTTATTATATTTATTTAAAATACTATATAGCTTCTCTTTCTTATCAATAAGGACAGCTAATCTTTTTATTTGATCATCTATTTGTTCAATATCCTTTAAATAGAATAATAAATTTTGATTATATTTAATACTATTATCTATCATATTAAGACTTTCCTGTTTTGAATAAATGTACTTATATTTTCTTATTTTATCTGATAATTTAGCCTCTAAATTAATCGCTATATCTAGATTCTTTAATTTTTCTATATAAGTATTCAAAAGCTTAATTTCATTATTAATTTGATTTAATTGCTCACGTTTTTGGATCAATTGATTTAATTTCAACTGCTTATTATAGATGTTATTTTTTATATCCTTTAGCTTATTGGCTTTTTCAATTAAATCATCTAAATAATCATACTCAGCTAGGTTATTAATCAATTGCTCTAAAAATTCCTCTAGCTTTTTCTTTTCAAGCTTTAAATTTCTAATATCTTTTAAAGTATCCTTTAACGCATCATCGATATAATGTACACCTACTAATCTTCCTATGGCATTTGCTCTTGTGGAATTCTTTTCAGATAACAAAAAAGGGCCTTCTAGCTGTTCGCCTATATTTATCAAATTTGGTATATTTTCATCTAATAATACCTTCCTCAAAGAAATTCTATTTATTATCTCTGCAGGAACTTTCGAACCAAATCCTTGAAAAACTGTCTCCTCACCATTGGCATCGTATAAGTAATAGTAATTCTTAGTTTTGCTTCTATACCTTTTTACTTTTACATTATTGCTAAAAATAACAGTTACACTACACTCAGTTTCTCCCTCTCTAATAAAGAAATCCCCCGTTGGTTCATTAAATAGAGCCCATTTAATACCTCTAATAATTGCACTTTTCCCTTGATCAGATGGTCCTACAATTACATTCAAGCCACTGTCAAATTCTAATTCAGTATACTTATGAGACTGAAAATTTTCTAATATTACTTTTTTAATATACACCATACTACAGTTCATCTCCTAAGTTCTTCATTTGAGAATTGGATATCCTTCTAAGAGCTTCCTCTTTAACCTCCTCAGAGACCCCTTCTGCATTAGATACTTCTACCAATATTTCATTTATATCTAGCTTGTCAAAATTAATTGTTCCTTCAATTGTTTGCTTGAATTCAAATAGAATCTCATTTTTGTATATATGATTTTCAATTTCATCTCTATTCAATACTTCCTCGCCTTCTAATGCAGATTTAAGCTCAACAAGCTGGATATCTATGGAACTGCCTAACTCAATTATTGCAACCTTTGGCATCCTATTTATTTCCCTTAAGCTATTTGTAATTCTAACTAAACTACCTGGGTTAACAAAATACTTTCCATCAACATTTAATACTCCAAACCCAGTATGATAGTGACCGCAAAGAGTAATATCAGCTTTTGTGCTTTTTATGTCATCAATCAAAGTATAAGGAATTCCTTGAATGAAAGGTTTATTAAGAAGCATTCCATGAACCATATGTATTGAATAATCAACATCACTAGAAACTTCCCTGACAATATAATGGGACCTATATCCTTCATGATCTATATTGTAAACGTATGGTTGCCCAGTCAATTGGACTTTAATTCCATCTTTATTCAAGTATACAACTTCATCTTTTTTAATTAATCTAACCACGTTCAATGCATCTAATAAACCCAACATACTCCTATTTACAGTATCTGGATTATGGCCATATACATCGTGATTCCCAACTATTATGTATATAGGCACTCCAAAGCTATTTAGTATTTTAGAAAAATGGCTTGTTATAGAAATTGAAACATCAGGTCTATCAAATAGATCTCCACCATGAAGTACATAATCAATATTATGTTCTTTAATTATTTGTTTAATTTCATTAAGCTTTCTTTCTATAGTCTCTGGAAAATTGTCCATTCTGTTTCTTGGAGTAGTACCTCTAATATGTGTATCTGTTAAGAAGAGCAATCTCAAATTTAACACTCCTTATAAATAAACCTCCTTATTGGAGGTTTATTTTGATTTTTCATCTTTTATATTATTTTTATTATCAGCTGTCTCTTCCATTCCTTCGTTTAAAAGATTATATTTTTCTCTAATTTTTCTTTCAATTTCCTCATATATGTTTGGGTTTTCTAATAAAAATTGTTTTGCATTTTCTCGACCTTGTCCAAGTCTAATGTCACCATAGCTAAACCATGCACCAGACTTGTTTATAATATTTGCTTCTACTCCAACATCTAGCACATTACCCTCATTGGATATTCCTTTTCCGTACATAATATCAAACTCTGCTTGTTTAAAAGGAGGTGCTACTTTATTTTTTACTACTTTCACTCTAGTTCTACTACCTATAATATCTTCACCTTGCTTTATAGAGTCTACTTTTCTTACATCCAAACGGATAGAAGAATAGAATTTTAAAGCTCTACCTCCTGTAGTTGTCTCAGGATTACCAAACATAATTCCTACTTTTTCTCTTAACTGATTGATGAAGATAACAATTGCTCTAGACTTATTAATAGCTCCTGCTAGCTTTCTTAAAGCTTGTGACATAAGTCGTGCCTGCAACCCAACATGACTATCTCCCATTTCTCCTTCTATTTCTGCCTTTGGCACTAAAGCTGCTACAGAGTCAACAACTATTATATCTACTGCTCCACTTCTAACTAAAGCTTCAGCAATTTCTAAAGCTTGTTCTCCAGTATCAGGTTGTGAAACAATTAGATTGTCTACATCTACGCCTAAATTTTTAGCATAATTAGGATCAAGAGCATGTTCTGCATCAATAAAAGCAGCAATTCCATTTCTCTTTTGGGTTTCAGCAATAGCGTGTAGAGCGACTGTAGTCTTACCTGAAGATTCTGGACCATAAATTTCTATGATTCTTCCTCTAGGAAAACCTCCAATGCCTAATGCAATATCTAAACTCAAAGATCCAGTAGGTATTACTTCCATCTTTATTGTTTTCTGATCCCCTAATCTCATTATAGAGCCTTTTCCGAACTGTTTTTCAATTTGGCTCATGGCTATGCTTAAAGCCTTTCTTTTTTCCTCTATATTGTTCATGTTTTACCAGCTAAGCTGGATTCACCACCTTTCATATATTCGGAACTTATGTTCTGATATAATTTTATAATATTAATTGTATATAGTCAAAGGTATTTTTATATTTTAGTGATTTAATAAAAACTTTCTCAGTTCATTAAAAGCCTTTAAATATGCTCTATTTTGTATGGAAACTCTATCTCCACCGAATAAAGATTCTACTACCTTTGAACTGTCCTTTGTGCATATTCCAATATAAACTAATCCTACAGGTTTTGTTTCGGTACCTCCTGATGGACCTGCTATTCCTGTTACAGATAATGCAACATCAACACTTGTCTTATTTAAAAGTCCTTTTGCCATTTCAAGAGCGGTTTCTTTGCTTACTGCTCCATATTTATCTAATGTATCCTTTGATACCCCTAAATCTTCCATTTTAGAAAGATTGCTATAAGTTATATAGGCTCTGTCAAAGACCTCTGATGCACCAGGAATTCTAGTAAATTTAGAAGATATAAGCCCTCCAGTACAGGATTCACAAAATGCCACTTTCATTTTGTTCTTTTTCAATATTTTAAATACTACTTCCTCTATTGTTTCATCCTCATAGCTATAAATATAATCTGCTATTCTATTTTTAATCTTATTTATAGCATCATTCAAAATTTCATCAATACTATTCTTATCTCTACCTTTTGCAACTATCTTGATGTCTACAATTCCATCCTTAGCATAAGTTGCAATATAAACGTCTTTATTGCTCTTAATTATATCCTGTATAGTACTTTCAACTTGTGCTTCTCCAATATCGATAGTTTTTATGGTCTTTTCTATTATTACGAAGTCCTGTTTTATGAATGGAACAACATATTTATCAAACATAAGCTGCATCTCTTTTGGAGGACCTGGAAGCATTACTATTACCTTGTCCTTCCATTCTATGAATATCCCTGGAGCTGTTCCTACTTCATTAGGTAGATACTTAGCCCCTTCTGGTATATATGCCTGTGTTATATTATTAGGGGTCATTTCCCTGTTGAGTTTCCTGAAATAGTCCTCAATAGTTTTTTTACATTCTTCATTTAGGGTTAAGTTAAGCCCTAATGAGTTGCTTATTACCTCCTTACTTAAATCATCATATGTAGGCCCTAATCCTCCTGTAAAAATCAATAGATCTGCTCTGTTTAGTCCAATATTTACTACATCTTTAAGCATCTGTGCATCATCTTTTACTGAAGTATGATATAAAACCTCAATACCTATTTCGCTCAATCTTTTAGTTAAATAGTAAGTATTGGTATTTAAAACATTGCCCGATAATAATTCATTGCCTATTGTAATTATTTCAGCCCTCATTCCGTCACCTCTTATCTTTCCCCCAGCTTAAGTACATGTTTATTTCTATACAAATAGTCAATACCTGATAAAAGCGTAAAAATTAATGAAATATATAACATGATTCTATCAAAAGGAAAATTTATAAGTCTAAAAGGATAATTATTAATTAATAAGGATATTATGGCTACAAGTTGTGTTATAGTCTTAATCTTCCCTAAAGGACTTGCAGCTATAGTAACGCCTTCTGAGGCTGCTATTGTTCTAAAACCAGTTATAGCAAATTCTCTGGAAAGAATTATTATAACTACCCACGCAGGAACTTTCCCCATTTCAATTAAACATATTAAAGCAGTAGTTACCAAAAGCTTATCTGCTAATGGATCAATAAATTTACCAAAAGATGTAACTTGATTTTTGCTTCTAGCAATATATCCATCGATCGTATCAGTTAAAGATGCAATTATAAATATTACAGCAGCTATATAGTTATTCCATGGTAAATCGGATAATAATATTATCATAAATATTGGAATCATCAACACCCGCAAAATTGTAATTTTATTAGCTAAATTCATCTTATTATCTCTCCTATCAAATCATACTCTAGACAATCGACGGTTTTAGCCTTTACAAATTGCCCTATTTCTAATTTTTCGTCAGATTTCACATAATATACTCCATCAATATCTGGACTATCCATATAAGTTCTGCCAACATACAATCCATCTTCTTCAATATCTTCAATTAATACTTCATACGTTCTTCCTATCTTTTCTTTATTTAATTCGTAAGATATATGGCTTTGGAGTTGCATTATCTTGTCTCTTCTATATTCTTTAATCTCCTCATCCACTTGATTTTCAAAATTATAAGCTGGGGTTCCTTCCTCCCTTGAATAGGTAAATACTCCAACTCTGTCCAATCTAGTATCCCTAACAAATTCATATAGTTCGGTAAATCTTTCTTCATTTTCTCCTGGGAATCCTACTATAAAAGTCGTTCTGATTGTTATACCTGGAATTTCTCTTCTTAATGTATTAATCAATTGTACAATCTTTTCTTTTGTGGTCTTTCTATTCATTCTTTTTAAAATATCATTATTTATATGCTGTAATGGAATATCTAGATATTTTAACACCTTTTCATTATCTTTTATAGCTTTAATCAGTTTTTCATCAATATGGTCAGGATATAGGTATAGAATTCTAATCCATTTTAACTTATCAATTTGGTTTAGTCTGTCCAAAAGTGCATCTAATTTGTATTCACCATAAAGGTCTATTCCATAGTCAGCGGTGTTCTGACCAATTAATATGACTTCTTTAACTCCATTATTAGCTAAATATTCTACTTCCTTTACTATATCCTCCATTTTTCTGCTTCTATATTTGCCCCTTAGTTTTGGAATAATACAATAAGTACAGTAGTTATTACAGCCTTCGGATATCTTTACATATTCTGTTATCCGGAAATTTTGTCTTTGAACTCCCTCCAGATAATCCTCATTTATATTTTTAGTATATACAACATTCCTATCCCCTTTTTCTAATCTATTAATCAGAGTTACAATATCTTTTATATTACCAGTACCAATTATTCCATCTACTTCATCAATCTCTTCCATCAATTCCTTATAGTATCTTTCAGCTAAACAACCTGCTAAAATAATATATTTACACTTGCCTTCTTTTTTGTATCTAGTCATTTCCCATATGGTTTCTATTGATTCTTCTTTTGCAGCATCAATAAATCCACAGGTATTAATAATTATTATTTCTGCTTCTTCTAGGGAATTTGCTATGTTGAAATCATGAGCTTTTAATATTCCCATCATTAGTTCTGAATCAATTTCATTCTTGGAACAACCTAAAGTTACAATTGATACATATCTCATCTGCAATCTCTCCTTAAATATTTATTGAGTCTAGTTCTTCTTTTGATATTAAAACTTTTCTTGGTTTACTGCCCTCATAGCCACTCACAATACCTCTTTCTTCCATTTGGTCAATAATTCGAGCAGCTCTTGCATAGCCTATCTTTAATCTTCTCTGCAACATTGAAATTGATGCCTGTCCTTCTTCCACTACAATAGAAATAGCATCTGGTAACAGAACATCAACATCATCGTTTAAATTATTGAAATTCATTTCATTTTCTATTGTGGATATTATTTCTTCATCATATTCTGCTGTACTTTGAGATTTTAGAAAATCCACAACTTTTTTTACTTCTTCATCGCTTACAAAAGCTCCTTGCACACGTACAGGTTTTGAAAGATGTGAAGGGAAGAATAACATATCCCCTTTACCTAACAATTTTTCAGCTCCACTCATATCCAAGATAGTTCTAGAATCTATCTGGGATGAAACAGCAAAGGATATCCTTGATGGAATATTTGCTTTAATGGTCCCAGTTATGACATCGACTGAAGGCCTTTGTGTAGCAATTATTAAGTACATACCTGCTGCTCTAGCCATTTGTGCTAATCTACATATATAATCCTCTATTTCTTTAGCTGCTACCATCATCAAATCTGCTAATTCGTCTATTATTATTACAATGTTAGGTAATTTTTCTTCAGGTTTATTTGAAAACTTTAAATTATAAGACTTAATGTCTCTCACGTTATTATCTGCAAATAGCTTGTACCTTCTTTCCATTTCTGAAACTGCCCAATCAAGAGCCATAGCAGCTTTTTTCGGATCAGTAACTACTGGTATAAGCAAATGGGGAATGCCGTTATATATATTTAGTTCAACTACTTTTGGGTCAATCAATAACAATTTCACATCGTCTGGATGAGCTTTAAACAATATGCTCATAATTATAGTATTAATACATACGCTTTTCCCTGAGCCAGTAGCACCCGCTATAAGAAGGTGAGGCATTTTATCGATGCTTGAAATAATTGTTTTCCCTGTAATATCCTTTCCAAGGGATAGAGGTATATTGCTATCTAATGTTTGATACTCTTCTGATTGTAAAATCTCCTTTAAGGTAACATTATCTTTAACCTTATTGGGCACTTCAATTCCAACAGCAGATTTGCCTGGAATTGGTGCAACAATCCTAATATCTGAAGCTGCTAAACTCAAAGCTAGATCATTAGATAAGTTTACTATTCTGCTTACTTTAACTCCTGGTGCTGGTTCAAGTTCATAGCAGGTTATCGTAGGCCCTCTATTTATCTGAACTATTTTAGCATCAATTCCAAAGTTTTTCATAGTATCTTCTATTTTTTTTGCATTTTGGATAACTTCTTTTCTAAAATCATAATTTTGCTTTTTTTCCACATCATTTAATAGGTTCAATGGTGGTAATGTAAAGTTTGAGTATAAAAATCTATTGTCAACTTTTAATTTATTAAAACTTTCCTCATTCTTTTGAGAATTGGTTTTTGGTTTAGAATTATACTCTTTAATTATTACTTCTTCTTTATCAGGTAAAAAGGTATCTGGCTTAACTTCAGATCTATTATTATCTGTTTTTCTATTTTGACTTGTGGGTTTAATCTTTTTTGCTTTAAATTTAATTTTAAGCTTGTCTAATAAATCAGCAATTTTTACATCAGTAAACAATAATATTGATATTAGTCCAATAAATGTAATAACTATGTATGACCCCACTGAACCAAATAGCTTTAATAGCACGTATCCAAACAAAGAACCAACAATACCTCCACCAATACCTACTTTGCTAAGATCAATAGACATTGAAAGCCTATTAGCAAATCTGATTTCTTTTACGTAACTTATATCTAGCAAAGTAACAACACATAAAAGCAAAATTATCAGGAAAAGAGATTTCAACTTGCTATCACTACTTAACTTATCCAATAACAATAATATCCCTATAACTACAATAACTAAGGGAAATATATATCCTCCGAACCCCATCAAGGTAAAATAGGTTTTTTTGAGGATAACTCCTACAATTCCAGTTTTATTGCTGAACAAACTTATAATGGATAATATGCCAAATAATAGTGATATTATGCCCAAAATTTCCCTATTGTATTTGAGCTTACGTCTTTCTTTTTTCTTTACCTTTTTCTTGCGCAATCAGACCCACCTCTTGATTTAGAAATATTACTGTGATTACAATTTGATATTAATCTTATTATATCAAAAAAAGTTTCAACCATATAGTGAAATACATATTGTATAAAAATTAATAATAATTCCCCCTTTGTATCCTAATTCTATATTTATTTTTCATTATTTTTTCTTTTGTCAATAAGTTCATGTAATTTTTTTAGCGCTTGGCTAAAGCCTCCTACCTCATCAATTAATCCATAATCAACAGCTTCTTTTCCAATGAGTATGGTTCCTATGTCATTTGCCAACTCATCAGTAGCATACATAAGTTTTGTAAGGGTTTCCTCAGAAATATTAGAAGTTCTCAATATAAAATCATTTATCCTCTTTTGCATTTTTTGAAAATATCTAAAAGTTTGAGGCACACCAATAACAAGCCCAGTAGTTCTAATAGGGTGTATAGTCATAGCAGCAGTAGGAACTATAAAAGAATAATCAGTAGCTGTAGCTAAAGGAACACCTATGCTATGGCCTCCCCCTAATACTAAGGATACTTTAGGTTTATCTATGCTGTTTATCATTTCACTTAGAGCAAGTCCGGCTTCTACATCTCCGCCTTCTGTGTTTAATATTATAAATAACCCTTCAATTTTAGGATCTTGCACGGCAGCAATTAGCATGGGTATTATGTGTTCATACTTAGTAGCTTTTTTCCCTGAAGAAGTTGAATTATGCCCTTCTATTTCACCAATGATAGTGATGAACTGAATGTTATTTTCAAAATTCGGTACATTTGGCATACCTATTTCATTTATGTTATTTACAATATCAGTGTTTTGATTTTGCTCTTGTTCTGTTTGCCTTTTCACCTTATAACCTCCAATTTATATTTTAATATGCTAATTATAATATGCTCACATTTTTAAAAAATATTAAGCCTGATTTTAAATCAGGCTTATACAGATTCTAGCTCAATGATAATCATATCGTGGCCTATTTTTCTAATTGCTTCCCAAGGTATTTCTAGCTCTCTACTATTGCCAAAGAGTTTAAATTGTATCTTCCTATCTGGAATTAATAGAGATTCTATCCTTCCTGTTTTTTCATCAACAACAATATCAGTATCTGCAATTATTCCTAACCTTTCGCCATTGCTTAGGTTTACAATTTCTTTTCCCCCTAGTTCACTTAAAAGCATTTTATCAACCCCTTAATTAATTAGATATTTGTATACTTTTTTATAATAATATATGAATTAGAGATTATATGTATGATTTGTTATTAGGGAATGAATATCATTTATGATAACATTAATTATGATATGTAATTTAAACAGATCGTACAAATAAAAAAGATTGAGCTCATAATCAGCTCAATCATAATTAACAATAACTTATTTGATTCCAGTACTTCCGAAGCCACCTCGTGGCTCATTTCCTAAATCGTCTACCTCTTCAAATTCAATTGCTGGCTGATGTTTAATGATACGGAATTGGCAAATTCTATCATTAACGTGTATTTCAGTATCTCGCAATGCTATTGCAGGGAATTTCCAAACGTCTTCATTTGAACAGTAGCTTTCATCAATTACACCACAATGATTAGCTTGAATAATTCCAAAGTTTTTAAATGTACTACTTCTGGGCACTATAAGAGCTTCATAGCCTTTTGGTAATTCCATTGCCACTCCTAGAGAAATCAATCTAAACTCTCCTTTTTTCATGACCACATGTTCTGCTGCCCTTAAATCTATCCAATCACTTTTACCATCAATGTATCTTAACCTTTCAATTTCATCACTAACGTATTTGATTTTTATTTTTTCCATAGTATACCTCCTTAGCATTGTAATTTGAGAAAGATAAAGAGATTTATTAAATAAATTTCCATTAATATCAATTAAAAAGAATCTCTTTCAATTGATTATTGATCTTTTCATGATTCTCAACGTTACCAACATATGCTATATTGTATTTGCTTTCATCAAATACTCTCAGAACAACCCTTTCTATATCATCAATACATATTTTATCAATTGTTTCTATAATCTCTTTATGTGGGATTATTCGGCGTAACAGTAATTCGGATTCTCCCAAATTTATCATTCGACTAAAGGTATCCTCAAGACCTAATATATAGCTGCTTTTTATTTGTTCTTTTGATTTATTCAGCTCCTCTTCTGTTATTAAGTATTTTTTTAAACAATCAATCTCTTCTTTTATTAATTTAACCACATTCATCAGTTGTTCTGGGCTTAAAGCAGCATAAATTGAAAAGATACCAGTATCCCTATATGTGTCTAAATGAGAATAAATAGAATATACTAGCCCCTTCTCTTCTCGTATTTTTTGGAATAATCTAGAACTAATACATCCACCTAATACGTTATTAACTAATGCTAATGGATAAATGTCTTTATCTCCTCTCTTAATCCCTTCCATTCCTATACAGAAGTTTAATTGTTCAATATCTTTATATTGCCAATTTACATTTTGTTTGATTATGGGATGCTTATCTATGCTATGGATTTCTTTTTGATTCACTGTTTTATTTGATTTTTTGTAAAAATATTCTTCCAATATATCCAGAACCTCTTTTGAATCAAAATTTCCACATATTGATATAACCATATTTTCCGGTGTGTAATATCTATTATAGTAATCAACTATAGTTTCTCTCTGTAACTTCCTAACGCTATCTATAGTTCCCAAAATGGGTAGAGATAAAGAGCTACCCTTAAACATAGCTTCATTCAATAGATCATATACAAGGTCCTCTGGAGAATCCATATACATCTTAATTTCTTCAATTATGACCTTCTTTTCATTTTTTATGTCATCACTGTTAAAGGTGGGATTATAAATTATATCAGATAATATTTCAATTGCCTTTACAATATGCTTGTCTAATGTTCTCACATAAAAGCATGTGTATTCTGCTTCTGTAAAGGCGTTTAACTCTCCACCTATCTTATCTATGAATTCTGCAATTTCTTTTCCAGTTCTGTTCTTGGTCCCTTTAAAGAGCATATGTTCAATAAAATGGGATATCCCATTTATCTCCATATTTTCATTGATAGTTCCTGTATTAATGAAAACACCTATTGAAACTGAATTAACATAAGGAACTTCTTCCATTACGACTCTTGTCCCATTATTTAATCTATGTCCTGAGTACAATTAATTACTTCCTCCTTATTTTATTGTTTTACTACATCCCCTATTGTACCAATTTTATAACCATTATCCAATATGTAATCAATCATTTCCGGTAAAGCTTTTACAGTTTCCTCAGTTGGATGCATAAGAACAATTGCTGAATTATGTAATTTTTCTATTACTCTTTTCACTATTAAATCCTTTGTGCTATCCTCTCTCCAATCTATTGTATCTATGCTCCACATAATTACCTCATATCCAATATCCTTTGCAGCCATAACAGTATATTGATTATATGCACCAGCAGGTGGTGCAAAAAACCTTGATTCTATACCAAGTATTTTTTTTATAACCTCATGAGCTGCCAATATCTGTTCTTTATTTTTTTCATAATTTAACTTATCATATTCTAAGTGTTCATATCCATGATTTCCTATTTCATGTCCTTCATCAAATATACTCTTCAATAGCTCTGGGTTATTTTCAGCCCATCTGCCAGTAACGAAAAAGGTTATTTTAATATTATGTTCAGATAATACATCAAGCATTGGTTGAATATATTCATTTCCCCAATCTACATTACAAGCAAAAGCAATAATCTTATCATCAACGTTCCCCTTATAATATACATCTATATTAAAAGTTTCTTCAGCCCTATTATAAAGTTTTATACCTATATAACCAATAATTAAAACAACAATAACTAATATCAATATATACAATATCTTCTTATTAATCATAATAATTTTCATTCCTATCCCTCCAAATATCTTTCTAAGACATTATATTCAGAAGGATGGGAATATATTTGTTTTAATTATAAATTAAAAACATGAACCTTTATGTGGTTCATGTGGCTCTACTTATTATTATTTTTATTGTGCTTTACTTTTCTGTCGGTATTTGTTTCCTTTGGTAAAACTGCTTTTCTAGATAAATTAATTCTTCCTTGACCATCTACTTCAATTACTTTAACTAAAACTTCATCTCCAATGGATAATACATCTTCCACTTTCTCGATTCTCTCATGGGAAATATTTGAAATATGAAGTAACCCTTCTTTTCCATTAAACAATTCTACAAATGCTCCAAAAGAAACAATCCTTACTACTTTTCCAGTATATATATCTCCTACTTCTACATCCTTAACGATATTGTTGATTAAATCAATTGCTCTTTGGCCTTTTTCTATATTCTCTGCTGCAATCAATATTTTCCCATCATTATCAATATCAATTCTTACATTTGTTTCATCGATTATTTTATTTATCATCTTCCCACCAGGTCCAATAATATCCTTTATCTTATCTGGATCTACTTTCATCTTGAATATTCTTGGTGCATAAGGAGATAGATGATCTCTTGGTTTAGAAATTGTTTCGTCCATTTTATCTAATATATACAATCTACCTTGTCTAGCTCTTTCCAAAGCTTCCTTTAATATCTCCCTATTAATACCAGGTATCTTAATATCCATTTGTAAAGCTGTTATTCCATCCCTTGTACCAGCTACTTTGAAATCCATATCACCAAAGTGGTCTTCCATTCCCTGGATATCTGATAAGATAACTGTCTTATCCTCGGATTTTATTAAACCCATAGCAATTCCAGCAACAGACTTCTTAATTGGAACTCCCGCATCTAATAGTGCCAAAGTGCTACCACATACACTAGCTTGAGAAGTTGAACCGTTAGAGCTGAGTACTTCTGATACTAGCCTTATTGTATAGGGGAATTCGTCTTCCGATGGAATAACTGGCTCCAATGCTCTTTCAGCTAAAGCTCCATGTCCTATCTCTCTTCTACCAGGTCCTCGTATGATTCTAGTTTCCCCTACGCTAAATGGTGGGAAATTATAGTGATGCATATATCTCTTCATTTCTTCGTCGCCAATTCCATCAATTATCTGTACATCGCTTCTTGCTCCTAAAGTTGCAACAGTTAATACCTGTGTTTGCCCTCTTGTAAATAATCCAGATCCATGAGCTCTTGGAAGCAATCCAACTTCACAAGATATTGGCCTTATTTCATCGACTTTTCTATTGTCAGGTCTTATTCCTTCTTCTAGGATAAGTTTCCTCATTTCTTCTTTCAACATCTTATTTAAAGTTTCATTGATATCCTTCTCATTATCTGGATAGATTTCTAAGAAATGCTCAATTGTTTCATTCATAACTTTATCAATATTTTCTTCTCTTTCGGTTTTATCTGCAGTTCTTATAGCATTGATTAAGCTATCTTTTGCGTATTCTTCTACTTCTTTTGCAATCTGTTCATCAGGCATAAAGACTTCATACTGCTGCTTTTCTTTACCCACTTCTACTTGTATTCCTTCTATAAATTCGCAAATCTTCTTGATTTCCTCATGAGCTAGCATTATTGCATCCAACATTACATCTTCAGGTATTTCGTTTGCTCCAGCCTCAACCATCATTATTGCATCCTTTGTGCCAGAAACAGTAAGGTGCAGGCTAGATTTTTCCCTTTGTTTGAAATTTGGATTAATAACGAATTGACCATCTACCAATCCAACTGCTACTGCACCTGTAGGCCCTTGAAAAGGAATATCAGAAATAGATAGTGCAATGGAAGAACCAATCATGCCCAATATATCTGGAGTATGGTCTTGATCTACTGATAGTACTGTTACTATTACTTGAACATCATTTCTGTATCCTTCAGGAAACAAAGGCCTAATAGGTCTATCTATTAGTCTAGCTGTTAAAATTGCTTTATCACTTGGTTTCCCTTCTCTCTTGATAAAACCTCCTGGAATTTTTCCAACTGCATATAATTTTTCTTCAAAATCTACACTCAATGGAAAGAAATCTATTCCTTCCCTAGGTTCCTTTGAAGCACAGGCTGTCACCAATACAACAGTATCACCATATTGTAATAGACAAGCTCCATTGGCCTGTTCAGCGACTTTTCCAACTGTAACTATTAGATCACTTCCTGCTAAGTTATAACGAAATTGTCTTTCCATATACAACCCTCCTTCTAATTATATTATTATATCCTTTCATTAAATAATAACTCTTATACAATTACAAGTGATAATGAATAAAGCGGGTTTAACACCCCCGCTCCATTATCCTCTAATGCCTAATTTTTCAATTAATTCACGATATCTGTTGATATCTTTCTTTTCCAAATATCTTAATAATCCTCTTCTTTGACCAATCATCTTAAACAAACCTCTTCTTGAATGATGGTCCTTTTTGTGAGTTTTGAGATGTTCTGTTAAAGCATTTATCCTGTAAGTTAAAATAGCAATTTGTACTTCTGGTGATCCAGTGTCATTATCATGTAACTTGAATTCTTCAATAATTTTTGCCTTTTGCTCCTTTGTAATTGACATGTATATATACCTCCTCTAAAATTATCTATTTACCATTAGCTAAGTAAAGCGCCGAGGTAACGCTAAACATAGCTAAGGCATATATTTCAAAATTATCTTAACATATATTTTTTTAATTGTAAATATTAATAATATGTTTTTATATATTTTACATCCCTTTCAATTTGTTGAATTAATTCTTCCGCTGTATTAAATTTTATATCATCTCTAATAAAATCAATAAATTGTATCTCCAAAGTCTTGCCGTACAAGTTACCATTGAAGTCTAAAATATAAGTTTCTATCTTCAATTCATTTTCATTAAAGGTGGGATTATATCCTATGTTTGTTAAACTAATTAATTTATTACCATCTATTATAGTGTTGGTAACATATACACCTTCTTTTGGAATAACATAATTATCTATTAGTTTAATATTTGCTGTAGGAAAACCTAGCTTTCTTCCTCTATTTTTCCCTTCTACAACAGTTCCTATTATAGTAAAATTTCTACCTAAAAATCTATTTGCTTTTTTAATATTTCCAGTTCTTATAGAATTACGGATAGCAGTACTACTTACAATTTCCTGTTCTACATAAACAGGAGGCATAATGTTTACCATAATTCCTCTCTCTAAGCCTATCCTCTTTAACAATTCAACATCCCCAGATGCTTTATATCCAAATCTATAATTAAATCCAACAGTGATCAATTTTGTATTTAGCCTTTTAATCAATATGTTATCAACAAACTCTTCTGGAGTTAGTTTCATTATGCTCTCATTAAAATCTGCTAAATACAAAGTATCTAATCCAAAACCCTTAAGAATATCTATTTTTTGATCGAAATTAGTCAACAATTGTACTTTAGTATCACTATTTTTTTTTAAAATTTCTTTTGTGTGATTTCTAAAGACCAACACTGTTGACTTCAATTTTCTCTTTCTTGCTTCCTTTATATTGCTTTTTATCAGTTCTTGATGACCAATATGAACACCATCAAAGTTTCCTAAAGCAACTGCATTGCCTTCTGAATCTATTTGACAGCTATTCAAATCAATTATTTCCATTATTATCACCTTATATTAATACTTTGTCCATTTTTAAATTAATAGCGTTATTCATATTAGTTAAAATACCCACACCTATGAAAGAATCCCTGCAATAAACTCTTAAAGGTTGATTTCTTAAGTTATCTAAACCCACTAGATTTCTAATAGGTACTATTGCTCCATTGACTAACTGATTATAATACCTATCATCTACTGTAAGGGATTCTAAGTGATGCAAACATTCATCTATAGGATATATGAAAGCTTCTAGTCCTTCTCTATTTGCTTTTTTAATATAATCAAGACTTATACTGTCCCATATTTTAAATTCTCCAACTCCAACTCTTATCAAATAAGACATGTATCCGAAAGTGCCTAATAATTTACCAATATCGTCACATAATGTTCTAATGTAAGTACCCTTTGAACATCTAACATAAAATAGGACCTTGTTTTCGTATATTCTTTTTATTTGCAAGTCGTAAATAAATACTCTCCTAGGCTCTCTTTCTATAGTTTCACCTTTTCGAGCCAGTTCATATAATTTCTTACCTTTGTGTTTTATAGCAGAATACATAGGAGGTATTTGTTCAATCTGTCCTTTAAAGCTATTAAAAGCCCTATATATTTCCTGAGGGGTCACTTTTTTATCTGAATAATTAATAACTCTTCCTTCAAAATCTTGTGTATCAGTAGCAACCCCTAAAGTTAATTCTGCAATATATTCTTTACTTATATTTAGTAGATATTCACTAATACGAGTACCTTTCCCTACACATACAGGCAACACCCCAGAAGCATTAGGATCTAAGGTTCCTGTATGACCAACTTTTTTTATTCCTAAATGCTTTCTCAACTCTTTAATCACATCATGAGAAGTAATTCCTTTAGGCTTAAATACGTTGATTACACCATTCATAAAATCACCTAAAAACTTTCAGTATCTCGTCTAGTACAGCCTTCTTTGCATTATCTATTGTATCAAAAATTGTACATCCAGCAGCTCTAATATGTCCTCCTCCACCAAAATTAAGTGCTATTTTTGATACATCCACATGCTGCTTGCTTCTTAGGCTAACCTTAATTTCCTTTTCAGACATCTCTTTCAATAGACATGCGACTTCAATTGTAGAAGTATCCCTGATAAAGGATACAATTCCCTCTGAATCTTCTAGTTTTGCATTGTTTTTGGATAACATCTCCTGAGTTACAACCGCTATCCCAATCTTTCCATCTAAATAAAACTCCATATTGCTTAAGGCCTCTAAAAACAACTTGGTCCTTTCAATACTTCTATTTTGATAAAGGTTTATATTTATACTATTTACATCAATGCCAATTTTCAAAAGTTCTGACACAATGAGATGAGTTTCATAAGTTGTGTTGCTATACATAAACCTGCCTGTATCTGTACTAATAGCGGTATATAAGCAAGTAGCAATATCCTTATCAATTTCAACATCCATATGTTTAATAAATTTATACACAATCTCTCCAGTGGCACTTGCAGATGGTAATACTATATTAACATCTCCAAAACCATTATTCGTAACATGGTGATCTATATTGATAACTTTTTTAGCTCTTTTCAATAATTCCTTTCCAGGGCCTAACCTATCAATATCACTACTATCCAAGGAGATGAATAAATCTACAGGCTCATCTATGCTGAATTCCTTAATCACTTGTATATTAGGCAGGAATAAGTAATCAGACGGAATTTCATCTGCCTTAATTACCTTTACATTTTCCTTTTTCTTCTTAATTGCCATATATAATGCTAAAGTTGAGCCTATATTGTCACCATCTGGCTGCACGTGAGAACAGATATATATATTATCATATTCATTTATTAATTCAACGGCCTGCTTCATTAAGGCATCTATTTGATTATTCATCTTCATCTCCTCTTTTTTCTCTATCTTCTCGACTTACTTTGTCAATTAGTTGAGAAATATATATACCCTGTTCTATAGATTCATCTAAACGAAAAACTAGTTCTGGAATAAGTCTTAAATCGATTCTATTCCCTATTTCTCTTTTAATATATCCCTTAGCGCTCTGTAATCCATTTATAGTATTTGCTTTATCTTCATCATTTCCTAGTACGCTAATGTATATATAAGCGTAACTCAAATCATTAGTTACTTCCACCTTTGTAACACTAGTAAGAGGGCTGATTCTTGGATCTTTTAATTCTCTCGATAACAATTCTGAAATAACTTTCCTAATCTCTTCAGATATTCTATTTATCCTTCTCTTATTCATATAGGCCACCTCTATTTTACTTCTTTCATAATATATGCTTCTAAAACATCCCCTTCTTTAATATCATGGAAGTTTTGTAAGCCTAAACCACCTTCATAACCAGATGCTATTTCACGAACATCATCTTTAAATCTCTTCAAAGATGCAATTTCACCTTCATATATAACTGTATCATTTCTTAACAATCGTATACTAGAATTTCTTGTTATTTTCCCTTGTAGTACATATATACCTGCAACAGTACCTACATTAGGAACTTTAAAGGTTGCTCTAACTTCTGCTCTTCCAATTACTTCTTCTACATATTTAGGTTCTAACATACCCTTAATAGCTGCTTTTATATCATCAATTGCTTCATATATGATTCTATAAGTTTTTACATCAACCTTTTCAACTTTCGCTAATTCCATTGCACTTAAGGTTGGCCTTACATTAAAACCAATTATTAAAGCATTTGATGCAGAAGCTAACATTACGTCGCTTTCTGTTATTCCGCCAACTCCATCATGAATCACGTTTATCTTAACTTCTTCTGTTTCTGCTCCAATCTTTTCCAATGACTTCTTAATTGCGTCAATTGTTCCCCTAGTGTCAGATTTTACAATTACATTTAATTCTTTCATCTCTCCGGATTGTATTCTTTCAAACAGGCTATCTAAAGAAACCTTTTGCGTAGCCTTTAGCTGTTCTTGCCTAATTTCCTCTTTCTTTTGCTCAGCATAGGCTCTTGCTACTTTTTCATCCTTAACTACATAAAGTTTATCTCCGGCTTCAGGCACCTCAGATAAGCCCAAAATTGCAACTGGCATAGATGGTCCAGCATTCTTAAGCCTTTTTCCTTTATCATCGAACATAGCTCTTATCTTTCCACTTGTAATACCACAAATTACTGCATCTCCAACATTTAAAGTTCCCTTTTGGATAATTACAGTTGCAACAGGACCTCTGTTCTTATCTAGTTGTGCTTCAATAACTGTTCCTACTGCTGGTCTATCAGGATTAGCCTTTAATTCCTGCATTTCCGCAACAAGCAAAATCATCTCCAATAATTCATCTAAACCTTCCTTTTTCAAGGCAGAAACTGGAACGGTGATAGTATCTCCACCCCATTCTTCAGGTACTAAACCGTATTCAGTTAACTCCTGTTTTACTCTATCTGGATTTGCAGTTGGTTTATCCATTTTATTTATTGCTACAATAATTGGAACATTAGCAGCTTTAGCGTGATTTATAGCTTCTACAGTTTGAGGCATAACTCCATCATCTGCTGCTACAACTAAAACTGCAATATCAGTAACTTGAGCTCCTCTGGCTCTCATGGAAGTAAATGCTTCGTGGCCTGGTGTATCTAAGAATATGATCTTATTTCCCTTGACATTTACTATAGATGCTCCGATATGTTGAGTTATTCCTCCAGCTTCCTGTTTAGTAACAGATGTTTTTCTAATTGCATCCAATAAGGAAGTCTTTCCGTGGTCAACATGTCCCATTACAGTAACAACTGGAGCTCTTGGTTTTAAGTCCTCAGGCTTATCTTCAAAATCTAATTTAAATTCATCATCTGAATCTTCTTTATCCTCTTTCTTGATGATTTCATATCCATACTCTTCTCCAAGCAATGAAGCTACATCATAATCAATTGAATCATTTATTCCAGCCATTACACCTAATCCAATTAATTTGGTAATCAGTTCTGTTGGACTTACGCCTATTTTTTCAGCAAAATCTCTAACTATAATATTGTCTCCTATTTCAATAGAATTTACTTTTTTATCCTCTACTTTATCATCAGATTTTATGTTATCTTCTATATCATTATCAAAGTATTGTGGCTTGTTTTTCTTGTTACCTTTTTTGTTCAATTTCTTATTGGATTTACCATTTGAGCGATTGTTAGATTTTTTTAGTTTTTTCTCCTCTTCTATTAGCTCTTTTACCATTTCTGCCTCTTCTTCTTCTAAAGAACTCATATGACTATTGACATTTAGATCCAAATCCTTCATCTTTGATATAAGTTCTTTGCTAGTCATTCTTAATTCTTTTGCTAGTTCATATACTCTTACCTTTGCCAATATATGCACCCCCTAATACTTTTAAGGTGATAATCATTCTGAAACACTCTTGGAATCTATTATATCAACTAACTGTTCATATACCTCTTCTGGAATTTCTGTTTTTAATGATTTAGCGAGGTTTTTGTTCTTTTTAGCTTTATTTAAGCATTCCAAATTTGAACAAATATAAGCTCCTCTTCCATTCTTTCTTCCAGTTAAATCAACCTCTACTATACCTTCTGTATTTCGTATCACTCTTATTAATTCCTTTTTAGGCTTGTTTTCACCACAAGCAACACATTTCCTTAAAGGAATTTTTTTCTTTTTCAACTCATTATCACCCCATTGTTGAGATTATAAATCTCCATTTTTCAACATTTCTTGGTACTGACTTTCGCTTTTTATATCTATTTTCCAATTAGTCAATTTAGCAGCTAGTCTTGCATTTTGTCCTTCCTTGCCTATAGCTAAAGAAAGCTGATAATCTGGTACAACTACCAATGCTGATTTATTCTTCTCATCAATTTCTACTTTTGTAACACTTGAAGGGCTCAAGCTGTTTGCTATAAATTCTTTTATGTCTTTGCTCCATACGATTATATCAATTTTCTCTCCATTTAATTCATCAACAATAGCTTTTACCCTGCTTCCCTTTATACCTACACAGGCTCCTACTGGCTCTACATTAGGATCTTTTGAATAAACTGCAATTTTTGTCCTTGAGCCAGCCTCTCTTGATATAGCATATATTTCAACTATTCCTTCCTGTATTTCAGGCACTTCCAATTCGAATAGCCTTTTTATAAGTCCAGGGTGAGATCTAGAAAGGATTATCTGAGGACCCTTTGTGGTTTTCTTTACTTCAAGTACATATAATTTTAATCTGTCTCCTTGTTTATAAGTTTCCCCTTCTATCTGTTCAGCGGGAGGCAATATACCTTCAGTTTTTCCCAAGTCAATATAAACATTGTTTTTGCTAATTCTTTGAACCATCCCTGTAATTATTTCATTCTCTCTATTTATAAATTCATTATAAATGACTTCTCTTTCAGCATCCTTAATTCTTTGTATTACAACTTGTTTTGCAGTTTGAGCTGCAATTCTGCCAAAATTTTTCGGAGTTACTTCCAACATTACAGTATCTCCTAATTCATATTTATCATCTATTTTCTTTGATTCCTCTAGGCTTATTTCAAGTGAAGGATTAGTTACCTTCTCTACAACTGTCTTCTTTGCAAATACTTTTATTTCTCCATTCTCTCTATTTATAATTACTTCCACATTCTGCGCTGTCCCAAAGTTCTTCTTGTAACTAGAAATTAATGCGGCTTCTAAGGCATCCAATATTGCATCCTTAGTGATCCCTTTTGTTTTTTCTATTTCTTCAAGGGCCTCTATGAATTCTGTGTTCATTAAAATAACCTCCCCTAAAATTTTACAGCCAATTTAATCTTTGAAATTGCCTTTCTTTCTATATCTATCACTTTAGAGTTTTCATCTTTTACTATGATCTTATCATCACTAAAGTCAACCAATTCCCCTACAATCTTCTTTTTGCCATCTAAACTTTTGTATAAGCTTATTTCTATATCTTTCCCCAAATTCCTTTTTAAGTCTTTGTCTGTCTTTAAAGGTCTGTCTAGTCCAGGTGATGAAACTTCTAAATAATAGCTCTCTTGAATTACATCTATTTCATCTAGTTTTTCTCCTATTTCCTCGCTTACATGTTGACAATCATCTATTGTAATACCTTCCGGTTTCCATATGTAAAACCTTAAAAATCTACCATCCTTTTCTTTTACAAACTCTAAATCCACTAATTCATATCCTAATGTTTCAATAATCGGCTCACACTGTTCCTTTATTGTTTTTAATATATTTTTGATGCTCACATTTTCACCTCCAACAGATTACACCTAGTTTTTGTAATAGTAAAATAAATATACTTTACCTTCATCATATTAAATAAATAAGAGTGGGATAAGCCCACTCTTGCTTGGTTTCTAATATTTCGTCTCACTTCTATGTCTATTATATCACACAAACCAAAAAAATCAAATATTAAAAAGTAAAAAGGCTAATTTGATTGCTTTCTGGTAGGTCATTTAAGCAGCCATGGTCTCTCAAAGCTTCAATTACCGTTTTGCTTATTTTGGTTCTATTAACCATGTCCTCTATTGAAATAAACTTCTGCCTTTCTCGTTCCTTAGCGATATTCCTAGCAGCAGTTTCTCCTACTCCTTCTAGACATTTTAATGGAGGAATCAGGCCTTTTTCCCCAATCAAAAATTTATCGCTATCTGATTTGTATAAATCCACTTTCTCAAAAGAATAGCCCCTTGCAAACATCTCCTGAACTACCTCTAATACAGTTAGCAAATTTTTCTCCTTCGCTGTCATATTATTCCCTAAGCTATTCAATTCTTTCACCTTATTATCTACTGCATGTTTGCCTTTTATGACTAAATCTGCATCAAAATCTTCTGCTTTCGTTGTAAAATAAGTTGCATAAAAGGCCTCAGGATAATGAACTTTAAAATATGCAATTCTAAAAGACATCATCACATATGCCACAGCATGAGCTTTGGGAAACATATATTTTATTTTCTGACAAGACTCTATATACCAGTCTGGTATATTAAACTGCTTCATATATTCTATATCCTCTTCCGCTAAACCTTTACCCTTTCTTACTCTTTCCATTATTTTAAAAGCCCTTTTCTTGTCAAGGCCAGCATAGATTAGATACAGCATTATGTCATCTCTTGTGGAAATAACCTCACTTAATGGAGCTATTCCATTTCTAACTAAATCCTGAGCATTATTTATCCACACGTCAGTTCCATGGGAAAGCCCACTTATTCTAACTAGTTCTGCAAAAGTAGTAGGTTTAGTATCTAAAAGCATCTGTCTAACGAATTTAGTTCCAAATTCTGGTATGCCTAAAGTTCCTGTATCTATGTTGAAATTCTTATCTTTGATCTTTAACGGTTCAGGGTCTGTAAAAATTTTTATGGTTTCCTTATCATCAAGGGGTATAGTCCTCGGATCTTTACCTGTAATATCTTCTAGCATTCTGATTATTGTTGGAACATCATGTCCCAGTATATCTAACTTAAGTATTCTACCACTAATTGCATGATAATCAAAGTGGGTAGTTATTACTCCTGCATTCGTATCGTCTGCTGGATACTGTATAGGAGTAAAATCATAAATTTCCTTATTTTTAGGTACTATCATTACTCCACCTGGATGTTGACCAGATGTACGTTTTATACCTGTTAATCCTCTAACTAATCGTTCAATCTCAGCTGGATGAGCATTTTTTCCTTTCTCCTCAAAGTACTTCTTGACAAAACCATAAGCAGTTTTCTCTGCAATTGTACCTATTGTTCCTGCCCTAAATACATAGCCTTTTCCAAACAACTCCTCTGTATACTTATGAGCCCTAGACTGGTATTCTCCAGCAAAGTTTAAATCGATATCTGGTTCTTTATCCCCTTCGAAGCCTAAGAACACCTCAAAGGGAATATCATGACCATCTTTATTTAACTTTGTACCACATACAGGGCAATTCTTATCTGGTAAATCTACCCCAGACCCTACCGAGCCATCTTCTATAAACTCACTATATTTGCAGTTTGTACAAACATAGTGAGGTACTAAAGGATTTACCTCAGTGATACCACTCATAGTGGCAACAAAAGAAGAACCTACTGAACCCCTGGATCCAACCAAGTATCCATCTGATAAGGATTTTGATACCAATTTCTGTGCAATAATATACATAACAGCATAGCCGTTTTTTATGATGGAATTCAGCTCTTTATCTAGCCTTTCTTTGACTATTTTAGGTAATGGATCACCATAAATTTCAATAGCTTTATTATAAGTCATATTTCTTAGCTCTTCTTCAGCACCTTCTATAATAGGTGGGTAAGTTCCTTCAGGTATAGGAAGGATATTCTCAACCATATCAGCTATAAGATTCGAATTCTTAATTACCACTTCTTCTGCTTTATCTTTTCCTAGGTATTCAAACTCCTGTAACATCTCATCCGTAGTCTTAAAATATAGTGGTGGTTGTATCTCTGCATCCGAATAACCTTGCCCATGCATTAATATCCTTCTATAAATTTCATCTTCAGGATCTAAGAAATGCACATCTCCTGTTGCAACCACTGGCTTATTAAACTTTTCTCCCAATTCAACAATCTTCTTGTTTATATTTATTAGCTCTTCTTCACTTTCAACTAATCCATCTCTAACTAAATGCATGTTATTGCCTAGAGGCTGAATTTCCAAATAATCATAAAATTTAACTATACTCTCAATCTCATTTAAATCCTTATTCCTCAATAGTGCCCTGTAAAGCTCACCGGCTTCACAAGCGCTACCAATAATAAGGCCTTCTCTATGGACGCTTAATAAAGATTTTGGAATTCTCGGTTTTTTGTAGAAATATTTTAAATGAGATTCAGACACTAGCTTATATAAATTCTTTAAACCAACTAAATTTTTAACCAGTATAATAATGTGATAAGATTCACCTTTTAAGTCATTCTTCCCTAATACGATATCGTTTACATCTACAATATCATTTACACCTTTTTTCATTAATAATTCCAAGAACTTAATGAATATTTCAGCTGTAGCTTTAGCATCGTCAACAGCCCTATGATGATTAACTAGATTAATATTTAGGTATTTTGCAATAATATTTAATTTGTGACTCTTTAATTGGGGAAGTAAATTTCTAGAGAGTTCTAGTGTATCCAATATGGGATTTTGTAACTCCCTACCAATTCTCTTATATTGTTCTCTTAGAAAACCTATATCAAAAGAAGCATTATGGGCAACTAAAATTGAATCGCCTATAAACTCTTGAAATTTTGGTAAAACCTGATCAATTGTAGGCATGTTTTTTACCATTTCATTGGTAATTCCTGTTAATTCAACTATATGATCTGGAATGTTTCTTTCTGGGTTGATAAGCTGATTGTATTCTTCCACTATTTCCCCATTCACTATCTTTACTGCCCCTATTTCAGTAATCATATCATTAATTGGTGAAAGACCTGTAGTCTCTATATCTAATACTACAAATCTGTCATATCTTTTTCCTTTTTCATAATTGGTCAATATGGGTTTTTTATCGTTAACTAAATATCCTTCAACCCCATATATAACTTTAAGTCCAAACTTCTTAGCTGCGTCCATTGCTTCAGGAAAACCCTGTACTACTCCATGGTCTGTAATGGCAATAGCTTTATGTCCCCATTTCTGGGCCCTTTCACATAATTTAGTAAAACTAGATACTCCATCCATCGAACTCATCTGCGTATGCAGATGCAATTCGACTCTTTTTTCTTTTGCTGTATCCATTCTTTCATTTTTGTTTAATACATTTAGTGATTTTACACCAATAACTGTACACCTCATGAAATTATCAAATTGAACATTTCCTTGAACTTTTACATAGGAGCCATCATGAACATTGGCATTAAACTCCTCATATTGTTTTTCATTTAGAAAAACTTTCGCTGTAATAGAATCAGTTAAATCTGTTATATTGAAAGTAGCCAATTTCTTTTTCTCTTTTATGTCTTTAAACTCTAATGAAAACACTTCGCCTGATATGGTTACAGTAGTTGTATCAGCTTGGATTTCTTTTATCTTAACAGGTTCCTCTTCTATCTTCTTACCAAAAACATAATCTTTTTGTGATAATGTTTGATTCTCTTTATCTATTTTATCTACTTTTCCATTACCATTTAATAGATCAACGGAAATCTCTCTTTCTTCGTTTTCTGTTCTTTCTATGAATTCTTCGTCATACTTTATAACTTTCGTATCATCAATGTTAATATCCAAATTTAGATTTAATTCCTTATTAATCTTATCCTTAATGAGAAAATCTATTTTATTGCTCTTTAAAGCATAATTAACTCCTTCAGAATTAGAATAAATAGTTAAACTGCTTTTATTAAAATTATATTTAATTTCATCAATCCAACACTTGCTAGAAGGGATACTTTCTTTAATATGGAAAAGTATATTGTTCCAATATTTTTTCATAAATTCTTGTAAATCTTCTGTTACATTATATCTAATATTTAAATCTACTTTTAGTTGAGAAAATTTATCTTCAAAGATTTTCTTTATCGTTTCTAATTTGTTTTCTGATATAAAATCTTTAGATATCAAAGATATTTTAAGTATGTTATCTTTTCTATCTAACGCCACTTTTTCTATATATACGTTTTCAACGCTAGAATCAAATGGTATATTGTTAGCACTAAATATTTCCCTTAGAAGCTTGCCGGATTTGTTCATTTTTCGTTTATAGCCCCCTTAGTTATATTGGAAGACTTCTACTATTCCTTCTATATTAGCAAGGTTGTTTACTATTTCAATTATTTAATTTGAACTCTCTAAAGCAACCTCCATAGTTACTGCTATTAACCCCTTCTCAGCTTGTTCAAGGCTTATATTAAGTATATTTGCATTGAAATTTCCCAACACTTGCCAAATTTTACCTATTTGTCCTGGTTTGTCAATGGACAATACTTTAATATTGACTATATGTCTACTTCTTCTATTTGATATCTTGATATTGAATCTTTGAAATAGTATTAAAGTTATAATTACCAATACAGTAGTCAATGTAGCACCAACGTAAAACCCTGCACCAACCGCTAATCCAATTGCAGCCACAGCCCATAAGCTAGCAGCAGTAGTCAACCCAGTCACTATTCCTTTATCTCTTCTCATGATAGTTCCTGCTCCTAAAAAACCTACTCCACTTATAACTTGAGAAGCTAATCTATCTGAGTAGTAATACCCGCTGCTATTGATTTGTGATAGATATAGGGAAAGCAACATGACCAACGTAGAGGCAACCGAAACCAATACATGGGTTCTCAAACCTGCAGGTTTATTTATGCTTTCTCTGTCCAATCCAATAACACTAGATAGTAGTACAGACATTAAAAGCCTAATGATAACATCCTTTACTTCTAACATACAATCAAACCTCGCTACAAATTATAGATTATCTATCTCCTTCATTAACTCTTCAATTAGGAATTCCTCTTTGACCTTCTTAATAACCTTCCCTTTCTTAAATATTATACCTACTCCATCGCCACCGGCTATACCAATATCAGCTTCTCTTGCCTCTCCAGGGCCATTTACTGGGCAACCCATGATGGCTACTTTTAAAGGTCTCTTTATATCCTTAAGCTTATCTTCTGCTTCTTCCACAAGCTTTATAAGCTTTATCTTAGTCCTTCCACAGGTAGGACATGATATTATATCTACCCCTTCTTCAAGCAAACCTAAAGATCTCAATATCTCTCTTCCTACCCTTACCTCCTCAATTGGGTCACCAGTTAAAGATACTCTGATAGTATCACCAATGCCTTTAGACAATAGAGTTCCTATCCCTATGGCAGATTTAACAATACCTCTTAATTTAGGTCCTGCTTCTGTGACTCCTAAATGTAAAGGATAATCTACCATTTGTGACATTTTTTCATATGCTTCTATAGTAAGAGAAACATCACTGGCTTTCAAAGAAATCTTTATTTCAGTAAAATCCATATCCTCTAATAATCTTACTTGCTCCAAAGCGCTATAAACTATGGAATGTGCATTCACCCCATTGTATTTTTCCAGATATTCCTTTTTAATGGAGCCTGAATTAACACCTATTCTAATAGGAATAGATCTTTCTTTGCAACATTTAACTACCTCTTTAACTTTTTGTAGAGACCCTATATTTCCAGGATTTATTCTCAAGCAATCAGCGCCATTTTCAGCCGCCGCAATAGCCAACTTATAATCAAACTGTATATCAGCAATAAAAGGAATGTTAATGTGTTTCTTGATTTCTCTAATAGCCTTTGCGTCATCTAAATCAGTAATAGCAGCTCTTATAATATGGCAACCTTCTCTTTCTAATTCTTTTATCTGATTAACAGTAGAAGGTACATCTTTTGTTATTGTATTTGTCATAGACTGAACAGTAATAGGACTATCTCCTCCTACAGGTACATTCCCCACCATAATCCTTTTTGTTTTTCTTCTATGCATGAAATCACCTTCCAAATATGTTAAATCTATTTATGTCAAAGTATGTTACTGTAACCATAAGCAACATCAATAAAATAAATCCAACAAAATGAACATAGCCTTCTTTATCTGGATCTATAGGTTTGCCTCTTATTAACTCTATAAGTAAAAATACAATTCTGCTTCCATCTAAAGCTGGTATAGGCAACAGATTAAATACACTTAAGTTTACGCTGATAAAGCCCATTAGATACAATAGATTAATTAATCCATATTTTGCTGCTTCACCTATCGTATATATGATGCCAACTGGTCCAGATAAATCTCGAGCACTTACCCCACCTTTGAAGATTGTCTGTATGAAATTAAGCATCACTTTAAGCATATCTCCAGTTTCTCTAATACCACCTATAATCGATGATTTTAGACTTCGTTCATTTAAAGGAACTATTCCTATGATTACTCTATTATCTTCACTTACAGTTGGGTTTAAATTGAATTCAACAATTTTATTGTCGCGTAAGACTTTTACGATCATTTCATCTTCTGGATTTGAGTTACCAACAACATTCAATATATCATCCCAGCTATCTATATCTACATTATTAATACTTATAATAACATCTCCACTTTTTATACCAGCCTTTTCAGCCGGCGAGTCTACAACAGTTTCAGCTATTGTGGTTGTAGGAACTCCTATGTTATAGGATACAATGGATAAAACAATTAAAGCCAAAACTAAATTCATTATAGAGCCAGCAACTATAACTGCAAATCTAGAAAAAATTGGAGCATTATTAAAACTCCTTGGATCATCAGACTTTTTATCTTCTCCTTCCATACTACAATATCCACCGACAGGAAGAATTCTTATGGAGTATTTAGTCTCCCCTTTTTGTATTTGAAATATTTTAGGCCCCATTCCTATAGAAAACTCATTAACCTTAATATTAGATGCCTTTGCTACTATGAAATGACCAAATTCATGGAAGAGTATTACCATGAAAAAAACAAAAACTGCTGAGATTAAAGTTAACATAACTCACCATCCAATCTAATAATAAAAAATTTTTAAAATATAATAAGTATATGTAGCAACAAATAATATACTATCAAATCTGTCTAATATACCCCCATGGCCTGGCATAATAAAGCCAAAATCCTTTATTCCACTCATTCTTTTAATTTTAGAAGCTGTTAAATCTCCGATTTGAGCAACAATTGAACCTGTTAAAGCAAGTATGACAAAAAACCACAGAGGCTTTAATTCAAAATACCAGGCTAATATATATACTAGTATTGCTGCGCCTAATATTCCACCAACAGAACCTTCTATAGTTTTTTTAGGGCTCAATTTAGGACATAGCTTATGTTTGCCAATTAAGCAGCCAACAATATATGCAAATGTATCAGTGCCCCATGATATCAGAAATACTAAAGCAACATAAATTTTATTATCTAGGTATACAATATGTTGAAACAAAAAAGGTATGTAAAAAATACCAAAAAAAGTTGTTACAATATCAATTAAATTAACTCCTCTTTTTATAAATATGGATATCAGTAACCCTATGGTTACAACTAAAAAAATATTAAATATGCTTGCCCAGCTATAATTAAGGTTGTGTAACAAAAAACCAACACAGCTAATATATCCTACTGCTTTTATAGGATGAATGTTTCGGTTGCTCACTGCCATATAAAACTCCCTAAGGCCAATTAAGGATAACAAAAAGATATAAAAAGCTAAAACATCTTTGCTAATTACAATTGAAAAAAAGGTTAATAGAACTATTACCAAACCACTAGCTGTTCTAATAATAAAAGAATTCACCTATATTCCCCCAAATCTCCTATCTCTTTTTTGATAATCAATAATGGCTTCATACAAATTCTTTGGTTTAAAATCCGGCCAGTAAATCTCAGAAAACCAAAATTCTGTATATGCTACCTGATATAACATGAAATTGCTCAACCTAAGTTCTCCACTTGGCCTAATCAAAAGATCAGGATCTGGTAACTCTGAAGTATATAAATATTTGCTAAACATATCAGAATTAATATCTTCTTCTTTTAGTTTACCCCTTTTTACATCCGCTAAAATATTTTTTACAGCTCTAATAATTTCATCTCTTCCGCCGTAGTTTAATCCAATATTGAGAACCATGCCGGTGTTATCTTTAGTCTTTTCAATGGCCATTTGAACTTTTTCTTCTACATTTTTAGGTAGCTTTGATACATCTCCCATGACCCTCATTCTTATATTATTTTTATGAATCCTATCCAATTCCCTATTAATATATAGAACTAACAAATTCATTAAGGCATCGATTTCCTCTTTAGGCCTTTTCCAGTTTTCAGTAGAAAAAGCATATAATGATAGGCACTGAACATTGAGATCAGAAGCTGCTTCCACTATTTCAGATACGCGTTCAACTCCTTCACGATGACCAGCAGTTCTTGGTAAGAATCTTTTTTTAGCCCATCGTCCATTACCATCCATTATAATAGCTATATGCTTTGGTATTCTGTTCATATCTATTTGTTCTTTTAATTTCAATATTTCATCATTCTTCAATATTATTCCTCCTTATCGTTAAAAACCCCTTCTCTACAAGAAGGGGAATATTTTATAATTCTAGTAATTCTTCCTCTTTTTTTCTAGTCAATTCATCAATCTGTTTAATATAGTTATCGGTAATCTTTTGAGCTTCATTTTCTGCTGCTTTTCTATCGTCTTCACTTATCTCTTTATTTTTTTCCATCTTTTTAATTTCATCGATTGTCTCTCTTCTTATATTTCTTATTGAAACTTTGGCATTTTCGCAGGCCTTTTTAACTAGCTTTACTAACTCTTTTCTTCTCTCTTCTGTAAGCAATGGTATAGGAAGCCTTATTAGCTTTCCATCATTTGAAGGATTTAATCCTAAATCCGATTTTAATATCGCCTTTTCAATTGCTGGAATCAGCTTTGAATCCCATGGTTGTACAACTAATAATCTTGGTTCAGGAGCTGTTATACTTGCCAATTGCTTTATTGGAGTAGGTGTTCCATAATAATCTATAGTAATTTGGTCTAAAAGTGCTGGATTTGCTCTTCCTGCTCGAATTCCTTTTAACTCTTCTTTGTAAATCTCCACTGTCCTTTTCATTTTGTTTTCAGCATCCTTATGGACATCCAAATACATACTTATACCTCCTTTACATAAGTCCCTATTTTTTTGCCCAATACCACATCAACGATATTATTTGGCTTATCAATGCCAAATACTATAAGTGGTATCTTATTATCCATACATAGAGATGTAGCCGTTGAATCCATAACTCCTAATCCCATATTTAATATGTCTATGTAAGTTAGCTTATCAAACTTCTTGGCAGAAGAATTTAGCTTAGGATCCGAATCATAGACTCCATCTACACCCTTTTTAGCTAATAAGATTACATCTGCTTCAATTTCAGCAGCCCTCAATGCAGCAGTAGTATCCGTTGAAAAGTAGGGATTTCCGGAACCAGCAGCAAAAATCACTACCCTTCCTTTCTCCAAATGTCTTATAGCTCTTCTTCTTATGTATGGTTCAGCTATTTGCCTCATCTCGATAGCAGTTTGAACTCTAGTGACAACGCCCATTTTTTCCAATGAGTCTTGAAGAGCCAATGCATTTATAACAGTTCCAAGCATGCCCATATAATCAGATGTTGCCCTGTCCATTTTTTCTGCAGATCTACCTCTCCAGAAATTTCCGCCACCTACTACAACAGCTACCTGAACATCTAATTCTATTAATCTTTTTATCTCTTTAGAAATAGCATTAACAGTATCTATATCTATTCCATGACCTATTTCCCCAGACAAAGCCTCTCCACTTAGCTTTAATACAATTCTCTTGTATATTGGTTCCGTCATAAAAATCCTCCCTTAGGTATTACAGATATTAGTATTCCTATTTAAATGGAGAACAACAATGTGTTCTCCATTTAAACTATCTATTCATTTGTTTTGCTACCTCTTCAGCAAAGTTTTCTTCTCTTTTTTCTAATCCTTCTCCTACTTCAAATCTAACAAATCTTCTAATCTTAATATTTTCTCCTATCTTTGCAATTAATTCATTAAGTAGGTCTTTAACCTTTTTATCAGTATCTCTAATATATGGTTGTTCTAATAAACATACGTTTTCGTAGAATTTCTCTATTCTGCCATCTACAATCTTTGAAGCTATATGTTCTGGTTTACCTTCATTAAGAGCTTGTTGTGTAAGTATTTCTCTTTCTGCCTTAATTTCTTCTTCTGGAACATCTTCTTTACTTACATACTTTGGACTTGATGCAGCTACCTGCATAGCCATATTCTTTACAAATTCTTTAAATTCTTCATTCTTTGCAACAAAATCAGTTTCACAGTTTACCTCAATAAGTACTCCTATTCTGCCGCCATGAATATAAGCTTCAACTAATCCTTCAGCAGCTGTTCTTCCTGCCTTCTTAGCAGCTTGAGATAATCCTTTTTCCCTTAAAATCACGATAGCTTTTTCAATATCTCCGTTTGATTCAACTAATGCTTTTTTACAATCAAGCATTCCAGCTCCAGTTCTTTCTCTTAGTTCTTTTACTAGTTGTGCACTTATAGTCATCTTATCCCTCCTATAATTGTTAAAAAATGGTAAGAGCAAAAGGAACTACCTCTTTACTCTTACCTTTCAGTCTTATTCTTCCACTACATTATCTGTATCTTCGGAATCGTTTATATCTGTCATTTGTTCCCCTTGCTTACCTTCTAACACAGCATTTGCTATAGTTTCTGTTAGCAATTTAACTGCTCTTATTGCATCATCATTTCCTGGTATTACATAATCTATTTCGTCAGGATCACAGTTAGTATCCACAATAGCAACTACTGGAATACCTAACTTTCTTGCTTCACTAACAGCAATTTTCTCTTTTCTTGGGTCAACTACGAATAATGCATCTGGAATGCGATTCATATTTTTAATTCCACCTAAGAATTTCTCCAATCTTTCCCTTTCATGTCTAAGTCTTATTACTTCTTTCTTAGGTAATACTTCAAATGTTCCGTCTTCTTCCATTCTGTCTAATTCATGTAATCTTTCGATTCTCTTCTTAATTGTTTTGAAGTTAGTTAATGTACCACCAAGCCATCTTTGATTTACATAGTGCATGCCACATCTTTTTGCTTCATTTTCAATTGATTCTTGAGCTTGCTTTTTAGTTCCTACAAATAGTATTTCTCCACCATTTGCAGCTAATTCCTTTACAAAATTGTACGCTTCATCAACTAGTTTTACTGTTTTTTGTAAGTCGATGATGTAGATTCCATTTCTTTCTGTAAAAATATATTGTTCCATCTTTGGATTCCATCTTCTAGTTTGATGGCCAAAATGAACACCTGCTTCTAATAAAGCTTTCATTGTTATAACTGACACAAAAATACACCTCCATGTTTTTTTCCTCCATATTCATCATCTATTTAAAGGACCTGAACGGCACCCCTTTAAATATCCGAATATGTGTGTAATCCCTTTGGTAGTATATCACATCAAAAAGCGTAAATCAATATGTTAAACAATAAAAACCTATACTTTTTCCATCATCCTTAATATTATTTCCACTTCTCTTACTCCTATTTCTAGTTTTTGAGCTATTTCTAAATTAGATAAGCCCATTTTTTTAAGTTCAAATACTTTCTCATACACATGGTGCTTGTTTGATTTTTTTTCATCAGTGTTCTTGGGAATATAAATAGTACTTACTGCAGTAGAAGTATCATTCATTTGGGGTTTCTCATCAGTATTTGTTTCAGTTATATCCTGCTTTTTTTCAATTTTATCTATACTTTTATCCATTAAATCATCAAAGCTAATCTTTGATTTGCCAAGAGAATTATAGTAATATTTTACGTCATCATACATTTCATAGATTTCTTCATATATTCTTTGCTCTTTTCTGCTGTTTCTAATGATAATAATAATGGATAAAATTATAAGAATAATTCCTATAGCATTTAATATAGTATTTATCTTAATCACCTCATCTAAACCTTTATATCTATAATACATCCACTTGCTTTTTCAGGTTCTATAGATACTTTTTCTTCTTTTTCTTTGCTCTTTTTATTCCTATTTGAATGTTGAAAATATTGATTATTATTTTTTTCTTCATTATTCTTGTTAATTATAATATTTTCACTTCTTGGAGGAGTAGTTACTTTTTGCATATTTTCTTTTACCTGTTTATCTTGCTGGATAATCCTATTATCAAAATGTAATACAGCTTTATCCATTTCAGATTGCTTTATCTTTGCCACTTCTTGAGTTTTGCTTATTAAATTTACATAATCAATTGGCTTTATATACATAAAATCACTCCCAATAGGGAACTACTTTAATTTCTCCTTCCTCTTCATAGAACATGCTCTTTTTTATCTCATTTCTAACTACCATACTACTATTCCCAATAATGATTTTAACTCCAGGATAAACAATATTAGTAACAATAATTCGCCCTTTTGAGGCATGCTTTGCTTCTCTTTCTAAACTAGCATATTTCTCCTTAAGCTCATTGTATTTTGCCCTTAATCCATTCCTTGTTTTCAATAATCTAACATATAATACCTCTTTTTTACTATCCAACCTATTAGATTGTTTCATCTTCTCAAGGAAATTTTTAGTTCTTTCTAGTTTGATCAAATTAATTTCACACTCTTTTATTTGCTTTTCAATTTTTGTAATTTTATCCTTGATTTCAGGATCAATTCCTACTTCCAATACGGTATTGGCAGACATGATGGAGCCCACAGTTTTTGCCCTAATCTCTTTGCCAGCTCTGCACACTCCTCCAACAATTAGCCCTTTTCTTCCTATTACAGTTAAGCTTTCCTTACATGAAACTTGACTATGCATAATTGATTCTGCCGTAATACTTTTACCTGCCTCAATTACTGAATTTTCAATAAATTTCGTAGACAAACTTCCCTGGGTTCGTACTGTTAACCTATTATAGCCTTGGATGCCTTTTTTAATTACTACATCTCCCGTATTTTCTATATATCCACCTTCAACTACTCCATTAACTTGTACATCCCCATCTGCTACTACTGTAAATCCATTCAAAACATTCTCTCTAACTATCACAGATCCATCAAATCGTATATTACCAGTTCTATTATCTACATTATCTATTTTGAGTGCATCTAATACCACTACCTTATCATTAATTAATGTTACTAAGCCATTCTTTTCAGCAACTAAAGTTTTTCCATTATCTAATAATCTAACATTCTTGCCATACTTTAGTAATGGCAGTTTGCCCTCTTTATAGGGTATTATATCTCCTGTTACTTTTGTGCCATTCTTCCCTTCTATAGGAGGTATTAATTCTGCTAATACTTCACCTGCTGTTACATTGTTTATAATATCTAATTCTTTATAATCGACAGTTCCATCTTCTAGTATTTTGGGTTTTACTTTTTTATCTACATCGAAGTTATATTTTATATACCCATCTTTTCCGTCTACAGGTGACAAACCTCTAGCAATACACTCCCTATATGTAGGCGACTTAGTGGTTAAAAGATTTCTCAACTTTTCCTCATCTAAACCATATTTTATTATTTCCTTCACTTTCTCGATTACTTCATCAATGCTTTGAATTATGTCTGATTCATCTTCCTGTGGCTTATCAGTAATTGTAATATAACCTTCTAGTCCATCTCCGGAGATTTCTATCATAATATTAGGTGAAATTTTATACATAATATTTAGACCCCCAAATGTTTATTAGTATATCCCCATTTTAAACAATTTGTTTCGAATATTCAATATGGCTTTGCTATGAATTTGAGAAATTCGGGATTCTGATAATTCCATAATTTTGCTTATTTCTTTATAGGTCAACTCCTCATAATAGTATAAAGAGATAACAGTTTTTTGATTATTTGGTAAGCTATCTATGATAGCCCCTAAAATTTCTTTAAGCTCTTTTTTTTCAAAGACCTCCTCTGGCATATCTATATCTTTTCCATCGTCTATTATGTGTTCTCCTTTATTTGCTAACAGATCTTCCAGTGATGTGACATTGAAATTTACTGTATTTGCCAGAGTTTCTTCTAGCTCCTTTAAAGGTATGTTTAAATGCTCAGCTAATTCAGCATTTGAAGGGGTCCTGCCTAGTTTATTTTCCAGCTTTAACATTTCATTTTGGATTTCCTTAGATTTTTTTCTTAAAGACCTAGGTATCCAATCTAACTTTCTTATATTGTCAACTATAGCTCCCTTTATTCTTATTTGGGCGTAGGTTTCAAATTTAATGTTTCTATCTACGTCAAATCTCTCAATGCTATCTATAAGACCTAATACTCCAAAACTTACTAAGTCATCATATTCTATTTTGCTACCGTAATAATTATACATTCTACCAGCTACAATCTTTACCAATCCTATATATTTCTCAATAAGTTTCTTTCTTACTTGCTTATCTTTTGTCTTACTGTATATCTGCCAAAGCTCATCATTAGTCACATCTATTACCTCCTCAATGGGAACTATATCACTTTCGTTCCATGACCTATAGTCTTTACTGTTAAGGAGCCATCTTCAGAATTAAGAAGTATTGTTCTACCATAGTTCCCACCTGTATCCTCTGAGACAATCCTGATGCCTAAATCTTTTAATTTTTTTCTAGTAGCTAAAACATTTCTCTCTCCTATATTCAGGATACTGTTATTATTGCTAAATGAAAACATCTGAGAACCACCTGCAATTTTAGCAACTATATTATATTTATTAGCTCCTTCCGCTAACATTTTTTCGATTAACATGTCAATTCCTGTATCAACAAACTTAGCTTTATTCTGGTTATTGGAAATCTCAGTAGAAGAAGGTAACATAGCATGAGCTAATCCGGCAACCTTGTTAATTTTATCGTATAATGCAATTCCTACACATGACCCTAACCCTAGAGTAGTTAATATACCTGGAGCTTTTATTACCTTTAAATCTGCCATACCAACCTTGACTGTTCTCATATTACAATACTCCTAATAATGATAATATTTTTTCAAAAGATTCTATATTTGGTAGCAAAAATAAATTTCCTTTAACTTGATTATCTCCTTCCTCAAATACAGTTTCAATGAATAGAACTTTATCTGATACTAATCCAAATTGGATCGCTGGTACAGATAAAATTGCTCCTGCCATATCTATAGCTAATGAAGGAACTGAAACAGCTATTTTCAATCCAGTTAATGCACTCAAAGCATTTACATAAGATGAAGAAAGGATATTGCCAACTTCAGACAAAGCTGATATGGATATTTCATCTAACTCCACAACTTCTCTATCTAGTAACATCTTCAATAAATTTATTGCAGATTCTATATCAATGGTGAACATTATGTTGCCTTCTATGTCTTCCTTAAGATTTAAATATATACCTACAATTAATTCTTCTTCTCCACCCAAAATAGTAGCTATATCCTTAAAGTCTATTATTCTAACTTTTGGTACACTCATATATATTTTTTTGGATAGCAAATTAGCCAAGGCAGTTACTGCATTTCCTGATCCAATATTCCCAATTTCTTTCAGAACATCCATTATAAAACTATCAAAGCTTTCATTTTTCATATTCCTTAACCCCTTAAATCCAATAATTTTAGTGAATTAAGTATAAAGATCAATCGTTCATCTTTTTTCCCAATACCACTAATATAATCTATGATTGTATTACTCTCATCTGTTGGGGGCTTGTCTACATTCTCTTCATCTATATCTAACACATCTTTAGATGAATCTACCATTAATCCGACTACCATTTCCTTTTCCTTTATGATTATTATCCTTGAATCTTTATCTACTTGTTTTTTTTCCATGCCAAGTTTAGTTCTCAAATCAACAACGGGTATTACGTCTCCTCTTAAATTTATAAGCCCTATAACATAATCTGGTGCATTTGGAATTCTTGTTGTTTTACTAGGCTTTTCTATAGATATTACGTTTTCTATTGGCAATCCATAGTATTCCTTCCCTAACTTAAAAGTTACGTATTTATTCTGGATGTTGGAAGCCATAATATTTCCTCCTTTATACTAATGAATTCACATCTAATATGAGAGAAACATCTCCATTGCCTAGTATAGTAGCTCCAGAAAAATGTTTTACAAATGACAAATATTTACCCAAAGGTTTTATAACAATTTCCTGCTGTCCAATTAGACTATCAACCAAAAAGACTGCCAATTTCTCTCCTTTTCTTACCACTACAGCTATATATTCATCTAAAAGATCATCACTTCCTAATCCCATTAATTTATCCAATCTAACAACAGGAATTGTCTTTCCTCTGTAGATCATTATCTCCTGATCGTGTATACTTCTTATGCTATCCTTTTTAACTATTATTATTTCTATAATTGAACTTAGTGGTATAGCATATATTTCATCTCTTAGCTTTACTAGAAGAGCTTGGATTATGGCCAATGTTAACGGAATACGTATTGTGAATTTAGTTCCTTTATTTTTTTGACTTTCTAATTCGATGGTGCCATTAATTGATTCTATTTTATTTTTTACTACATCAAGTCCAACACCTCTACCAGATATTTCAGTAATCTCATTAGATGTACTAAAACCTGGCTCGAACAATACATTTACTAACTCGTTTTCGGTAATATTTTTAGCTTCTTCTTCAGTTATCAATCCTTTTTCTATAGATTTGTTCTTAACCTTTTCAAAATCTATTCCTGCCCCATCATCTGAAACCTCTATAACTACATTGTTTCCATCAGGATATGCCCTTAAGATAAGATTTCCTTCTTCAGGTTTTCCCAATCTTATTCTTTCTTGGGGAAATTCTATACCATGGTCTAAAGAGTTTCTTATCAAATGTATCAAAGGATCTCCAATCTCATCTATTACAGTTCTATCCACTTCTGTATTTTCACCGTACATCTGCAACTTTACTTTCTTATTCAACTCCTTAGATAAATCTCTTACCATGCGTGGAAATCTATTAAATACTCTTTCAATTGGTACCATTCTAACTTTCATAACTGCATTATGTAAATTAGTAGTAATTCTTTCTAAAGATTCGATAGCCTGAAGCATGTCCTCTTTGTTTGAAGTACCACTTAAATCATCCATACGATTTTTTATAATAATCAATTCACTGGCTAAATTCATCAAATTGTCTAGCCTATCTATATCCACCCTTACTGTTTTCGCTACCCTATTAGCTTTTGTTATCTTATCTTTATCGTCAAATTTCTTATCAACATATTTTTGCTCTCTGACAGCAGTACTTTCATTTTTATTGTTATCTTCTTTTTCTGTTTCGTGTACTTCTTGATTTGTATCATTTTCTATTAACTCTATCTCTACGTGTTCAACTTCCGAAATATTATTCAATTTTTCCAACAAAATTTCTTTCTCAGCGTTTGTTATTAATACTAAGGAGAATCCAAGATCAAATCTCTCATCTTCTATATCTTCAGTTGACGGATTGGAATAGACAATATCTCCCATGGCGTCTAAAGTATTAATTATTACAAATGCTCTTGCAGATTTCAACATACAGTCATGACTTAATGTAATAGATATATTAAATGCATTTAATCCTTTTTTTCTAGCTTCTTCTATAACATTTAAAACATAGCTATCTAAGGACCTGTCTTCTGCTTTTGTATGAGGATTTTGTGATTTTGTCATTTCCCCTTTATCCACTATTCCTTTTAGCTTTTCTATTAGCTCTACATTTTTATAATCCAATTCTTTTCCATTTTCTACTATATAGCTTACAATTTCATCTAAAGCATCAAAGCATTCAAAAAGAACATCAATTATACCTTCATTTAAGTGTATCTTGTGATTCCTAACACCATCAAGCACATTTTCCATTTCATGAGTTAAATCAGCCATATTTGTAAAGCCCATTGTTCCGGACATCCCTTTTAATGTATGAGTTATCCTAAAAAGCTCATTTATTAAAGAAATATTTTCAGTGTCTTTTTCCAATTCTAATAGAATATCGTTCATATTCTGTAGATGCTCATTTGACTCTTCAATGAACAAATTCAAATATTGACCCATGTTCAAATCCATAATCATACCCCCACTATTCGAATAATCTCGTCTGCTATTTGGCTTAGTGAAACTACCTTATCTACACAGTTAGTTCTTATTGCCGCTTTTGGCATACCAAATACAGTAGATGATTCTTCATCTTGAACTAAAATATAACTATTAGACCTTTTCATTTTTACTATACCTTCTGCTCCATCAGAACCCATACCTGTCATTATTACCCCTAGCTTCTTCACACCTTCTAGTTTTGCAACAGATTCCATTAGTACATCAACCGAAGGTCTTAACCCTTTAATTGGATTCCCTTTGTCCAACTTTATAACGTAATCATTTCCTTCTTTTGCTACTTTCATATGGAAACCGCCTGGAGCTATATAACACCATCCTCTTTTGAGCTTGTCCCCATCTTCCCCTTCCTTAACATGTAATTCCGATAAACTATCAAGCCTATCTGCTAAAGATTTGGTAAATTTAGGGGGCATATGCTGTACTACTAAAATGCTACCATTAATATCCTGTGGTAAAACTGGTATAACTTCCTGTAGGGCTCTTGGACCTCCAGTAGAAGTACCAATTGCAATTACATATTCGAATTCCATATTTCCTGCTACATTAGATAGCTCACTTAAACTCTTCCTGTCTCTCGTGTATATTCCATAACTTTTTGAACTTATATTGCACTTTGCAGCCACTTTTATTTTATTTATAATATCAGCTCTCAAATCTTCTCCTGATATGCTAAATATGTTACTTGGTTTAGGAATAAAATCAACAGCTCCTTCTTCTAAAGCTTTAATTGTCATGGTTGCCCCTTCAGTAGTAAAGCTGCTGAGCATAATAACAGGTATATTATAATCTCTAACTATATGTTTTAAAGTTGTTATTCCGTCCATATAAGGCATTTCAATATCCAAGGTTATAACATCCGGTTTTAACAATGGAATCTTTTTCAAGGCATCTTCGCCATTTTTGGCTTCCCCTACTACAACTATTTCTTCATCTTCTGTCAACAAATCCTTCAACAATTTCCTAAAGAAAGCAGAATCATCTACTATCAATACTCTAACCACTTAGATCATCCCTTTTTCAATTAACTCTCTTTGTTTTGTAAAGATAAACTTTATAATTCTATCCCTATTTCTTTCTTCAATATCTTTAAATTCTACGCCAAGAGCAAAATCAAATTCAAAAGTATCTACTTCTTCTACTCGAACCACCTTTGCTTTTGTAGTAATTAAATGCTTATCTACTTCAAATTCACAGGTTATTATATCTCCTACATTGTGTTGATAATTTGTATATAATTTCATTCCACCACCACTAATATCTTTTGTTCTACAATTTTCCTCCAGTATTTTTTCCTCATTATCCTCTATTATTGTAAAATATTTCTTAACAGGAATTGAAACTTCAAATCTAAAATACTTTCGTAGCTGGTGTTTAGTTATGTCGGAAATCCTTCTTATTTTAAGACTGTAAACTCCCTCATAATTGATGTTTAGTATTTCAGCATCAAACTGATATTTTCCTTTATCTTTTACCACAAAGATTATTCTTATTTTTTCCTTTCGACTAACAAATACGAAGTCGTTTTTATGCAAAGGTCCCCTAATCTCCAAAATATCATCATCTAAAATATCTAATACTTGACTCGGATAACTAATTTTATTTTGTAAAGAATCAATTCTTAACAATTCAATCTTATCTCCAACTTTTAACAAGTCAAGCTTTCCAGTCAATATTATCACCTTTTTGAAAATAATAGTTTTTTTAACCGTTCAGTAAATTTGCTTTTGGGCCTATTGAACAAGTATCTATTAGGATCAGCAAATTTCAATGCCATAATTTTAATGCTCTTTGAGATCGAATCCTTAGGATCAAATAATATAAACGGAGTTTGATTTCTCACAGCTTTGGTTACCGTATCAGATTTTTCTATATATCCTAAAAAATTTAAATTACATTTCAAATAATTTTGGGATACAGTTTCTAACTTATTATATATGCTATAAGCTTCTCGCCTGCTATTGACAATATTAGCTAATATATTCAACTTTCCTCTATATCCATTTAACATTAAAGCTTTAATCATAGTATAACTATCCATTATGGAAGTTGGTTCAGGAGTTGTAACTATAATAGCTTCTTCAGCTGCCATTACAAATTTAAGGACTGTATTAGATACTCCAGCACCTGTATCAATGATTATAAAATCCATAGTTGACTCCAATTTCTCTATCAGATTAAGAAACTTATCAATATTTTCTTCATTCATAATAGAGAGCTCATAAAATCCTGATCCTCCTGATATTATCTTTATTCCTTCAGGTCCTTCATTTATTACTTCCTCAATATCAAGGCCTAATTTTATACAATCGGAAATAGTATTTTTTACATTGGTTCCTGTTATTATGTCAACATTTGCTAGTCCAAAATCCACATCTAAGATTAATACTTTATAACCTAAAAGTTTTAAAGATATGGCAAAATTCACTGCAACATTTGTCTTTCCTACTCCACCTTTACCACTCGTTACAGCTAATACCTTAGCCCTATTTGTTCTTCTATTTTCACTTACATCCTTTTCTAAATTAGAGATAATTCTCCTTAACCTCTCTGCTTGGTCTTTCATCTTTAACCTCTCCTAATAGACAGCTAACTATTTTATTCTTATCTAGAATTTCAATGTCATTTGGAACCTCTTGACCAGTAGTAATATAGGAAACGGTTTTATTAGTTAAGTACGTAATATTCAATATGTTACCTATTCTTTCAGCTTCATCAAACTTAGTAAATATAATCTTATAATCTTCAATAAAACTATAATGTTTAATTATAGATTTTAATGTGTTAAAATCAGTGTTAACGCTAAGCAGTAAATATACTTCCTTGTTATTAACTGAATTCATAATATTAAATATTTCATCCGTGCTGCTTATCTCCCGATGATTTCTCCCTGTAGTATCCACAAAGATTACATCTTTATCCTTTAAGCTAACTAAAGCCTTATACATATCCTCTTCTGTGTAAATAACTTCTAAGGGAACTTTTAATATATTGCTATAGATTTTAAGCTGTTCAACAGCAGCTATTCTATAGGTATCAGAAGTTATCAATCCTACATTAAACTCTCCATTAATAACTATTTGAGCAGCAAGTTTTGCTAAAGTAGTTGTTTTCCCCACCCCTGTAGGTCCTACTAAAAATATAATTTTCTGTTGGTTCTTTGATAAACTTAAGGGTTCACAATCCCCAATATATTCAGATATAACTTGCTTTACTATTTTCTCTATTGATAAATCATCCTTACTCTCTAAATTTACTTGATCACTTAACCTTTTAAAGATATTTGTAGCAATTGATTCATCTACACCATTAGCAATTAAATTTATCCAATATTTGTTAAGTTTAGGATGTACTTTATATTTTTTATCATCATTTACTCTTAATTGGGATACCATCCTTTTTATATCATCTAATTCTCTATTAATCTTAATCAAATTTTCATCTGTCCTATTATTATGTTTGATAGGATTTTCCTTGTCATAGGCAGCAATAACCTCAATTAAAGGTTTTCTAAAAAAGCCAAATAAACCTTTCTGCCTAATAGTACGAGTGCTCAATATAATTGCATCTGATCCTAATTCGCTTTTCAATTTATTCATAACTTCATATTCAGAAGAACCAACGTATTTTTTAACTTTCATTACATGCTCACCACCTCAACTGATTTAACCTCCACTGCTGGGTCAATTTCATTATATGACAATACGATTAAGTCCCGTGTAAGCTGCTCCGTTAGTCGTTTAAAGTATAATCTAACTATTGGTGCTGTTAATACAATTGGTTGTTCTCCTGCATTAGTCAACTTCCTAACTGCTTTTAATGTATTATTTAATATCCTTTGAGCAGTACTAGGTTCTAAGGATAAGTAAGACCCGGTTTCTGTTTTAGTAATAGAATTCATTATTGTCTCCTCAACAGAATTGTCTAGAGTTACGACATTCAATTGATTTCCATCTTCCACATACTTGCTTGTTATATACCCAGAAAGCCTTTGTCTTACATACTCTGTCAGCAAATCTGTATCATGGGTTATTTTACCATAGTCAGCCAAAGTTTCTAAAATGGTTACCATATCTCTAATACTTATCTGTTCTCTTAATAGATTAGATAAAACTTTTTGTATTTCTCCTAAGGACAAAATCTTTGGAACCAGCTCTTCAACAACCGCAGGGTGCTCATCCTTTACATTATCAATAAGCATTTTTACATCCTGCCTTCCAATTAACTCATGAGCTTTTTCTTTGATGATCTCTGTTAAATGAGTCGCAATTACCGATGGTGGATCTACTACTATATAGCCATATATTTCAGCTTTTTCCCTTTCATCTTCAGTAATCCACTTAGCACGTAATCCAAAAGCTGGTTCTATCGTTTCTATACCTTCCAATTCGCCTTCTGCGGTACCAGGATCCATAGCTAGATAGTGATCAAAATATACTTCTCCTTTTGCAACCTTTACTCCTTTAATTTTTATTACATATTCATTTGGATTTAATTGAATATTATCTCTTAAACGAACAATTGGAACTACTAATCCTAGTTCCATAGCTATCTGTCTTCTTATCATAACTATCCTATCAAGCAAATCTCCACCTTGTTCCACATCTGCCAATGGAATAAGTCCATATCCAAATTCTAACTCTATATCATCTACTTTAAGCAGTCCCAATACATTTTCTGGCTTTCTCAGCTCTTCAGCATGGGATATCTCCTGTTTTTGTTCAACAACTTCTTCCACAGGTTTTTTGTCCATTGTGTTGCCAATGAATAAGAATACAGCCCCTAAAATGGCAAATGTGAAAGGCAAGGGAGTTGTTATTCCTAATACAATCATCACAAAACCAACAATATATAAAAGCCTAGGATAATTGCCAAATAACTGTTCAATTAGATCTTGACCTAAATTGTTTTCAGATGCAGCTCTAGTTACAACTATACCAGTGGCTGTAGAAACTAATAAAGCGGGTACTTGGGAAACCAGCCCACTACCAACTGTTAGTCCTACGTATTTTTCCACTGCTTCTGCCACTGACATTCCAGATAAAATTCCGATTATAAGTCCACCTATTATATTAATAAAAATGATTATAAGTCCCGCAATGGCATCGCCTTTTACAAATTTGGATGCTCCATCCATAGCTCCATAGAAGTCTGCATATCTTTGAATATCCTTTCTTCTAATCTTTGCTTCTTCTTCAGTAATCAGCCCAGCATTAAGATCAGCATCTATGGCCATTTGCTTACCAGGCATCGCATCTAGTGTAAACCTTGCAGAAACTTCTGCTACCCTTTCCGATCCTTTAGTAATAACAATAAATTGCACCAATGCTATAATTAAAAATATTACGAAACCAATAACTATGTTGTCCCCTATTACAAAGTCCCCAAAGGTTTCAACTACTTTACCAGCATCTCCTTGACTTAAAATAGCTCTTGTTGTTGAAATATTAAGGGATAACCTAAATAGAGTAGCAACAAGCAACAAGGAAGGAAATATAGAAATCTTTAAAGCATCTTCTACATACATAGAAATCAATAGAATTAAAATAGATAAAGCTATATTTAGTGATAAAAGAGCACTCAATAATCCTGTAGGTATAGGTATAATTATTATAATAATTATAGCTATAATGCCTAAAGCAACAACTACATCTCCAAATTTCATCTTTTTTCCTCCTAATAATTATCTTTAAGAGTATATACATAAGCTAATATCTCTGCTATAGCCTCATAAAGCTCTTCAGGTATTAAATCTCCTATTTCCAATGTATCATAAAGTATTCTTGCAAGGCTTTTGTTTTCAACTATAGGTACAGAATTTTCTTTAGCAATCTTTTTTATATTTTCAGCTATTAGATCCGCTCCCTTTGCAACTACATAAGGTGCACTATATAAATCCTTATCATATTTAATAGCAACTGCTATATGGGTTGGATTGGTAATAATTACATCTGCCTTAGGCACTTCTTGCATCATTCTACGCATAGAAATCTGTCTTTGTCTTTCCCTTATTTTAGATTTTATTAAAGGATCCCCTTCAGTTTGTTTATATTCCTCTTTCAATTCCTGCTTTGTCATCATTAAGCTTTTTTCATGCTGCCTCCATTGAAAAAAGTAATCAACAAAAGCTATTCCCATTAACACAGCTAAAATTCTAATAAGAAAATCATAGGTTAAATCAGCGAAGTTTGTAAACAGAGGTTTGGGATTGAAGAATGGAAAATTAATTATTCGCCCAAAGTTCTTTTTTATAAATGAATAACCCATATATCCAATAAAACCAATTTTAAAGAAAGATTTTACCAATTCAACTAAGGCTCTCTTAGAAAAAAGCCTTTTAAAACCTTCTATCGGATTTATTCTATTAAATTTTAATTCTAAAGGTTTAGTGGTGAACAAAAAACCTACTTGTAAATAGCTGATAACCAGTGCAGCTATTGCTGAAATTGCTAATATAGGCCAAGCTATTCTAAAATATGAAGTTATTACTTTCAAAATATTGATGCGAATATTGTTTTCATAGTAGAATTCGTCAATATTTGCAACATAAGAATAGGTTTCATTGAAAAAATCAATAAACAAATTGATTAAGTAATTGCCTATAACTTTTATACCAACTATCGTAATAATAAGTATAAAAGCTGAGGTAATTTCTCTACTTTGAAGAACTTGACCTTCTCTTCTCGCCTCTCTCCTCTTTTTAGGCGTCGGTTTTTCAGTTTTCTCAGCATCAGCAAATAGTTGTAAATTCATATGTATTCTCATAATACCAACCTTTTTCTACATTTTAAAAAACTCATACACTTTATCTGACATTAAGTTAATTATATCCGATACAATGGTATTAAAAATTGGTATGGTGATAATCATAACAATTAAACCAGCCAATATCTTTAAAGGCAACCCTACTACGAATACATTCATCTGAGGGATTGTTCTAACTAGTATTCCAAGCATCAAATCAACCAAAAAAATGCTGACTATAATAGGAGTACTCAGCATAAATCCAATAGCAAATATCCGAGATAATAATTCTACTAAAAACAAAGCAACATTTTTATTTAACTCAAAACTCCCTATAGGTAAAAACTTATAGCTGTCCACTAAAGCTTTAATGATAATATGATGACCATTTATTCCTAGCAAAATCAAAAATGCTAAGATGTAATAAAAATTACCCATTAATGGAACTTGAATTCTGTTTTGAGGGTCTATAACGTTAACCATTCCAAACCCCATGCTCATATCTATAATTTGACCCATAGTATAAAAAGTAGAGAGAAACAAATAGCATATAAATCCAATAGTTATTCCCGCCATTAGTTCCTTCACTATCAATAGGAACGCATTTAAATCCAAAGAATTAACATCTACATCTAATACCAATGTCATAATTATCGAGATAAAAAATGTCAGGCCCGCCTTTACAGTATTCGGTATATTCTGGGAGCTAAAAAGAGGAGAAACGATAAATATTCCAGAAATCCTAACAAATACTATTAAAAATACCTCATATTTATTTAGTAATAATTGTATAATATTAGCCATTATGAACACCTATCTCATTTTATAAATAAGTTAACATTTGTGAACAAATTGATTGTAAATTCGGTAATTAAATTTAATAACCAAGGCCCGAATATTATTAAAGATACAAGCACCGCAATTATTTTGGGCACAAAGGACAGAGTTGCTTCCTGAATTTGAGTAACAGCTTGGATTATGCTTATTAATAATCCTATTATTAAACTTGATATCAACATTGGTGCAGCCATCATTAAAACCGTTCTAATAGCATCTAAAGCTAATTTTAACACATCCGACTGGTTCATTTAATCACCTCTAATTAAACCCCATAATAAGGGATCTCACAATCAAATTCCATCCATCAACCAATATGAACAAAAGTATCTTAAATGGTAGTGATATTATTACAGGTGGTAACATCATCATACCCATTGACATTAGGGTACTAGATACTACCATATCTATTACTAAAAATGGAATGTATATAACAAACCCTATTTGGAAAGCTGTTTTTAATTCACTAATTATAAAAGCTGGAATCAAAACGTGATTAGGAATCTGAGCCAAATTATCAGCTTTTGTTTGGCTTATGTTTATAAATAATGCTAGATCTTTATCCCTAGTCTGTTTAAACATAAATTCTCTTACCGGTTCCATTGCTCTATCAAGAGCTTCATCAAATGTAATCTCTTCATTCACATATGGCTGTATTGCAGAAGAATTTATTTCAGAGCCAACTGGAGCCATTACAAAAAAGGTTAAAAATAGAGCTAGTCCAATTATCACCTGGTTTGGTGGAGTTTGTTGCATCCCTAGAGCATTTCTTATAAAAGATAAAACAATAACTATCCTTGTAAAGCTTGTCAACATTATAAGGATTGAAGGTGCTAAAGTAAGGATTGTCAATATTATCAAAAGTCTTATAGAAAAAACGTAATCTTCCTGATCTTCCATGCCCAAAGCATTAAATAGTGGATTTTCAACCTGAGCAAATGAAATATCCGACATAAAGATTGCTACAATTATTAAACTCAATATGGCTATTCTACTTACCCTTTTCATGATCTACTTCTTCCTTATCATCAATATTGTTAAAGCGTTTTGAAAATCTAGTAATATTCTTATAAATATTGTTAAGATATTTATTCTTTGAAGAAAAAGCATATCTATTTAAATACTCCTCAAAATCCTCTACGTGAACAATTGAATCTTTAGGTAGCTTGTCTACAACTTCGATAGAATTATTAGACACAACAATTACATATATATAGTCTTTTATCTGCAGCATAATTATTTTTAAGTTAGTACCTAGATTCAGTACATCAACTATTTTCATATATTTGCTGGATACAAATCTCTTCGTATTTTTAGCAATATACCTTGTTCCAAATATGGTCATTAATAATACAAGAGTAATTACTCCTATATATAAAATCAAATTTAATAAAACTGTTCCAAAGCCAGAACTCCCTTCAGCTGCAAATGAAATATTGTTTAGAAATAACAGTATTATCAATGTATTAATAAATACTATTGTCATCATTTAGCCATAGCCTTCTTTACTGATTCAATAACTCTTTCCTTTTGAAATGGCTTAACTATGAAATCTCTAGCCCCTGCTTGTATAGCTTCTATAACCATAGCTTGTTGTCCCATGGCAGAACACATTATTATCTTAGCATTTGGGTCTATGCTCCTTATCTCCTTTACTGCTTGAATTCCATCCATTTCGGGCATAGTAATGTCCATTATCACTAGTTCAGGTTTTAACTCCTTATATTTTTCTACTGCAACTAAACCATTCTCAGCTTCTCCAGCTATTTCAAATCCATTTTTTGTTAGTATATCTTTTATCATCATTCTCATAAATGAAACGTCATCAACTATTAAAATTCCTTTTCCCATTGCTATTCCTCCTTATTACTATTTATTCTTTCCATAATTGTTGTCTATGTCTGTTATTCGCACTCCAAAATTATCATCTATAACCACTACTTCTCCCCTAGCAATGAACTTTCCATTAGCATAAATATCTAATGGTTCACCTACAAGCTTATCTAACTCTATTACTGTTCCAGGGCCATATTCTAAAATCTCACCAATTTTTCTTATGGTTCTTCCTAATTCCACCGTTAACTCCACAGGAATATCTCCTACAAGGTCTATAGATTCCCTTTGTCTGCTTACTTGTGAGCCACCATCAAAAGCTTCAAATTTAGGTTTTTTCACAACTACTTGCTCCTCTGTTAAACTTTCTTGTGGATGAGTTGATAGTTGTCTCATACCATCATCTTTCCTAGTGTTATTAATATCAAGTTCTATAGGTTCTACAGCTGCGGTTTCAGATTCTTCTAAGGAATTTGAAAAGCCAGAATCTCCAATGAGATTCTCCACTAATTGTTGACCAAAATCTATAGGTATAAGCTGCATAATGTTACTATCAATTAAATCCTCAACTGTCATTTTAAAGGATATTTTGATTATTGGACCGTCAGTTTTTAATACTTCGAGTGTCTTCTCACCTTCAGCAATTGTAATATTATAAGATTTTGGTGGATAAATATCTATTTTCTTAGAAAACATTTCTGAAAGAGAGGTGGCTGCTGATCCCATCATTTGATTCATGACTTCAGAAATAGCACTTAAATCTAAATCTGTTAATTCCCTTTCCAGATTTATTTCATTACCCATCATTATATCAGCAATAATTTTTACATCATCTTCTTTTATTATCAATACATTAGAACCTTCTAATCCTTCTTTATATTTAACATCTACTACTACAAAGGGAATAGGATATTCAGCAGACAATTTAGAAGCAGTTGTTATCTCAATTTCTGGAGTAGTTATAGTTACTTTCCTGTTAAGTAAAGTTGATAGAGTTGTTGCAGCAGTACCCATACTTATATTACCTATTTCCCCTAATGTATCTTTCTCCAAGTCAGTTATAATGTCCTCATCACTTGTTACACTGCTTTCATCGCTTCCCATTAATAAAAGGTCTATCTCTTCTTGAGAAAGCATATCATTATCCCTCATTGTTTTCACCATCCTTTACAACATTAGTTATCCTAACAGCCATTTTATTATTATACGTGCCAATTTCTCCTATAAACTTTATGTTAGATCCTACTCTCACTCCTATTCCATCCTTTTCCTTGCTATTTAATCTTATAACATCGCCCTTCTGTAAGTTTATTATATCCTTAACTTTAACGAAAGTAGAACCTAATTCTGCTTTTAATTCCACTCTTGCATTTAATATTCTATTCTTAATTTGTGTTATCTGATTTTGAGACATTTCTTTTTTAGTAGATGAAAACCAATACCTAGTATTTAATTTATCTAAAATAGGTTCTATTAGCAAATAAGGTATACAAACATTTAGCATCCCTTCGGCTTCTCCAACCTCAAGATTCATAGTAATAAGTGCTATAGTTTCATTTGGAGGAACTATTTGAGCAAATTGAGGATTAACTTCTACCCTTTCTAATTTGAGTTCTAACTTTATTACATTCTTCCAAGCTTCCTCAATGATAGACATAGCTCTTTTCATCATATTCATTAATAATGTCAATTCAATTTCAGTAAATTCCCTTATTTCTTGCTCTTTGCTACCATTTCCACCTAATAGCCTGTCAATCATAGTATAAGCGACAACAACCGATATATCAATCATCATTTGACCATTTAATGGGTTTACATCTATGATATTTAAAAAAGCTGGATTTGATATAGCATTGATAAATTCACTATAAGCAATTTGTTCTACTGAAATTACGGAAATTTTCACTGGAGCTCTTAAATACCCTGATAAAAAAGTCTGAAAAAGCCTTCCAAAATTATCATGTATAATCTCCAGTGTCCTTAATTGGTCCTTGGCAATCTTCTGTGGATTTCTAAAGTCATATTTTTTTATCTTTTTTGATTGTTCTACTTCTTTTATCTCTTGTACGTCTAGTTCACCAGAACTAAGAGCTTGAAGTAGGGCATCAATTTCACTTTGGGATAGTATTTCGGACACTGCCTCTACCTCCTTACTGCATTACAAAGTCATTAAAATAAACATTAGTAATTGCTTCATCCTTGAATATTCTTATTAAGGCTTCCCTAATATCATTTTGTAGGTTGACTTGCCCTTCTCTGCCTTTTAACTCATCTTCAGTTTTATTTCTTATTATCTGATTTATCTCGTCTCGAATTAAATAAACTTTTTCGCTTAATACTTCAACAGTATTCTTATTATTTGTCTCAATAGTAATATTAACTTTCACAATCTTATTGCTATCCTTAACATTGCAATACATATCTTTTAAATCTAAACTATATGTTTCCTCTTTTCTATTAATATTCAAATCATCACCTTTTATAAACTTTAAGCCTAGTATTATTCCTACAGCTGAAACAATAATCAATAAAACAAGTAATACCACTATTATTACATTTTTCTTACTCACAATTCAACACCATCCTTTTTCCTATGGTTCATATTTTTCTTGGGATGATTTTAATATTACTATGTCAACTCTTCTATTTTTAGCCTTGTTCTCTTTCGTATCGTTAGGAGCTATAGGTCTATAGTAGCTGTAGCCAGAGGCAGAAATTCTTTCACCTTCGATTCCCTTTTGTTCAACAAGATATCTTAATACATTAGTAGCTCTTGCTGTCGATAGCTCCCAATTGGTTGGAAATCCATCCTTAGGAGATACTGGTGTAGTATCAGCGTGTCCTTCAACTTTAATAGCTTTATCCTTAAATTCATCTCTTTGTAAGATTTCTGCAACAGTATCTAAGATTTCTCTAGCTTCTGGCTTTAATTCAGCTTTCCCAGGATCAAACAACACTCTATCCATGAATCTGATTATCAATCCTCTTTCATCAATGGAAACAGTAATCTCTTCCTCTAAATTAGAACTTGATGCATATTCCTCCAAAGCATTTTTAAGCTCTTCCAAATCAATCTCTTCTTGATCACGCAAAATTGGTGTATCAATTACGTTGCTACCATCTAATACTCCTCTACTCCCTTGAAAATAGGCCATAATGCCTTGAAATTTTTTGACATCCAAATTTGAAAAAGCGTATAGCATAACAAAAAAGCATAACAAAAGTGTCACCAAATCGCTATATGTAGTCATCCAACTCGCACTAACCTGTTCAGCTTTTCTTCTTCTTCTTTTCATTACGCTCCCTCTTTCTCAAGCTCTTCCCTATAATTCTTCCTCATCTTTGGAGGTATGAATGTCTTCAATTTTTCTTCAATAATTCTTGGATTTTCCCCAGCTTGTATTGATAACAATCCTTCAACCATTAATTCTTTTACTAGTATTTCTCTTCCATTTCTTTCCCTTAATTTTTGAGCTAATGGCAAAAAGACCAAATTAGATAATACAGAACCATAAAATGTAGTTACTAAAGCAACAGACATACTAGGTCCTACGGAGCTAGGATCATCCAACGTTCTTAACATATTTATTAATCCAATTAATGTCCCTAACATACCAAAAGCTGGAGCAAAATTTGCTGCTGTTTCAAAAACTCGTTGACCATTTGCATGTCTGTCTTCTATATATACTAACTCTGTTTCTAATATATTCCTAACTAACTCTGGCTCTGTCCCATCAACGATTAACATAATACCCTTTTTCAAAAATTGATCTTCTAAGGTTTCAGCATATTCATCTAACGCAAGAAGGCCTTCTTTTCTAGCTACATTTGCCAATCTTATTATCTCTTTAATTACTTCATCTGGTGACGTATCTTTGTATACAAAAGCTTTTTTCAAAACTTTTAAAGTATTAGTAAAATCATCTAATGGAAAGGATGCTAAAGTAGAAGCTAAAGTTCCTCCTAATGTAATAACCACTGATGGAACATCCCAATAAGCACTGAGATCGCCAGATAAAAAGATACCATAAATCATAAATACAATTCCTAATATTAGACCAGCAACTGTTGAAATATCCAATTATTACACCTCTTTTCTCTAAACATTGCTTTTTCGTTTTAATATCTTTGCTTTATATTCAATCACCTTATCTATAATTTCATCTGCTGTTTCTGCTACTAATATCTTTTGACCTGTAGTAAGTGTTAATACTGTATCTGGAGTCTCCTCTAGGTACTGAATCAGTTCACAATTTACAACAAATTCCTTCCCATTTAGCTTTTTTACCTTTATCATCTATAATCACCTTTTCTTTTGCCCTAAGAGGGGATTATACCCCTCCTAAGGCTATTATTTTATCTTTTTATGTTAACAAGTTCTTGTAGCATTTCGTCTGCAACGGTTATAATCCTAGAATTAGCTTGAAATCCCCTTTGAGTAGTAATCATCTCTGTAAACTCATAAGCTAAATCTACATTTGACATTTCCAAAGCCCCTGAAGCAATAGAACCAAAACCTCCCGAATCTGCTACTCCATATTGGGGTTCCCCTGAATTTCTTGAATCGATGAATAGATTGCTACCTATTTTCTGCAATCCCATCGGATTATCAAATTTAGCAAGAACCAATTGAGCTAATGGTTTGCTTTCTCCATTAGAAAATACTCCATAAACAATTCCTTTAGGGTCTATAGTATATCCTTCAAGGGTACCTGATGAATTTCCATCCATAGCATAAGGTTTAGCATCCATTTCATTGGCATACTGGGTAAGCCCAGAAAAATCTATAGTAATATATCCTCCATCACCAAAGTACATGTCATTTAAATTTATCTGTGCTTCTTGTGTTGCTGTAGTCAACTTGCCATCTTGATTAAATGTAACTCTATCAAATACAGTAATTGGAGTATTAAGAATATTTTGGCTTCCTTCTTCTTGAGGCCTTAAACTTTCTAGGGTTATTTCCCAGTATTCATCACCACTTGCATCTTCAACTTTATTAAATTTAAATGTAGCCACATAAGAATTCCCCAAGCTGTCTTTTATAATTGTATCAGCCAAGTGCTCTTCATCAGTAGTTCTAGAATCTAAATTTCCTCTGATTTCAATTTTAGTAGTTGGGGATGGTTCTGCGGTTTCAGATCTGTTGATTCTAACTGGAGCAATAGTGCTAGTAGGTTTCCCATCTTCATCTATTGTATATCCTAATACTTTATAACCATCTACTGTAACTAAATTACCGTCTCTGTCTAAGGTAAAATTCCCTGCCCTTGTAAAATATCTATTTTCAAAATTAGCATCATCTGTTACAACGAAAAATCCTTCTCCATTGATCATTAAATCTTCTGGATTATCAGTTCTCTGAGTTGCTCCTTGTGTATGAATGGTGGAAATAGCACCTACATCAACCCCCAATCCTATTTGTTGTGGGTTGGTACCTCCTTTACCGCCTTGGGGAGCACTAGCTCCTCTAATTACCTGGCTGAATACCTCTTGAAATGAAACAGTTTGTTTTTTATATCCTACAGTATTAACATTTGCAATATTATTTCCTATAACATCCATTTTAGTTTGGTGGGTTCTTAACCCCGAAATTGAAGAGTACATAGATCTCATCATAATATTACCTCCCTTATCTAGGAGCAGCGCATATCTTCTATCAGTCGGATATGCATAACCTCCTTAAAAAGGTCCGGTTATATGATTACTGCTCCATCTATATTTGTAAAAACATTATCTGTTAATTGTTCTTTACATAATGTAGTAATGACAGTTTTATTTTTTATGCTAGCGATAAAAGCCTTATCGCCCATTAATATTAAGGCATCTTTTACACCTTTATCTTCTGCTTTATCAAAAGCCCTTTCCAATCTGTCCAATTCTTCTGTAGTCAATTGTATATTTCTCTTATCCATCCTCTCTAAAGCATGTTTGGAAAACAATATGCTTTCATTTTTCCTTTTTATATTTTCTAATACTTGTCCAAAATCCTTGTTGTCTAAATTTTTGTAATTAAATTTTCCTATTTGTAAACTACTATTTAACAATCTGCTTTCTAAACGCTTGATATTTATTTCATTCATTTTATCACTCCATAACAACTCATGGTGATTAACCTTTTAATCCAAATTAATATAAGACTCAATAGCTTTTTTGTTTTTTGATATTTCCCTTATATCTTCTAAATAGGATTTCATATCATCTGATATAGAATCTAAATTATTAAGTTTATCCAATATTTCATCTGCAATGGAAATTAGGTTTTCGTTAATCACAGCTAATCCCAATTTCAAACTATTCATAGAATCCAATATTTCTAATCCTAAATTCTTGATACTGGCATTTAAATTCTGTATTTGTTCCAAAGAACTAAACTGGGCTAGCTGTGCTATGAATTCAGTATCTTCCATAGGTTGCAAGGGATCCTGGTATTTTAATTGAGTTACCAACAATTTTAAGAAAGCATCCTTATCTATTGGAGTATCTTCTTTTGTTGATGAATCGCTAATGTTATCTTTTTCCTTAAACCAATATACATTGGTTGTGTCTTTAATTCCATTAGTTTCCACTTTATCACCTCCTATGCAAAAAGGTTTATTTGTCCCTCGTGGTAATTTATTATACTAGTTCCAGTTAAGCTATCATCATAGGCTTGAACGCCTTCTAACAAATCATCTTTGACTCTCATCTTTTTATTTGATTTAAGATTATAGTTTAATTTTTCCTTTTGATGGCCTTCAAAATCATGATTAGCTCCTACATAAACTTCAAAAGTTTTTATATCTACTCCAATTTCCTTAATTTGTTCCTTCAACTGTGCTATATTTGACTCTATTAACTCTTTAGTCCTATAATTATCTACCAATAGTTTTGCATTCACTATACCATCTTTTAACTCCATCTTTAAAATTAGCTTTCCTAACAGGTCTGGCTTTAGCTTTATTTCTAATTCCTGCTTATAATCATCTAAAGTTAGTTTCATCTTATCTACAATTTGCTTTACTATATCTTCTTTATAAATCTGATTTACATCATTATAATTGTTGACTTCTTTAAGATTGTCATTAATAAAATCCTTATTACTCAAGTAATTGTGAAGTATTACATCTATGTTTTCAAAATTACTATCTGTATCTTTAGGATTCTCTATAGATATTTCATCTGTGATATTCATTTTTTCATCAAATACTTTTTGTTTTTCTAGTTCATAGTTTACATTGAAAATATCTTTTTTCACATTAGTTACTTGAATGAAATTTGATGATTTATCCTCTTCTATCATATTATTATATGAATCTACAACACCAGCATATTTTGTATCCTTATAAGAATAACTATTATATTTAATACTGTTAGTTAAATCTTTTAATTGGTTATAAATCTGCTTTAAACTTGACTCTAATGCTTCTTCATCCAAAGCTAAATCAATTTTATTAATTACATCAGTAATAGATTCAATAAATTGCCTGATATCATTTAATTCACTACTAAGCAAGCCCTTGTTTAACCCAATTGATGATTCATCAAACAGCACCTGTTTTAAACCACTCAATTTTAGGTTTAAATCTTCTAATCCCAATTCTGGGATATCTCCTAATTCTGATTTCATCTGCATTACCAACTGGCTGATGGAATTTAAAATCTCTAAAATTTCTCTTGATTTGTCTAATGATTCATCAGCATCTTTATCCAGATTTATTAATTCTTTTTCTACAGATATATTTTTTGAATCACCAGCTTTTATGTTTGTCTCATTTTTTACTTCTAATCCTACTTTCTGTTTTTCCAATATATTTTCAAAGGTATCATCATAGGTTACAAGTTGCTTGTTTAGATTGTTAGGCTCCATGTCCAAAGCTTTATTATTGACATTAATTGTTGTTATTTCAAACACATACTCACCTCCTTCTTTTTTATTTATGGTTTAGCTAACATTTGTGTTAGCTTATAAGCATTGTCCGTAGACATGAAACTAATCACCTTCGAGAGTGTTTTATCTTTCAGTTTTGATAATACATCTGTAATAATCATTGCATCTGTAACTTCAAATTGGGGTTCTGAATCCAAGTTTAGTACAGTAACTGTTTTATCGTTATTAATCATTTTTTCTGATATTTGTGCAATTTTTTCAGGACTCATTTGTTCATACACTTTTACTAAATCATTTATCTTCCTATCGTATTCTTTAACAAATTCAATAGCTTTAGTTATCTGGTCCACAGTTGATTCAGTGCTATTTAAATTTTGTTCTCGCCTTATAGCTTCAAGTACACCTTTTACAAAATCATCATCATTTACTTTGGATAAAATTTCAGCTGCTTTTATAGAAGACAAATTAGAGTATATAATTCCTAATTCTTCCATAGTATACTGTTCAGTATTTCCAATTTCCTTAAGTAATGATGATAATGATTTTGTTTCATATATATTAGCTAAGTCTTTAAGATGTAATTTTTCGTTGCTTATTGCTAACAGTTGGCTTTCTACTGAAGACCTTTTACTATCATCTAATAGAGTTAGTATTTGCTCTTTGTATTCCTCATCAAGATAGTATAAAGCCTTAGCCAGAATCTCCTCATCTAATCTATTAAATATTTCAACTAATTCCTTGTGTGTGTTCTTATCAGAATCTAAAAGATTCTTTATCTCTTTTATGGTCACCAACAAATCCTGATTTTCCAGCCTACCCAATTTTAAATTCAATTGATTTTGTTTTGTCCTACTTAATTCATCATATAAAGATAGCAACAAATTCTCTCTATTATCTAAATTTCTAACTAATTTAATTATTTCACTTGTTTGTGTTGAAGATTTCTTATTCATCTGTTTAACAATATTGTTATATAACTCTTCATCTTCTTTTTTTATGAGGCATAATTTATCTGCAGCAGCTTCTGAATCGAGAGATAAATAATATTCTGCTAAATCATTTATTTTATTGATAATTTCCTCCTTCGTTAGTGAACCTTTTTCACTACTTGATAAACCAAAAGGCAATTTACCAATTAAATTTTTAATTTTACTATTAAAAGCAGGTATTTTAAAATAACCATAAGTTGTCCCACCGAGGATTATTAATAAAACGATAGTTATAATAGCTATTTTAATTTTTTTTGAACTTTTATTCTTTTCGTTAGCTATATTTTCCATTTTCTCCCCCCTATTGTTGGGTAGATGCCTTGTAGCTGACTATAGTATCATTTAATTTCTCTTCCTGTTTTTTTAGTTCATAAGTAAATCTTTCGTATTCATTTTCCTTTAACTTTTCAAATATTTTTTTCTCCTTAATTGCTTCAATCATTTCAGCTTTTGCTTTTTCCAACTCAACTTCAGTTTCCTTAACCTTTTGCTGTTGTTTTTTAATCTTATTATTTAAATCGTTAATATAAGCATTATACATGGCTAAGTATCCAGCTTTAAATTCTCTAGTATTATTTTTTTCACTTAATACATTCCTTTTATACTCATTAAAATTATCAAGAATGGCTTCCTCTTCATGAAGTTTCCTTTGAACTATACCAAATTTGTTCTTCTTGCTAGTTTCAACAGTCTGTTTGTAGTTTAATATTCTTTCTAACTTGAAGTTAAATGTAGCCATTTCCCATCCTCCTGATACTAGCTACCAAGTTTATTTACAATATTTCTCATAAGCTCTATAGTTTGATTTAATGGATAGGATTCAAGAACCCTTTGCTTTAGAAACTTATCTATATCTTCCTTTACGTCAATGGCCTTGTCTATTTCCCTATTAGAACCTCTTTTATATGCTCCAATGTTAATTAAATCTTCTGATTCCTTGTAAACTGCCATAGAATTCTTTATTAAATTAGACATGTTTAAATGTTCTTCATCAACAATACTTGACATAACCCTGCTTACGCTAGCTAGTACATCTATAGCAGGATAGTGATTTTGATTAGCTAGTTTTCTGGATAATACTATGTGTCCATCTAATATACCTCTTACAGTATCTGTAATTGGTTCATTTAAATCATCTCCATCCACTAGCACAGTATACAGCCCTGTAATAGTACCTTTAGAAGAAGTTCCGGCCCTTTCAAGTAGCTTAGGCAATACACTAAAGACTGATGGGGTAAAGCCCCTAGTAACAGGTGGTTCTCCAATAGCTAGTCCTATTTCTCTTTGGGCCATAGCAAATCTTGTCACTGAATCCATTAGCAACATGACATTCATGCCTAAATCCCTAAAATATTCAGCAATTGCAGTAGCAACCATTGCACCTTTTACTCTTATAAGAGCAGGTTGATCAGATGTAGCAACTACAACTACAGACCTTTTTAGTCCCTCTTCTCTCAAATCCTTTTCTATAAACTCCCTAACTTCCCTTCCTCTTTCTCCAATTAATCCTATAACATTTATATCAGCAGAACTATTTCTCGCTATCATACCCATAAGAGTGCTTTTACCTACACCGCTTCCTGCAAATATGCCCATTCTTTGCCCTTTTCCAAAAGTTAGTAAGCCATCGATAGCTTTTATTCCTAATGATAAAGGTTCTTTGATAACTTTTCTTTCCAAAGGATTTGGGGGGCTATTTGAAACATTATAGGTTTTTTTACTAGGAATTGGCCCTTTTCCATCTATTGGATTGCCTAAACCATCTAAAATTCTACCTTTTAGCTCTTCTCCTACATGTACTTTTAAGCTTTTTCCACTGGCAACTACTTTACTCCCTGATGCAATACCCTCCATGTCCCCCAATGGCATTAAAAGTATATTGTCATCTTTAAACCCAACTACTTCAGCTAACACCGGTTGAGCGTTATTATGCGGATATATATAGCATAACTCTCCAATAGATGCCATGGGCCCATTAGATTCTATAGTTAATCCAGTTACCTTTGTAATATTTCCAATAAATTTAATAAACCTCTTTTCTCTTATGGTATCGATGTATTTTTGTAAGTTTATCCTTTCTTCCATGTTGCATCACTCATTGTTTAAAATAGAAATAATCAATTCTTTAATTTCTTTCATCTGATCACTAATACCAATATTTATATCTCCTTTGGAGGTTTCTAATATGCAGTCCCCTTTGGCCATATCGTTATCCACTCTTATATCTATATCATCTACAAGAGTTGCTTTTGCCAATATACGATTCTTATTTTCTACTATAGCTTCATAATCATATTTAGAAACTATAATAGTAAGCTTTCCTTTTATTTCTAGATCTTCAATGCTATTCTCTACTAAGGAAACTATTATTTCCTTTTCTTCATCTACCTTCTTATATAATACTTTTTCATATATTTCTATTACTAGATTTACAATATCCCTTTCTAATTCCTTTAATAGTTGATTGTTTTTGCTTATATACTCTTCTTTTATTTTTATGGCTTCGTCTATTATTTTTTGTGCTTCTTCTTTCCCCTCTTTATAACCATCCTCATATCCTTTATCAAAACCCTCTTCTTTGCCTTTTTTATAACCTTCTTCATATCCAATTTGTTTATGCTCTTCAAATATTGATTTAGCCTCTTCATAAGCTTTATTAAGTTGATCTTCGTATTCTTTGTATGCAGAATCGATAATCTTTTCAGCTTCTTCCTTGGCTTTAGATATTATATATTTATATTTTTTCTGAGCCTCTTTTAAAAGCTCATTGTTGATAACTGTAGATTTTAATTCTATATCGTCTTCAGTAATAGCACTGCCTTCAATAACTCTAAAAGACTTGATAATATTAGACAATTACCTCAGCTCCCCCTCTAGGAGTTATAATCTCGCCATCCTCTTCAAGCCTTCTAATAACATTTACAATATTTTGTTGAGCTTCTTCTATATCTCTTATACGAACTGGTCCCATAAATTCAATATCCTCTTTAATCATCTCTACAAGTCTCTTACTCATATTAGCAAATATGACTTCTTTGACTTCCTCACTAGCTCCTTTTAATGCAAGAGCCCATTGAGAATTATCGATTTCTCTGATAATCCTTTGAATGCTTCTATTATCAAGAGTAACGATATCTTCAAATACGAACATCCTCTTTCTGATCTCTTCACTTAGCTCTGGATTAGTTCTGTCCAATTCATCCATGATATGTTTTTCTGTTCCCCTATCTACAGAATTGAGTATATCTACCACGTTTTGTACTCCACCGGTAGTTGTAAAATCTTGAGTCAATAAACCAGAGAACTTTGTTTCCAGAATTTTTTCAACCTGCTTTATTATATCTGGAGAAGTTCTATCCATTAAAGCAATACGTCTAACAACTTCAGCTTGCTTATCTGCATCCAAGTTTGCAAGTATTTGTGCTGATTGATTCGGCCTTAAATATGACAGTATTAGTGCAATTGTTTGAGGATGTTCATCCTGAATATAACTTAATAGTTGATCAGGATCTGCTCTCCTAACAAATTCAAAAGGTCTTACATGTAAAGAAGATACGAGCCTATTTATAATATCAACTGCTTTTTCTTCCCCTAAAGCTCTTTCAAGAACCTCTTTTGCATAGTTTATTCCACCTTCTGTAATATACTCCTGAGCAAGAGCTAATTGATAAAAATCCTGGATTACCTTGTCCTTTTCTTCTGAAGAAACCATCTTCATATTAGCTATTTGTAAAGTTAATTCCTCTATCTCTTCTTCATTTAAATGTTTAAAAACCTTTGCTGATTTTTCAGGACCTAAAGCAATTAAAAATATTGCAGCCTTTTCTTTCCCACTTAAACGCCTTGTCATATCTATCCGCTCCTATTCGTTTAACCAAGTCCTTAACAACTGAGCAACAGCTTCTGGATTTTTATCAACAAATCTGTCTATTTTTTCTTTCATTTCTGATTCACCAGTTTCAAATTCCAAATCTTGAACTTCTGCACGAATTTTAGTTTCCTCATCTTCTTCATATTGTGATTCTCCTATCTGATCTAATATCCTCTTTCTTCTTCTGCGGATCATATATCCACCAGTTGCTAAGATACCAACTAATGCAGCTAGCCATACTGGCCAATTTAGATCTCTTAATCTTTCAAATATGGAATCTGCTATAGGAGTTTCACCTACAACTGATTCAAAGTTTGCTGCCATAACTTCTACTTGTCTGGTATTCAAACCAGTAGCAGCGTATATCAAATTCTCAATATCTCTTTCAGTAGCTTGAGTTAATACTCCATCAACTAATATATCGCTATTTATGAGTATTGCTACAGTTATATCCTCAACTTGTCCTGGAGCTCTAGATATTTCCCGATTTATCTGATTTAGCTCATAATTGATAATGCTGCTACTTTTACTATAGCTTTCTTGATTCCCTTCGGTAATCACATCATCAGGAATATTCTCTTCTGTTCCAGGCACTCCTCGGGCAGCACCACCTGTTACATGCTCTTCAACTTCTTCTATGCTTCTTATTAGCCCCTCTTCTCTTCCTTCAATTGGAGGGGAAAACTCAACTGAAGTGGTTTTCTCACTATCAAAATTTATTGAAACGCTAGACCTAACATCTACATTGCCTGGTCCAAATATATTTTCCAAAAACTTCCTCAAGCTATTGTTTATCTTATTTTCCAAGTTAGTTTTTATTGCTAATTGATCTGTAAGCAATAAATCAGATTCACTTGTATTTCCTGTTAAGTGATTCCCATCATCGTCAATTATATCAACCTTCTCAGGATCCATGTTAACTGATGATGCAACAAGATGCTGAATAGCTATAACTGCTTTAGAATCTAATGATCTATTGGAACTCTTCTCTATAAAAACGGATGCTGTAGTTTCCTTTTGATTATCGTCTAAAACAAAACCTGAATCGTCTCCAAAATTTATGTATACAGTCGCTTTCTTAACTCCATCAATTTGTGAAATTGTTGAAGCTAATTCGTTCTGTAATGCATACTTCATTCTTTCTCTCTTATCATAGTCAGTCATGCTCCAACTGCTCTCATTAAAAACATCTAAAAAGCTGTAACCATTTTTAGGTAACCCTTCAGAGGCCAATTGGATCTTTATCTTATCTTTCAATTCAGAAGGAACCAATATTGTAGTAGGATCATTTTTTGGTGTTTTCCATTTAACACCCATTTCGTCTAATATTTCTGTTATCTCACCTACATCTTCTAGTGATAAATCTCTATAAAGTACTTCGTAATCAGTCCTAGTAAATATGAAAGTTAAAATCAATATTGATAATAATGTAATAATACCTATAATTATAATCTTCTTTTTCTTTTCTTTATCTATACTCTGCCAATATTCATTTAGTTGATTCTTAAATTGCTGTATCGTTTCCCCCATTTTTACACCTCATTTCTTACTACTCTCATCTAAACTTGCATTCTCATTATTTCCTGATAGGCTTCTACTACTTTGTTTCTAATAGCAAGAGTAAGCTGTAAGGCAATACTTGCTTTTTCAGCTGCAATAGTAACATCATGTAGGTTGTCCACATCTCCAGTAGCTAACAATTGTTTATATTCATCGCTTTGTAACTGAAGGGAATTGACCTTATTTAATGCATCCTTTAACAGACTACTAAACTGAATATTGTTATCATTGGTTACAGTTTTTATGACATTATTATCAGGTATAAAAGGATTTTCCACATTTATTGTTCTTATGATCATCTAATTACCTCCTACTTACCTATTTCTAATGCATTCATCATCATAGTTTTAGTAGTATTTATTGCTGTAATATTTGCTTCATATGCTCTTTGTGCATCGATTAAATCTACCATTTCTTTTATAACGTCTACATTTGGCATCATCACATATCCATTTTCATCTGCATCAGGATGACCTGGCTCATACTTTAATTTGAAGGGGGAATCATCTTCTACAATTTTGCTTATTTTCACACCTTTACCGTTAAACTCTTTTGTATACTTATTCAAATAAGAAGCAAAATTTGTTTTTTTGCTTTCTTCAAATACTACCATTTGTCTTCTATAAGGCAAACCCCCAGTACTTCTGGTAGTATTTGCATTAGCTATATTTTTGCTTATTATATCGATTCTGGTTTTTTCTGCTGTTAACGCAGATGCATTTATATTAATAGAATCAAACAAGCCCATAACTACCTACTCCCTTCATTAATAACAGTTCTAAGCTTACTGAACTCTCTTGATATCTGATTGATAACAGCATTATACATAATAGCATTTTTAGCTAAGTTAGCAGCTTCCACATCAATGTTTACGTTATTTCCATCAAATCTATAAGCATAACTTCTGTCTACTTCTATTCTAGGGCTAACCTCATGGATCGTTTTTGCAGAGGAAATGTGTTTGTCATGAGTTGTCTTTAATTTTATTCCTTTATCATTCAACGCTTTTCGTAAACTATCTTCAAATGTCACTTCTAATCTTTTATAGTTGGGAGTATCAGCATTTGATATATTTTGACTTATAGCTTTGTTTCTAAGCCATAAACCTTCTAAAGCCTTATTGAGGATATTTATATTGCTCATAATATCGCCCATTATCCTCACTCCTTTCATCTTTATAACTTATATTAATACATACTTTCCCTTATTTCAATATATATGTAGGAGATTTCCTTCGTTTACTACATATTGTTACAAAACAAATATTTGCTTACTCCTTAATAATACAACAAATTTATTAATTCTCCTAGTAAAATTCTCTTTTTTTTGACAAATATTACTTAAGGCCTAAAAAAAATAGTGGGGATTTCCCACTATTTTATATTATCAAATCTAAAATTCTCTTATTTTGTCTAATTCATCCAATAATTTATCATTTAATATCTTAATATGAGTCCCCTTCATTCCTAAGGACCTAGATTCAATTACACCAGCTGACTCTAGCTTTCTCAAAGCGTTTACTATAACTGATCTAGTAATTCCAACTCTATCAGCAATTTTGCTTGCTACTATTAGCCCTTCATCTCCATCTAATTCTTTAAATATATGGTCCATTGCTTCTAGTTCTGAATAGGAAAGGGTTCCAATAGCCATTTGAACAACTGCTTTCTTTCTTGATTCTTCTTCCATTTTTTCTGTTTTAGATCTTAATATCTCCATTCCTACAACTGTTGCGCTGTATTCAGCTAGCACTAAATCATCTTCTGTAAACTCTCTATCGTACCTTGCTAGTACAAGAGTGCCTAGCCTTTCACCTGCACTGTTTATTGGTATTACTGTAGTAATCTTATTAGGATATGGGCAATCTGTATCAGGATCAAAAACGCATTCAGAGACTTCTTTATAATTTTCCTTAGTCTCAGTGATTTTTAGCAGCTGTTCATTGTATTCTTTAGGAAATCTCCTTTCTTTCACTATCTCCGTTTGAATTTTGTCACAATCTGAGCCTTCAGATAAGGCATATCCTAATACTCTTCCTCTTTTGCTTGCAATATATACATTTGCATCTAAAATATCACTAAGTATTTTGCTCAGTTCATGGAATGACAATGGTTTAGCACCTGAACCTTGTATCATTTTATTTAATCTTCTAGTTTTTTGTAATAATGTTTCCACCATGTGTATCCTCCTTTTTACAAAATATATTTTGTTATGTCTTTTTGCTGAACATATGAGCCTAATCTTTCCTTTACATAATCTTCATCTACAATGATTTTTTCAATATTTGAATCTGGCACCTCATATGAAATATCTTCAAGTAATTTTTCCATTACTGTACTAAGTCTTCTTGCTCCTATATTTTCTGACTGTTCATTAATTAGATAAGCTACTTTTGCAATCATATTTATTGCATTCTCTGTAAATTGTAAATCAACACCTTCTGTTTTCATTAAGTATTGATATTGTTTTATTAACGCATTTTTAGGTTCGGTCAATATTTTGACAAAATCTTTTTCTGTTAAATTATCCAACTCAACTCTTATAGGAAATCTACCTTGCAGTTCAGGTATTAAATCCTCTACTTTTGATACATGAAAAGCTCCTGCTGCAATAAACAATATATAATCTGTTTTTACTGGTCCATATTTAGTCATTACTGTTGTACCTTCCACAATTGGCAAAATATCTCTTTGAACTCCTTCTCGTGATACATCTGGACCTGAAGTATAATTTTTCCCAGCAATTTTATCTATTTCGTCTATGAATATTATTCCATCTTCTTCTGCTTTCTTAATTCCTAGTTCTATTACTTCATCCATGTCTATTAATTTTTCTGATTCCTGACTGCTGAGGATCTTTCTTGCTTCTTTAATTGTGACCTTCTTTTTTTTATACTTTTTTGGTAGCAAATCCCCAAATATGTCTCCCAAGTTGATATTAAACTCTTCTATGCCCAAACCACCAAAAAATCCTATTGCAGAATTATGGTTGTCCTCTACTTCAATTTCAATTACTTCATCGTCTAGTTCTCCTCTTCTGAGCTTTTCTAATAGCTCCCTTCGCCTATTTGCCAAGGATTGTCTTTCTTCCTCGTCTACTATATCATTTTCTCGTTCATTTGCAAATATCAATTCGAAAGGATTGCTTGTTCTTTTTCTAGAAGAAGGCAATAAAATTTTTACTATTTTCTCATCTGCTAATTCTTTGCTTTTTTCATAAACCTCATTTATCTTCTTTGTTTTAACCATTCTAATGGATTCTTCCACTAAATCCCTAACCATAGAATCAACATCTCTACCTACATATCCTACCTCTGTAAATTTTGTTGCTTCCACTTTAATAAAAGGTATATCTGCAAGCATAGCTAACCTTCTAGCTATCTCTGTTTTCCCAACCCCAGTTGGTCCAATCATCAATATATTTCGTGGTTTAATTTCACTTCTAACCTCTTCTGATAATAGCCTTCTTCTATATCTATTCCTTAGGGAGATTGCAACTGCTCTTTTAGCTTTATCTTGCCCAATTATATACTTATCTAGTTCCTCAACTATCTGTCTTGGAGTCATTTCTACCATGTTGATCACACCCCTTAGATTACCTCGCATGTGACATTGTTGTTTGTATAAACGCAAATAGACGAAGCAATTAATATGGACTCTTTAGCAATTTCTTCTGCAGTTAAGTTGGTGTATTTTATCAATGCCTTAGCAGCAGCTAATGCAAAATTACCACCTGACCCTATCGCTATTACACCTTCTTCTGGTTCAATAACCTCCCCATTTCCTGATATAAGAAGCATATTATCCTTATCAGCAGCAATTAACAATGCTTCTAATTTCCCTAAGGTTCTATCCCTTCTCCATTCTTTAGCAAGCTCTATGGCTGCTCTTTTTAAATTTCCACTATGTTGTTCTAATTTTTCCTCAAGGATCTCTGCTAAAGTCACTGCATCTGCTACTGAACCTGCAAATCCTATTATAACATTATTGTTATAAATTTTTCTAACTTTTTTTGCAGTTGCCTTCATGATAGTTTGTTGACCAAATGTAATTTGTCCATCTCCTGCAATAGCTGTTTTATTATCCTTTTTAACTGCAACTATGGTAGTCCCATTCATACTAAACACCTCAACTACTACTGTATTTATATTTTGATACTTTTCTGAATATTTAATTATTTATTTTATAAATTACTATATTTTTGTCAAAAAGTACAGTCTTTTTTTATTTTTTTTCTACTCGACTATATCCACACCCTTCGTTTAAGCATTTGATAGTTAAGCCTTTTTTGGTATTCTTTTTAACCATTATAGATCCACAATTAGGACATTTTTCATAGATAGGTTCATCCCATGTCATGAAATTGCATTTTGGATAATTACTGCATCCAAAAAAAATCTTTCCTTTTCCAGATTTAAGTCTGATTATATCTCCACCACAGTTAGGACATTTTACCCCTATTTTATCCTGTATTGGCTTAGTATTTTTACATTCAGGATATCCAGGGCAGGCAAGAAATTTTCCATACCGTCCATGCTTTATGACCATTTTTCTACCACATTTTTCACAAATTTCATCGGTAACTTCGTCTTCAATCTTTATCTCTGTAATCTCTTCTTCTGCTTTTTTTAGTACCTTTTCAAAGTGTTCATAAAAATTCTCAACTACTGATTGCCAGCTAAAATCCCCTTCAGCAATTTTGTCTAACTTTTCCTCTAGATCAGCAGTAAATTTTACATCTACTATATCATTAAAATACTCTTCTAACAAATCATTTACCAATATTCCTAATTCTGTCGGATGAAAAGATTTGTTTTTTAATGTAACGTAATTCCTATTAAGTATTGTAGTGATTATAGGTGAATAGGTGCTTGGCCTACCTATCCCTAGCTCCTCAAGAGTTTTGATTAAAGACGCTTCAGTGTACCTGGAAGGAGGTTGAGTAAAATGCTGCTCAGGTATAATCTTACTAGCTTTTATAATCTCTCCTTTTACTAATGCTGGAATTTCAGATTCTTTATCTTTTTCATCCTCTTTATCATTTCCATATACCTTCATAAAACCATCAAATTTTAATGTAGAGCCATTTGCCTTAAATAGATAGTTATTAGATACCAGCTTTACAGATAAAGTATCGTAAATAGCAGGACTCATTTGAGAGGATAGGAATCTTTTCCATATTAAATCGTATAGCAAATATTGATCTTTCGTTAAGGATTCCTTAATATCACTGGGTTTTCTTAAAACTGAAGTTGGTCTTATACACTCATGAGCATCTTGTGCTTCTTTTTTCATGTTACTATAGTTTTTTCCACCATTTGAATATTCTTTACCAAAATTTTCTATAATAAAAGATTTGGCCATGTTCATAGCTTCTGTTGAAATTCTTGTAGAATCAGTTCTAATATAAGTAATAAGACCTACAACACCTTCCCCTTTTATTTCAATCCCCTCATAAAGTTGTTGAGCAATAGTCATAGTTTTTTTGGAAGAAAAACCTAATTTTTTGGAAGCATCCTGCTGTAATGTGCTAGTTATATATGGTGGGTTGGGATTTCTTTTCTTACTGCCTTTTTTAACCTCATCTACAACAAAACTATCTTTTGCTATGGAGTCAAGTATCTCATCAACCCTATCCTTGTTTGGAAGGTCTACTTTTTCTTCCTTCCCATCTTTTATAACTCCATAAAAGGAAGCTTCAAATAGATCATCATTTTTTTCCATTATAGCTTTAATAGTCCAATACTCTTCAGGCACAAAATTTTCTATTTCTTTTTCCCTATCACATATAAGTTTAACTGCCACTGACTGAACTCTACCAGCACTTAAACCTTTTTTTATTTTCCTCCACAACAAAGGACTTATTTTATAACCAACTAGCCTATCTAATACTCTTCTAGCCTGTTGGGCATCTACTAAACGTTTATCAATTGCTCTTGGCTTTTTAATAGCCTTTTGTATAGCTTCTTTAGTTATTTCATTAAACTCTATCCTTATGGGGTCATCTTCGTTTAACCCCAATAGCTGAGCCAAATGCCAAGATATGGCCTCTCCTTCCCTATCCGGGTCAGTAGCTAAATATACTTTTTCAGACTTTTTAGCCTCTTTTTTTAATTCTTGCACTACCTGTCCCTTACCTCTAATAGTTATATATTTAGGTGTAAAATTATTATCTATATCTATACCTAGGCTACTTTTAGGTAAGTCTCTTACATGTCCAACAGAAGCTTTAACCTTGAACTTCTTTCCCAAAAACTTACTGATAGTTTTTGCTTTAGCTGGTGATTCAACTATTACTAAATTCTTTTGCAATTATTACACCTCCATCTAATTAGCTTACAAGCTAAAGACTCTTCCTGATATTTCCTTTACAATCCCTTTAATCTCCAATATGGTAATTATGCTATTCACAGTGGAAATGTCCAATCCAGTCTTAATGGCTATCATATCGGAATGTATAGGCCCTTCTTTTAAAACTTCAACTATTTTTATTTCAAGCTCACTTAGGCTAGAAAGGTCAATTTCCTTTTCCTTACTTTTATATTGCCTATTTTTTAGTAAATATATTTCTTCGATTATATCATCTATATCCATTATTAGTTTTGCTCCTTCCTTAATAAGTTTATTTGTTCCTTTACTAAATATGCTATTTATGTTGCCAGGAAGGGCAAAAACCTCTTTTCCTTGTTCCAAAGCATGCTCTGCAGTTATAAGTGATCCGCTTTTTTCTTTTGCTTCAATTACAATAACTCCTAAGGATATACCACTTATTATCCTATTCCTCTGGGGGAAATTATAGGCTAAAGGTTGGACTCCAAAAGAGAATTCTGTGACTAAAGCTCCATTTTCAGGAATTAGATTATACAACCCTTTATTTTTCCTAGGATATATTACATCTATTCCATTTCCTAGAACAGCAATAGTTCTTCCACCATTATCTAAAGCTGTTTTATGAGCTATGCTATCTATTCCTAAAGCTAAACCACTAACTATAGTCACATCCAACTTAACAAGCTCTTTTACAAAATATTCTGTTGCCCATTTTCCATAACTTGTGTGCTTTCTTGAACCTACCACTGCCAAAGCAACATTATCTTCTCTTGCTATTTTACCTTTTATGTATAAGACCATAGGTCTATCATATATGTTTTTTAAATCTTTAGGATACTCTTCGTCAAATATGGTGATTACATTTATATTATTACTAGATATGGTTTCATATAATCTATTAAAATAATCTTCATCTCTATGTGACATTATTTTTTCTAAAACATCGGGATTGATATCATTTAATTTATATATCTCCTTCGGAGGCATCTCCCATAAATCCAGCAAACTATCTAATTGATATATCAATTTTTCTATATTTCTGTTACCGATATTTAAGCTATTCAACCATATAAGAATATCCCTTTCAGATAGATTTTTCATAATCTCTACCCCCAATACTGCCTATCAATGGTTCTATATCTTATGGCTTCTAAAATATGTTTATCTTCTATCACCTCTTTACCTTCTAGATCAGCTATAGTGCGACTAACTTTTAATATTTTATTATAGGTCCTAGCGCTAAATCTATACTTTTTAAAGGCCTCTTCCATTATAAATTCAGCATTTTTGCTAAGTTTACAATATTTCTTAATATCCTTCGGACTTAATTGAGAATTACTGAATATGTTCTCTCCTTTGTATCTTTCTAACTGTATTTGTCTAGCTCTGTTAACTCTATCCCGTATTTCTTTTGAAGTTTCAGCTTTTTTTACTTCTTTTAAGTCAGCATAATTAACAGGTTGCACTTCTATGTGTATATCAATTCTATCTAAAAGTGGGCTGCTTAATTTACTTAAATATCTATCTATAGAGCTTTGTGAACAGTTACATTCGTGGTAGGGGTCTCCATAATAACCACAGGGACATGGATGTATTAGCAAAAAGCAAAACTCTATGTATTGAGTCCCCCATATAT
>JAAROH010007643.1_pt1 | contig 76224 bp, 82 predicted proteins | sample 7248631 | NCBI WGS metagenome assembly JAAROH01 (sample SAMN09772309, study PRJNA484901) | compost metagenome | isolation source: Vermicomposting unit | place: India | reverse complement strand
AGCACTTGCTTCACACGCAAGGGGTCACTGGTTCGATCCCAGTACCGCCCACCAGTTGGCTGGCAGCGGCCCAGAGGGGCCGCTGTCTCGTTGTATGCGCACCACACGCACACAGGGGGTCAGCACGCGATGGCGCAGACGGAGAGGACCGGACCGCTTGTGGGCATCATCATGGGCAGCCGCTCGGACCTGGAGACCATGCAGGAGGCCGCCGCCGTTCTGGACGAGCTCGGCATTCCCTACGAGATGAAGGTCGTCTCGGCCCACCGCACACCCGACGCGATGTTCGCCTACGCCGAGTCGGCCGCGGCGCGGGGCCTGAAGGTGATCATCGCCGGCGCCGGCGGAGCCGCGCACCTGCCGGGCATGACCGCGTCCAAGACCCTCCTGCCGGTGATCGGCGTGCCGGTGAAGTCCTCGACCCTGAACGGGATCGACTCGCTGCTCTCCATCGTGCAGATGCCCGGGGGCGTGCCTGTGGCGACCATGGCCATCGGCAAGGCCGGCGCCCGCAACGCCGGGCTGCTGGCAGCCCAGATCCTCGCCCTGGAGGACCCGGGGCTGAGGGCCATCCTGGAGGAGTACCGGGCCTACATGCGGCAGCAGGTGGAGGAGAGCCAGCCATGATCCGGCCCGGCGAGGTGGTCGGCATTGTCGGCGGCGGGCAGCTGGCCCGCATGTCGGCACTGGCCGCCAGGGCGATGGGATACCGGGTCGCCGTCGCTGATCCGGACCCCGACTGTCCCGCGGCACCGGTGGCCGATCGGGTGATCGTGGGCGCGCTGAACGACCCGGAGGCCCTGGCGCCCCTGGCCGACGTGGCCTCCGTGATCACGTACGAGTTTGAGAACATCGACGGTGCGGTGCTGGACCGGCTGGCCGCGCGCCGGCCCGTGCACCCCCGGGTGGAGATCCTGCGCACCTGCCAGAACCGGATTTCCGAGAAGCAGGCCCTGGAGCGGCTGGGCGTCCCCGTCGCCCCCTGGCGGCCCGTGCGCTCGGCGGATGAGCTGCCCGCGGCCCTGGAGGCCGTCGGGCTGCCGGCGGTGCTGAAGACCGCGACGATGGGCTACGACGGCAAGGGGCAGGCGGTGATCCGCACGACGGCGGAGGCGGAGCGGGCCCTCGAGGCGCTGGGCGGCGGTCCGCTGGTGCTGGAGCGGCTGGTGGACTTCGCCTGCGAGCTGTCCGTGGTGGTGGCCCGCAGCGCATCCGGCCAGGTAGCCCCGTTCCCGGTCGCCGAGAACATCCATGCGCGAAACATCCTCGCGTACTCCATTGTGCCCGCCCGGGTCGACCCGGCAGTCCAGGCCGCCGCCCGGGACCTCGCGGTGCGCATCGCCGAGGGGCTCGGGCTGGTGGGGCTGTTAGGCGTGGAGATGTTCTGCCTGCCCGACGGCCGCCTGCTGGTCAACGAGCTGGCCCCGCGCCCGCACAACTCGGGCCACTACACCCAGGATGCCTGCGCGACGTCCCAGTTTGAGCAACACATCCGGGCCGTGTGCGACCTGCCGCTGGGCGCCGTGGACCTGCTCAGCCCGGTGTGCATGGTCAACGTGATGGGCGAGGACTTCCCGCTGGACGTGGGCGCGGCGCTCTCCGACCCGCACGTGAAGCTGCACCTTTACGGCAAGCGGGAGCCCCGCCCCCACCGGAAGATGGGCCACCTGAACGTGCTGGCCCCCACCGCCGACGAGGCCCTGGAGCGGGCCCGGGAGGCGAAGGCGGCGATCGCGGGGACCGCAGGGCAACCCAGGCAGGCGTGACGGTGGCGGGAGTTGCTCAGCGGCTGCTGCTGGCCGCCGCGCACCTGTGCGCGGCACACCGGCTGGGTTATGGCGACCAGAGGCTGGAGGGGGTCATGGCGAAGGCGCACTTCCTGGCAACCCGAACCCACAGAGCGTAAAGGAAGGGGGCGGTGCATCGGCTGCACCGCCCCCTTCGCGCCTGCGATCAGAAACCGCCCCCGACACCCGCCGGCCCGGCCGCTACTCGTACCGGAGCGCCTCGATCGGATCCATACGTGCGGCCTTCACCGCCGGGTAGACGCCGAAGATCAGCCCCACGGCCGCGGAGAAGCCCAGCGCCAGCGTGATGGCGTAGAGGTCGAGGCTCAGCGGCGTCTCCAGGTACCGGGCGGCGATCGTCACCGGGCCTGCGGCCAGCACGATGCCGATGCCGCCGCCGATCAGGCAGAGGGTGAGCGCCTCCACCAGGAACTGCATCAGGATGTCCCGGCGCCGGGCGCCGATGGCCTTGCGCAGACCGATCTCCCGGGTGCGCTCGGTCACCGAGACCATCATGATGTTCATGATGCCGACGCCGCCCACCACCAGCGAGATGCCGGCGATGGCCGCCATCACGCCGGTCACGATCGAGATCACCTGGTTGAACTCGCCCATGAAGTCGGTCCAGATGTAGGCCTCGTACCCCGTGCCAGGGTAGAGCCGCTCCATCACCCGCACAGCCACGTCCTTGACCTCCACCGGGTCGTAGCCGTCCCGGACCCGCACCGTCAGGTGATCGTAGCTGTTCTGGCCGGTCACCCGGGTGATGTAGCTGCGCGGGACGTAGAAGTCGCCGCCCTGGCCGCCCAGCAGTTGCGACAGCATGCCGGTGTTGGGTGCGATCACGCCGATGATCTGGAAGGGGTAGCCATTGACCATCAGCTCGATCCCCAGGGGATTGACGCCCTCCCCCAGGATGTACTCCACACGGCTGGCCGAGAGCACCATCACCCGGTCGCCCCGGGCGATCTCCTCCTCGGTGAACCAGCGGCCGGCCGAGAGCTGGATGTTCATCAGGGCCGCGGTATCCGCCCCCGCGCCCCGGATCCAGTCCCACCACTCGACCTCCCGGCCGAAGGTGATCCGGCCGCTCATGCCCACCTGCGGGTCGATCAGGTCGATCTCCGGCAGGGCTTCCTTAAGGAGCGCAATGTCATCGTCGCGGAACATGCGCAGCCTCGCCGTGGGCTGGCCATCCTCCGACCACCCGGGGGTCGCCATGAGCTGGAAGACGCCGCCATTGAGCGCATCCAGCTCGGCGGCCACCGCCTTCTGGGTTCCCCTGCCGATGGCGATGATGGCAATCACCGAGCCGACCCCGATGATCAGCCCCAGCATGGTCAGCGCCGAGCGCAGCTTGTTGGCCCACAGGGCCGAAAGCGCGACGCTGAAGGTTTCCAGCAGGTTCATCGCGCTGCGCCCCCCGTCGCGAGCCCCAGCGGAACAGCCCGGACACCCCCGGGCACCGTCCGCATCCGCCCGCCGCCCGGGCCCGTGGGGCCGCCCATGAAGGGATCCATCCCGGGCATCGCCTCGATCTGCACCGGGTCACCGTCCTGCAGCGTCTCGATCAGGCCGAAGGGGCCGGTGACGATCATCTCGCCCTCCTCCAGTCCCGCGATGACCTCCACCTCGCGGTTGGTGACCACGCCGGTCTGGATGGGCCGTACCTCCACGGTGTAGTCCTCGTGGACCACCAGCACGAAGGCCTGCCCGGCTTCCTCACGCACGGCGAGGAGCGGCACCACGATCACGTCCTCCAGCTGGGCGGTCTGGATGCGCATCTCCACCGACATGCCGCTCTTCAGCCGGCCGTCGGAGTTCATGACCTCGCCCCGCACCTCGAAGGTGACGGTGTCACCCATGTAGTAGATCGGGCCGCCGTAGAACCCGTCGTTGCTCTGCGCGGTCTGTTGGCTGATGCGGGTCACCGTACCCTCGAAGCTGGCCAGCGGCAGCAACGACGAGGTGACCATGATCGGCTGGCCGGGCTCCAGGCTGTCCAGGTCCACGGCCTCCACCTGGCCGATCAGCTCCATCCGCTCCATGTCGCCGACCCGCAACAGGGAAGCGCCCTGCTGCACCGGGTCGCCGTCCTTCACGTGCACGCTCAGCACCGTCCCCGGTGCGTTGGCGGCGATCCGGGTCGCCTCCAGATTGGCGCGCAGTTTGTCCAGGGTCGCCTGGGCGGCCTCCACCCGGGCCCGGGCCAGCTCGACCTGGCCCATGTCGGGGCCGCGGCGCACCGCCTCCTCGGCCTCCTTCACCGCCACCTCCGCCAGGCTCACCTGGATCTCCGCCAGCCGCACGTTCAACTCCCGGCTGGCCCCGTCCTGGCTGCCCTCCAGGAGCGCGGCCAGTTCCGCCTCGGCCTCCGCGAGCTTCTCCGCGGCCTCCTGCACCGTCGCCTGGCTCTTGCGCACCGCCTCGCGGTAGGCCTCCTCAGCCGCGCGGTACGCCTGCGCGGCCTGGGAGTCGGAGGGGTTGGCGAGGTAGGCCGCCTCGGCGGCCGTCAGGTTCTTCCGGGCCTCCTCCACCGGCTGCTGCGCGGCGGCCACCTGGCTGCGGAGCAGGTCGATCTGCTCCCGCAGCCGCTCCACATCGCTGCTCTGGCCGCCTCCGGCCTTCACCCGGGCCAGGTTGTTCTGGGCCTCCACCAGCTGCCGGCGGGCCTCCTGCAGGTTCCGCTCCAGCTGCAGCGGTGCGCTCTCCATCTGGCGCAGCAGCTCCTCCAGCTCCCGCTGCGCCTGCAGCAGGTCACGCTCCTTGGTCTTGACCTCTTCCTGCAGCTCGGTGGCGTCCAGCTCCACCAGCAACTGCCCCTCCTCCACCTGCTGCCCGGCCTCCACGTGGACGGTGACGCGCGGGCTGTTCAGCGGGGCCTTGTACTCCTGCAGGTTCCCGGCCTGCACGGTGCCGGGGGAGTAGATCTCCCGGATCAGCATGCCCCGGCTGACCTGCTGCACCTGCACCACCGGGGCGCCCTCGGGCCCCATGGCCGTCACGGTGACGGCCGAACGCCCGCCGAAGAAGCGCTGGTAGCCGAACCAACCGCCGGCGCCCAGCACCGCAAGCACGAGAAGGATCACGATGACCTTACGCTTCAATCTGGTTCACCTCATTATGGGGACCTATCACCTCTTAGACAGACCCACCCGACCCATTGGTTCCACTTTCCTCCCCCAACGCCGCAGGAAAAACAGGCGCGAAACAGGGCCCGTCCCCCGATGCGGGCCGCACCGCCGGAGGAACGGGCCCCTGCGCACTACGCCTCCGCCCGGGGACGAAACCGGGGAGGCAGGACGTCGCAGGCGGCCATGTCGGCAAAGGTCTCGCGCCGGACCACCAGGTCCGCCCGGCCGTCCCGCACGAAGACCACGGCCGGCGTGGGGAAGCGGTTGTAGCGGGACGCCATGCTGTAGTTGTAAGCGCCGGTGGCGAAGACCGCCAGCAGATCGCCCGGGGCGACATCCGCCGCCACGGCCGCGTCGGTCAGCAGCACGTCCCCCGATTCGCAATAGCGGCCGACGACGGTGACGATCCGGGTCCGGTCGCTGTCCAGCTTGTTGGCGACGGCGCACTCGTACCGGGCGTGGTAGAGCGCCGGGCGGATGTTGTCGCCCATGCCGCCGTCCACGGAGAGGTACGTGCGCACGCCGGGGATCTCCTTGATCGTGCCCACCGTGTACAGCGTGGTGCCCGCCTCGGCCACGATGGACCGGCCGGGCTCGACGATCAGCTTCGGCAGGGGCAGGGCGCGCTCGGCCGCCCCGCTGCGCACGGCCTCGGCAAGGCAGGCCACCAGATCGGCCGGCGGCAAGGGACGGTCGCCCTCCACGTAGCGGACGCCCAGCCCGCCGCCCAGGCTCAGCTCCGACGGCGTGAACCCGGTCTCCTCCCGGACCGCCGCGGCGAAGGCCAGCATCCTGTCGGCAGCCACCCGGTAGCCGGTCAGGTCGAAGATCTGCGACCCGATGTGGCAGTGGAAGCCCAACAGCTCCACGTGGTCCGCCTGCAGGGCGGCCCGCGCGGCGTCGAGGGCCTGGCCGCCCTCGATGGGGATCCCGAACTTGGAATCCAGCTGTCCGGTACTGATGTACTCGTGCGTGTGCGCCTCCACGCCCGGCGTCACCCGCAGCAGGGCGCGCGCCGTCGTGCCCCGCTCCCCGGCGAGCCGGTTCAGGAGCTCCAGCTCGTGGAGGGAGTCCACCACGAAGCGGCCGACCCCGGCCTCCAGGGCGAGCCGGATCTCCTCGGCCGTCTTGTTGTTGCCGTGGAAGTAGGTGCGGTCCATCGGGAACCCCGCCTGCAGGGCCGTGGCGATCTCGCCGCCGGAGACGACGTCCAGCGACAGCCCCTCCTGGGCGACGAGGGCGGCCATGGCCGTGCACAGGAACGCCTTCGAGGCGTATGCCACATCGAAATCCGGATAATGGTCCCGGAACGCCGCGACGTAGGCGCGGCAGTTCTGCCGGATGAGCTCCTCGTCCATGACGTACAGCGGCGTGCCGAACTCCCTCGCCAGGTCCACCACGTCGACGCCGCCGATGGTCAGGTGCCCCTGCCCGTTGCGGGATGCGGTGCCGTAGAAGTGCATCGTCCACAACTCCTTCCGCGGGCCGTAGCCGGTCCACATGACCGTCCCCGAAACTGTCCCCACAATAGCATCCCGCGCGGTCGACTGTCAACGGCACAGGGGCGCCGCTGCGGCTCCCGGGCAGCGCTCCTGGACGCGGAAGAATCAAGCCCGGGCGCGAAGCACGCACCCGGGCTCAGGAGCGCTCCAGGATCTGCCGGATCGCCCTGGCGGTGATCTCGCATCCCGCCTCCAGGTCGATCTCTCCTCCCGTCTTGCCGGGGTCGCCCACTCCCACGATAATCGGCACGGACAGCCGGTTGAGCACGTCCACCGTATCGCCTTTGAGGCGCCCCCGCCTGCGAGGCTGGCCGTCTTTGTCCACCGGGCCGTCGCGGACCCGCCCCTCCCGGTCGATGGACACGTCCACCTCGACGCCCCGCGCCCGTGTGTTGGAGGCCACCGCCACCGCCCCCAGCACCCGGATGTCCGGGTGCCGGCAGATGTACGCGAGGGCCTCCTCGCCGGGCCCCGTGCCGGGGTCCCCCTTGTCGTCGACCATGACCAGCACGGGGTCGTGGACGGCCTGCTTGATCAACGCCACCAACTCCGGGCCGCTGAGCGGCGTGGGGTTTCCTGCGGACGCCGAGATGCAGCGGAGCCCCAGCCGCTGCGCCACGTTCTCGGCCACGCGCCGAGCGGCGGAATCGCCGTCGGTCAGGAGGATCACACGAACGGGCGGCTTCAGACCAATCCCCCCTGGCGCCGGGTCCGAGACGTGCACCGGGGGCCCCGCAGGCGGCGGGTCCGCCAGCCGAGCCGTGGGCGAAGCCGCTGCCTTGGACGGCCCCCGGACCCCTAGCATCCCACGGTGCCCGGCCCCGCTAGGCGGCTCCGCCGGCCCCCGGCCGGTCGCCCACAAGCGTGGCCCCCGCCGGCGGCGGCTTGGGATGGGTGGCGTACCAGTACCAGGTACCGACGGCACCCGCCGCCAGGAGCAGAAGCACCGTCGCCCATCCCCACCACAGCCTGCTCCACGGGTTGACCGCGCGCATCTTCCTGCCACCCCTGCTCCTACCATTGCCCCGCAACCCGGCTCCTTACACGGGCCGTCTGCGCGCTGCCCGCGCTTTTCACGGGGCCGCGTTCACGTAGTTCCGGATCCGCTCCAGCGCCCTGCGCTCCAGGCGGGAGACCTGAACCTGGCTACAGCCCAGGATCGACGCGACCTCCGTCTGGGTCTTGTCGCGGAAGAACCGCAGCAGGATGACGGTGCGCTCCCGCTCGTCCAGCTGGTTCAGCCCTTCCCGCAGGGCGACGCGGTCGAGCCAGACGCCCTCCCGCTGTCCGTCGTCCGCCGCCAGCTGGTCCAGCAGGTAGATCGGGTCGCCGTCGCCCTCGTGCACGGTCTGGTGGATCGAGGTCGGCGGACGCACGCCGTCCAGCGCCGCGACCACCTCCTCGGGCGAGACGCCCAGCTCCGCCGCCACCTCGGCGACCGTGGGGTCCCGCTCCATCTGCGCGGCCAGCCGCTCCCGCACCCGCCGGGCCTGCTGCGCCAGCTGCTTCAGGCTGCGGCTCACCCGCATCGGGCCGTCGTCCCGCAGGTGGCGCCGGATCTCGCCCATGATCAGCGGCACGGCGTAGGTGCTGAACCGCACGTCGTAGTTCAGGTCAAACCGGTCAATGGCCTTCAGAAGGCCGATGCAGCCGATCTGAAACAGGTCCTCGGGGTCGGCCCCGGAGGCGCTGAAGCGGGAGACCAGCGATCGCACCAGCCGGAGGTTCCCCTCCACCAGCCGGTCCCGGGCCTCCTTGTCCCCCGCCCTGGCCAGGGCCACCAGCCGCCGGACCTCCTCATCGGGCCAGCCCCGCTCCTCCAGGGTGTTCTCCTCAGCCATCGCCCGATCAGCTGCCCTTCAGCGAGGCGACGTCCCTGGCCGCGGGCCGCTTCCGCATGACCACCCGGGTGCCCTGTCCGACCTGCGACGTCACCTCCACGTGGTCCATGTGGGCCTCCATGAACGAGAAGCCCAGCCCCATCCGTTCGGGATCCGTGGTGACCGCCGGCTGCATGGCCATGGCGACGTCCTCGATGCCCCTGCCGTGGTCGATGACGACGATCACCAGCTCGCCGTCCTCCAAAGCCGCCTCCATCCGCACCATCCGGCTGCCGTCGCACCGGTAGCCGTGCACGATGGCGTTGGTCACCGCCTCGGAGACCGCCAGCTTCACCTCGTCGACCTCGGCCACGGTGAACTCCCCCTGGGCCGCGACCACCGCGGCCATGAGCCGGGCGACGCCGACGTTCTCCGGGATGGCAGCCAGTTCCAGGATCACCCGGTTGTGCGTGACCATCACACTGCCCCCTCTCCTGCGCCGCTCCCCGCCCGGTCCGCGGAGAGCGCCTCCTGCTCCGAACGGAACTCCTCCATGGTGCGGAAGACGCCAGAGAACTCCAGCGCCGAGCGCACCTGCGGCGGCACGCCGATCACGCCCACCCGTCCGCCCTCCCGGGTGATCCGCCGGTACCGCCCGAACAGCGCGCCGAGAAAGGCGCTGTCCACGAAGGTGACGCGCGCCAGGTTGACGTACAGGTGGCGGACCGGGCGCCGGTCCATGATATCCTCCACCGTTTCCTTGAACCGGGCGGCCGCCACCAGGTCCAGCTCGCCGGAGAGCCGCACGATCAGGCTCTGCCCCACCAGCTCGTACTCCATCGATGACATGGCCGGCCACGCTCCTTCCTGCTCTGCACGGCCCGCCGCGGCCGCGCGTGGTTCAGGCAACTTCTTCCTGTTACAAGCCATTTCCTGCCTTCTTCCCCATCTTTCGGTCGACATTGTTCGACCAAATACGCGCGAACAGGCCCGCCGGCACCTGACGGCCGGCGGGCCCGAGACCATTCGCTCAATCAAAGCTGAAGATGTTCCGTACCGTGTGCACCACGGACTGCCACAGGTTGGCCTTTCCGACCGCCTCGGGGGCGACCAGCTCCATGCGGCCGACCTCCTGCCCGTCCAGCGTGGCGACGATCTCCCCCACCGCCTGGCCCTTCTCCAGGGGCGCCGCGACCTGTTTCGGCAGCCGCACCTCCCACTTCACCTTGTCCTGGGAGCCCTTGGGCACGCTGACCCCGAACGCCGCCCGCGGCACCGGCTCGATGGCAGCCACCGCCCCGCGGGCCACCCGCACGGGGCCGAACTTCTTGTCCGCAGGGGCGATCTCCACGGCCGTATAGTTGGCGAAGCCGTAGTCCAGCAGCCGGGCGACCTCGATGTTCCGCTGTTTCGCGCTCTCCGCGCCCATGACGACGGCGATCATGCGGGTGTTGTTCTGCACCGCCGTCGCCGCGAGGCAGTATCCGGCCGCCTGGGTCCAGCCCGTCTTCAGGCCGTCCGCCCCCGGGTACCACGTGAGCAGCTTGTTGTTGTTCCACAGCTGGAACTTCGGCCCGTTCTTGCGCCACGGCACGTTGAGCTCCGCGCCGTAGATCGCGGTCAGCTTCACCAGCTCGGGGTAGTGCAGCACGGCGTGGCGGCTCATGAGGGCGATGTCATAGGCCGTGCTGTAATGCCCCTCGGCCGAGAGCCCCGTGGGGTTCATGAACTGGGTGTCGTTCATCCCCAGCTCCTTCGCCTTCTTGTTCATGAGGGCCACGAACGCGTCCACAGACCCGGCCACGTGCTCTGCCACCGCCACCGCGGCGTCGTTGGCCGACCCCACCGCCACCGAGAGCAGCAACTCCTCCAGCGAGAAGGTCTCGCCCACGTCGGCGAAGATGGTGGTTCCCGGCTGCCGCTTGGCCTCCTCCGAGATGGTGACCGGGTCCTTCAGGCTCACCTTGCCATCCCGGATGGCGTCGAAGGCGACGATCAGGGTCATGATCTTGGTGACGCTGGCCGGGTTGCGCCGCTCGTGGGCGTTCTTCTGGTAGATGACCCGTCCGCTCAGGGGTTCCATCAGGATCGCGGACGGCGACTCGATCTTCACCGGTTCGCCGCTGCCGGCCTCTTCCGCCGCGGCAGCCGCCTCGACCGGCTCGTCCAGGCCGTCGGCCCCGCCGCCTTGCAGCAGCCGGTCGCCGTCCTCGACGTCAGGCGCCGGCGGCCAGCGCTCCATTCCCCGGGCGGCCGGCGAAAGCGCCGCCACCCAGAGGACGGCGCACAGCAGCGCCGCCCAGCAGCGCGTGCGCGTTCTCCACATGGGTCATGCCTCCTCGCACAGACTCTACCGCTAGTCTGCCCGCGGGACATGCACATTTGCGCGCGCCGGCCCCTGAAACCGGCAGGTCCGGGGCCGAATCCTGCCCGCGGCGGCTGACGTCCGAAACGGTAGCAACAATCCTCTGAAATCGGAGTGAGGACGACCGTGGCCACCGAGCCCGCGATCCTGCTGGAAAACCTCACCAAGTCCTACAACGGTCACCCGGCGGTGCAGGGGCTGAACCTCGCCGTCCGGCCGGGCGAGATCTTCGGCTTCCTCGGACCCAACGGCGCCGGCAAGACGACGACCATGAAGATGATGGTGGGCCTGCTGCCTCCCACGTCCGGGCGCGTGGTGATCCTCGGGCACGACTTGTGGCGGAACCCGGGCCCGGCCAAGCGGGCCATCGGCTACGTGCCCGACACGCCGATCCTGCATGAGCTCCTCACCGCGCGGGAGTTCCTCTGGTTCATGGCCGACCTCTACGGGATGAGCCGCGCTGAAGGAAAGGCCCGGGCGGAGGAGCTGCTGCAGATGATGGGACTTACGCCCCAGGCGGACCGACTGATCCGCGACTTCTCGCTGGGGATGAAGCGGAAGATGGCCATTGCCACCGCGCTGCTGCACCGCCCCCGGGTGCTGCTGCTGGATGAGGTGACCAACGGCCTCGACGCCCGGGCGGCCCGCGAGGTCAAGGACCTCGTCCGCACGTGGGCGCGCGCGGGCGTGGCCGTGGTTCTGACGACCCACGTCCTCTCGGTCGCCGAGGAGCTGTCGGACCGCATCGGCCTCATCCACCGGGGGCGGCTCATCGCCGAGGGCACCGCGGCCGACCTGGCCCGGCAGGCGGGCATCCCCGGCGCTAACCTGGAGGAGACCTTCCTGGCGCTCACCGGCGACGAGCTGCCTGCGGAGGACAGGGACACGGAGGGGGAGGCGCGGTGAACGGGATCCTTTCGCTGTCGCTGGCGGTGGCCCGCTCCGGATGGCTTGCGGGCTGGAACCAGCTGTTCCGCTTCTCCCGCATGAAGGCGGGGCTCCTCCTGGTCGCACTGCAGGGCTTCCTGGTCTTCGTCGTCGCGCGGCGGGCGCCCACGCTGGCCGCCGACTCGGCGGAAGCCGGCCTTGCGGGCGCCCTGACGCTGATGGGAGCGCAGATGGCCTGGTTCGGCCTGATGTACGGCTTCTCCCGGGGCCAGATGCAGCTCTACCAGGGGCTTCTGGTCCCGCTGTTTCAGATCACCCCGGCGCGCCCCCTGGCCTTCCTGCTGGGACGGGTCATCGAGGCGGTGCCCACCCGGGCCTGGACGACGCTGCTCTGGGCCTGGGCGTACTCCGCCATGGTCCCGGGTCCCGGCCGGTGGCCGGCGATGGCGCTGCTCTGGACCGCGGGCCTCGCAACGGGGATGCTGGCCCACCTGGCCGGGCTCCTGCTCCTCACCTTCTGGAGTCGCTATCACCCGCGATCCATGCGGCACGGCAACACCGCCTTCGGCGTGCTCACCATCGCCATGATGACCGCTGCGGTGGTCTACCTCATGGAGGGAGGCACAGCGACGGAGCTGGCGCTGGCCCTGCGCGCGGCCCGCCGGTCGGTGCTGACGGTCCTGACCGCGGCCGCCGGGCTGCCCGGGCTCATGCTGGCGCTGGCGCTGCTCATCCGCCCCCAGTGGGTGGAGAGCCACTACAGGGAGGGCCTGTACCGGGTGCTGGAGCTGGGCGAGCAGGACACCGTCCGCTCCGGCCGGTCCTGGTGGCTTCCGCTCCGGGGGGACGGCGTCCTGCGGGCGGTCCTCTCCCGGGAGTGGCTGCAGTGGGTCCGCTACCGGATGGCCCGCACGCAGCTGCTGATCTTCGCCGCCGGGGTCGTCTGCGTCTGGTTCGCCGGCCGGTCCGCGGCCGGCCGTGCGATGCCCCTGGCCGGCCTGGTCGGCTCGGTGGGCGGCCTCTCCCTGCTGGCGTGGTACAACGCCTTCGGCCACTGGGTCGCGAAGGTGTTCCAGCAGGAGCGGATCACCATCGCCCTCTACCGGCTCGCGGCGGTGCCCACCGCCCGGCTGGTGATCGCCAAGCTGGTCTCGGTCCTGGTGCCCTCGGTCCTGTTGGTGGCGGTCGCGGCGGCGGTGGGCAGCGCGGCTGCGCGGCTGCCCCTGTCCACGGCCGGCTCCCTGCTGCTGTGGACCGAGCTGGGACTGGTCTTCGGGGTGCTCGGCGGCTTCGGCGCGGCGGCCGCCACGGCGAACCAGGAGCCGGAGGAGCCCGAGGCCCCCGGAGCGCCCCGGATGGAACAGGGCGGCTCCGCGATGGTGCAGTCCAGCGCCTGGTCTTCCCTGGCGCGCACCTTCGGCCTTACCGTCTCCACCGCTCTGCCCCTCTGGGCCGCGGCCGGCCGCCCGTGGCTGGATCTGCCGCCGGCGTCTGCCTGGACCATCGCCCTGGGGGTTCCGCTGGCGCTCTTCCTAGGCGGCGTCGGCTGGATGCTCCGCACGTGGCGCCTCTGACAGGGACGCCGCCTCCGAGAACGGAACGACGATGATCCGGTCCGCCAGCACGATGTAGAGCCGGAACCCGCCGAGACGGATCGCCTTCACTTCCCCCTCCACCTGCCAGGCGTGCTCAGTGCCTGTCAGGTGGTTTTTCGCGCGCACCGTGGCGCCGGTCACAGTAAACACCGTGACGCCGTCATCCCAGACGGCGATATGCGCGTTTTCCAGCGGGACGGCGTACTGCCTGCCCGTGTAGTCGTGGGACCCGCGCAACACCTGGGCGATGAGCTGCCCGTCCCGGCGCTCCACCAGAGCGAAGAACCGCGCGTTCGGGCTCCACGTCAAGGTGACCGGTTCGACGCCGTCCGGCACCTGGTAGAAGGTGTAGGGTGAGCCGCCGGGGTTGGGATACGCCAGCCAGCCCCCGTCGGGCACCAGGTGGAGGTACTCCCCGAACAGGGTGCTCCAGGGCTGCGTCAGCCAGGACGGGAACCGGACAGCCCTGGCTACCGGATCGAAGATGCGCTTGGCCGGGAAGCGTCCCCACCGTCCGGTGTCGGGGCGGAGCGCCAGCCCCTCCGGTTCGCCTTCGGGGTCGGCCAGCACCAGCAAGGTGCCGGGGGGATAACTCTCGTTGTAGCCGGCGTACCACGTCTCGAGGGCCCAGTACGGGAAACGGACCGGGGCCTCCGCAGGCGCCTCGTAGACCTGATGAACGGCCGGCCCGGCCGGGCGCACCAGGTGCAGCCGGCGGCCGTCGCTGATGAACGCCAGCTGGTCCTCCTTCGGGTGCCAGACCAGGTCGTACCCGTCCACGTCGTACCGCTCCTGGGCCCTGCCGTCCGCGGCCCACCAGCCCACCCCGCCGTCCGCCAGGCGCGCCGCCAGGTAGCGGCCGCTGGGCGAGGGCAGGGCGTCCTGCAGGGTCCACCCCTCGGGGACCGGCAGGGTCTGGGGTTCGGCGAAGTGCAGCTCGGTGGTGCGGACAAAGGCCCGGTAACCCGGCAGCGAGGCGTCGATGTGGTCCACCCCGGAGACCAGGACCTCGTGCGCCACCCACGCCCGGTAGTTGCGGTCGAACCGGGCCGTGCGGGCGACGCATTGCCACATGCCATCGTCCGGCAGCCCGCGGATGAGCTCATCGACGCCCGGAGCGAGTTCGGAAAGGCCGAACCGCCTCAGGCAGTCCAGCATGGTTACCTCCTCGGCCGCCGGCTCGTCGTCCGGCGGGCGTTCGTCTCCCGCCGGACCTTCTCCGTCCCCGGAACCCGGCGTCGGCTGCTCTGACGGCTCCGGCGGATCCGACGGCTCCTGCACCGGCGCCACAGGCTCTTCCGACGGAGCTTTGGACAGGAAGCTGCAGCCGGTCAGCGCCACGGCCAGCAGGCCGATCGCGATCCACCTCTGCGTCGGCGTAGAGATCATCACGGCACCTCCGCCCTGAGTGACGACAGAATCGTCTGGATGGTTTCTGCCCTGACCGCCCGAGGGACAGTATAGCCGCTTGCCGGCCCGAAGACCACCCCGCCCGGGCGTCGGCGTGCGCGAGCCGGTGACGCTCAGCCGGGAGGAAGCCGTCGCCGCGGCGTTGGGTCAACTGGGCAATCAGAATCTGCAGGTGGTGGACGCGACGTACACGGGGGAGTACGAGTGGCGGGGTAACCGCTGCCGCGCCTGGGCGCTTCGCCTCTCCACCGACATCGGGGAGGAGGTCACCGTCACCGTCGCCGTCCACGCCTGCACGGGCGACCTGCTCAGCCCGTGAGGGCGGCGCCGCGCGTCTGGCGGGGCGGTCCCGCCGCCGTGCAAGGCCGCCTTCTACGCCCTGAGTCTCAGCACCATCGCAGGCGGCGCGCCCGTCCCGCTCATGAAGAAGTAGGTGCAGCCGTGACGTCCGGAAACGCGAACGAGCGCCCCCGGAAGGGGGCGCTCCGTCGTCATCTTCCCCTAGTGCAGTACCCATCTGGCCGCGGCCAGGTCGAACTGCCCCGTCCGCCCATCGGCAGCCGCGAAGGAGACGATGCGGCCCGTCGGGTCGATCCCCGTGATGCGCAGGTCCGCCATGGGCTCCGGACAGGGGTAGGCCTGGTACCAGGGCGCCGCCCAGTTCCCGATGCTGGTGCCCAGCGCGCACCGGTCCGCGCGGCCGTCGGTTCAGACGAAGAAGGGTTTCCATTCGCCGTCTGCGTCCACCTCGCCGTTGAGCCAGACGCTGCGTGGCCGGCCGTCCGAGGGACCGGCTGCGAGCGCGTCCCGGTCCACCTTCCCCTGCCGCGCCACCCGGCCCGGCTGGGGCAGCGGGGATGGGAACGGACGCCAGTCCCAGTCATACCCTGCGTGGAGCGTGTAGAGCACCGATCCGTCGGCTGCCAGCGCCTGCGCGGGCGGGAAGGCGCCGATCAGGTCCTCGGCCTCGTAGACAAAGAGGTAGCCGGAATCGGGGGAAACGGCCTGCTCGGCCTGTCCCGCCATCCGGACCGCGGCCACGCGCCCGTCGCTGAAGATGCCGCCCACCGCCAGGTAAGCCCACCGGCCTTCCTGGGACTGCTCTGATCTGCCCAGACCCGTGTACCGGAAGGGGTGCGCCGCGTCCTCACGCCCGCACTCTGCCCGCCCGTCCCGCCGCCAGACCGGGCCCAGGCGGCGCAGTTCCCGTCCGCCGTACGGACGAGCAGCGCCGCGCCTTCGCTGAAATGGACCACCCGCAGCACGGCTTCCCGCACCCCGGCAAAATGAGCCGGCGCCAGCCGGTACCCGTACAGCCAGGCCACGCCGGCGAGCACTACCGCCACGGCGAGCAACGCCTTCCCCCAGCCGCGCACCTCTCCGCACCCCCAGGTCGATCTCCGGCCCCGGCGCCACGTGCAGTCCACTGCCCCGAGACATGGGAAGGAGAGTGTGCGCTACGGCGTACCCGGGCGGCGACGCCTGACGGCAGCCGCACCGGCGATGACGGCGATCGACAGTCCCAGGGCCGGCGCGGCAAAGCGCGACGGCACTTCCACGGACGGCGCGGGGGACTCCGCTGCCTCAGCGTCCACGGGGTCCGCAGCGCTCACCGGGATCGAAGGTCCCCCCACAGCGCCGCCCCGGGCGCCGGGGCCATCGTTCTGCTGCCTTTCTTTCAACATCTGCACAACCTGCCCGGCAGGCCAGAGCCGGGCGTCATCCATCTCCCCGAGCCAATCGGCACCGGCGGGGAGGACGAACTCCTCGGCCCCCAGTTGCGCCACGAAGTACAACGCCGGTCCGATCTTGACCAGGGTCGGGTCCACCTCAACACCCCTGGCAGCGGTCAGCTCCCGGAAGTTCGCCAGGGCCGCGCCGTACCCGCCGGCGTCGCCGCCCATGTCAACGGCGCGGTACTCACCATCCTCGAAGGCAATCGTGAGAAACGACTTCGGGGTTCCGTCGAGGTCGACGGTGAAGTGCCAGGCGTCCACGGGGTGGACGAGGGCCAGAAGGCTGTCCGAACCGCCGGCGCTGCGCAGCCTGTCGCCGTCCAGGTAGTGGAGCTGAAAGCCCTCTCCCAAGGTGGCGCGGCCCACCTCGCCGCTGTCCGCAAAGCCCACCATGGCGGCCTTCGGTCCCACCATCGCCTTGAACTGGTCCAGCCCGCGGGCGGCCGCAGCCTGCACCTCGGCGGGTACGGGCGCCGCCGGTTCAGCCAACGCGGCGCCGCCCAGCGCCCACAGCGCCAGCGACGCCAGGAGACACGCTCGGATACCCTTCATTCTTGTGGCTCACCTCTCTGTCCGCAACAGCCGGCGACCCTGACCGCGGAGGCTCCCTCGGGACGCCGTCGTCCACCGAATGTTCCCCCTTTTCAAGGGACGGTCCTTGCGTTTCTCCCGTTTCATTCCCCCTTCCCGTTCAGGCCGGCGCGAGGACAGCGCTCCCAGGCGCGAGGAAGCGCCCCGCTCGGGGGCGCTTCCCAGGGCCCTACTTTCTGATCTGGTCCGCAAAACTCTCGCCGAAGCCGGTCTGCGGGACCCCCAGCAGATCCGCAACCGTGGCGCCCAGGTCCGCGAGCGACGCCCGGGTGCCCACATCGACGCCGGGCTTGATGGGCTCCCCGTAAAGCAGCACCGGCACGTACTCCCGGGTGTGGTCGGTGCCGATGTAGGTCGGGTCGTTGCCATGGTCGGCGGTGACCACCAGCACGTCCTCCGGTCCCAGCTTGGCCATGATGGCCGGCAGCGCCGCGTCGAACTCGAGCATGGCCCGTGCGTACCCCTCCACATCCCGCCGGTGCCCGTAGAGCATGTCGAAGTCGACCAGATTGGCGAAGATGAGCCCGGGCTCCTGCCGGTCCAGGCATTCGTGGATCTTCTCGATGCCGTCGGCGTTGGACTTGGTGTGCACGCTGTAGGTGATGCCGTGGCCCGAGAAGATGTCGCTGATCTTGCCCACCGCCAGCACCGAAAGGCCCGCGTCCTTCACCTCGTCCAGGAGCATCCGCGGCGGCTCCAGCGCGTAGTCGTGCCGGTTGGCCGTGCGGGTGAAGTTGGTCCGGTCGGTGCCCACAAAGGGCCGGGCGATGACCCGGCCGACCCGGTGCGGCGGCCGCAGCAGGTCCCGGGCGATCCGGCAGACCTCATAGAGCCGCTCCAGGCCGAACCGCTCCTCGTGCGCCGCGACCTGGAAGACCGAGTCGGCGCTGGTGTAGACGATGGGCCAGCCGGTGCGCAGGTGCTCCTCGCCCAGCTCCTTGATGATCTCCGTGCCCGAGGCCACCTTGTTGCCCAGCACGCCCTCCAGCCCGGCGCGGCGGCAGAACTCGGCGATCAGGTCCTCGGGGAAACCGTCGGGATACGTCCGGAACGGGGCCTCCGGCCGGATGCCCACCATCTCCCAGTGACCGGTCATGGTGTCCTTGCCGTGGGAGAAGATCGCCATGCGCCCGTAAGCGCCGGCCGGCGCGTCCACCGGCGGCGTGCCCTCGATCGCGCACAGGTTGCCCAGACCCAGCCGCCCCAGGTTGGGCAGGGGCAGGCCGCCCCGCTGGCGGGCCATGTTGCCCAGGGTGTTCGCCCCGGCGTCGCCCCAGTCGGCGGCGTCCGGCATGGCGCCGATTCCCACGCTGTCGATGACGATCAAGACGACTCGTCGGACTGCTGCCATGTCTCTTACTCCTTTGTCTGGACTTCGTCTCTCACTATAGCACTGGAACAGGGCAGGGAAAAGCGGGCCTGCGCTCGGCAGGCCCGCGAACGTGTGCGCGTCGCCGCCTATGCCCGGGGATGGGTCCGCGCGTAGACCTCTTTCAGCCGGCCCTTGGTGACGTGTGTATAGATCTGCGTCGTCGAGATGTCGGCGTGGCCCAGCATCTCCTGAACCGACCGCAGGTCGGCGCCGTTCTCGAGCAGGTGGGTGGCGAAGGAGTGGCGCAGGGTATGCGGGGTGATCTCCTTGTCGATGCGGGCGTCCTCGGCGTACTTCTTGACGATCTTCCAGAAGCCCTGGCGGGTCAGCCGGTGCCCGTGGTGGTTGACGAAGAGAGCGGCCTCTTCCCGGTCCTTCACCAGCTTCGGCCGGCCCTGCTGCAGGTACTCCTTCACCCACTTGATCGCCAGGCTGCCCAGCGGCACGATCCGCTCCTTCGACCCCTTGCCGGTGCAGCGTATGTAGCCCGTCTCCAGGTTGACGTCCTCTATGTTCAGCGAGACCAGCTCCGACACCCGGATGCCGGTGGCGTACAGCAGCTCCAGCATCGCCCGGTCCCGGAGGCCTGCGGGCAGCGACGGGTCCGGCTGGGCGAGCAGCCGCTCCACCTCACTGACGGTGAGCACCCGCGGCAGCCGTTTCTCCAGCTTCGGCGACTCCAGGTTGGCGGTGGGGTCGGTCTTGATGCGTTTCTCCCTGACAAGGAACTGGTAGAAGGCCTTCAGCGCCGCCAGCCGCCGGGCGATGGTCGCGGTCGCCTTCCCCTGCTTCTGCAGGTACATCAGGTAATTAATGATGGTCGAGCGAGAGACGGCGTCGAGGTCGACTTGATCCTCCCCGAGATACTGGTAGTACTGGCGCAGGTCGCGGCCGTACGACTCCAGGGTGTTGGTCGCCAGGCCCCTTTCCACGCTCAGGTAGTTGATGAACTCATGGATCAAGTTGTTCATGTTGCATCCCCTTCGCGCCATTAGTGGTAATCATTCTCTCGCATATCGGGGCGGATTATGCGTCAGACCTGACCGATTTTGTCAATTCCACGGAATTCAGCCCATCCCCTCCTGCAAGCCCTGTGCCAGCCCCTTTCCGACGCGACTCCCGCACCGACACTTTATGACGACCGGCGCCGGGTTATGCCCCCCTCCCCGCCCTGCTTTCAACCAATAGCAAGGGCCCCGCATCAGTCCGATGCGGGGCCGTCCTCCGCCTCCTGCGGCCTACCTGAGCACGTTGTCCAGCTCCACGTACTCCAGCCCGTGGGCCTCGGCGACCGCCGGGTAGGTGACGTGGCCGCTGACCACGTTGGCGCCCTTCGCCAGCGCCGGATCCTGACGCAGCGCCTCCTTCCAGCCCAGGTTGGCCAGCTTCAGGGCATAAGGTAGCGTCACGTTGGTCAGAGCCCAGGTGGAGGTCCGGGGCACCGCGCCAGGGATGTTGGCGACGGCGTAGTGAACGACGCCGAACCGCTCGTAGACGGGATCCTGGTGGGTCGTCACCCGGTCGATGGTCTCCACCGACCCGCCCTGGTCGATGGCCACGTCCACGATGACGGAACCCGGGGCCATCCGCTTGACCATCTCCGCCGTCACCAGCTTCGGCGCCTTGGCGCCGGGGATCAGCACCGCCCCGATGACCAGGTCGGCCTGCGCCACGGCATTGGCAATTTCGAACTCGTTGGAGATCCGCGTCTCCACCCGGGAGCCGAAGATGTCGTCCAGGTAGCGCAGCCGATCGGCGTTGATGTCCAGGATGGTGACGTGCGCGCCCATCCCCAGGGCGATCTTCGCCGCATTGGTGCCGACGGTGCCGCCACCGATGATCGCCACCCGGCCGGGGGCGACGCCGGGCACGCCGCCCAGCAGCACACCCCGCCCGCCGTGGGCCTTCTCCAGGTAGTGGGCGCCGATCTGGACGGCCATGCGGCCGGCCACCTCGGACATGGGCGTCAAGAGCGGCAGGGACCGGTCGGCCGGTTGCACCGTCTCGTAGGCGATGGCGATGCTCTTCCGCTCGATCAGCTTCCGGGTCAGCTCCGGTTCGGCGGCCAGGTGCAGGTAGGTGAAGATGATCTGGCCCTCACGCATGAGATCGTACTCGGGCGGCAGCGGCTCTTTCACCTTGACGATCATGTCGGCGGTGGCCCAGACGTCCTCATTGCTGGGCAGGATCCTGGCGCCCGCGGCGACGTACTCCGAGTCGTCGAACCCGGAGCCCCTGCCGGCGTCGTGCTCCACGTACACCTCATGGCCGGCCCTGACCATCGCCATGACGCCCGCGGGGGTCATGGCCACCCGGTTCTCGTAGGCCTTCAGCTCGCGCACTACGCCAACCTTCACTGCTCTCGCTCCTTCCGCGTTCGGCGCGCCGCGCCAGTAGTGAGATGGTGGTTTCACCGGTGAAACCATGCAAGCCCGACTCTCTTACGAATTATCCCATGTGTGCGCCACCGGGACAAGACCGACGCGACCCTCAATTGGGAAGAGTGCCACATCAGGGCGCTTCCAGAACCAGCCGCACCAGGTGCGGCGTCACGTACCCCTCCACCAGCGCCGCGGCCGCCAGCAGGACCGCCGCGCACAGCAACGTGTTGGAGTAGCGGGCCAGGGCGTCGTAGTACCCCGACAGTCGCCGCCGCACCCGCCAGGACGTAAGTACCTCCACCGCAAAGCCCACCGACGCCGAGGCGGCGAGGATCACCCCGGGAACCTCCAGCACCGTCTGGGGCAGGTGGCCGGCCGCCGCCAGCAGGACGCCCCGGGCGCCCAACTCGGCGGTCAGGTAGGCCACCGCGAAGCCGGAGGTGAAACCCCGCACCAGGGGCAGGGCCATCACCGCGACGCTGCCCACAAGGGAAACCCCCAGCACCCACATCAAGGCCACCGTGCGCGCTTGCCGGAAGAGCGCCTCCCGCAGCAGGGGCCCGGGCGCGGGCGGCTCCCCCTCCCGCAGCGCCTGCAACGCGCCCGAGATCTGCCGGGCCAGCTCCAGTTGGGTCTCCACCTCCAGGCTGCGCAGGGCCAGCGCCCCGAACAGCAACCCGACCACGAACAGGGCCGTGTGCCAGAGCACCAGGCCCCCCCGTTCCAGCAGAAGCTCCTCCAGGTTCTCCCGCCACGCCGCATAGAGCTGCATCCTGCCCACCCCTGCCCATAGACTCACCCGGAGTCTATGGGACAGGCCCGGCAATTATGTCGTGCCGTTCGCCAGGGGTGAGGCGGCCGCCCTGCCGGTCAGTTGGCCGCGCTGACCCGCCCGTATATGCCCCCGCCGCCGGACTCGATGGCAAGCCGCCCCTGCCGGGCCAGCACCACCAGCCGGGCCAGCCGTTCCCCCACCACCGCTGCCAGGTCCGCCTCCTCGGCCGCGTGCAGCACGGCCATCTCGGTGCCGAAGGCGGCCAGCAGCCGCGCCATCCCCTTCCGCCCCAGCCCGGGCACGAAGCTGAGCGGCACCTGGTGGACGTAAGGCGGCCGCACCCGGTCCGCCCGGACAAAGCGGCCCTGCTGCCAGGCGGCGTAGTGCCGGATCCGGTCCAGCACCCCCAGCACCACCCGGTGGCCGGGGTCCACCGGGCAGCGCAGCACCGGCGGATCGCCCTCCACCTTCCGGCCACAGTCCTCGCAGAAGGTGCGGTGGTACTTGCCGAGCCGGGGATCGAGGCCGAAGTTGGCCAGGATGCGCCGCCCGCCCTCCTCCCGCAGAGCCAGGAGCCACTCGTCGAAGGAGGGCTCCCTGAGCAGCAGCTGGTTGTACTCCCGGCCGATCCGGCCCAGGGAATGGGCGTCCGAGTTGGTGACGAAGGGGAACCGGCTGAGCTCCGGCAGCTCGTCCGCGAGGGCCGTGTCGGCGGAAAGCCCCAACTCCACCGCGGGCACCGACGCCCACAGCTCGGGCGGGATGACCTCGGACACGGCCGGGGCCGCGGCCAGGGTAGCCTTGTGGGGCGTGAAGATGTGGGCCGGGATCACCACGCCGCCCCGGTCGGCCACGGCCTCCACCACGTCCGCGGCGGTGGTCCCGTGGTGCCGCTGCGTCGAGAGGTGCCGGTTCCTGACCCGCGGCGCCTGCCATTCGGCGAAGGCGCGCAGCCCGTCCAGACCGCGGAAGTAGCAGAGCAGGTGGACCGGCTTCCCCCGGTGCACCACCTCCACCTCGGCGCCGGGGATGAGCGTCAGCCCGCCGTAGGCCAGGCCGCCGCCGGGCCGCTCCGCCACCAGCCCCTGTTCCACCAGCCGCTCCAGGTCCTGCAGGGCCCCGCTGGTGGCGGCGTCGATGACCCCCACCAGCCCCAGCCCCTTCCGGTCCCGGGCCTCGGCCAGGATGTTGGCCAGGGTCAGGTCCCGGGCGGCGGCGATCTTCACCCCGCCGCCGGGGTCGCCAGCCCAGCCCAGGTGGACGTGCAGGTCGGCATAGACCACCTGCAGCGGCTCAGCGGCCCCGGAGCCGGGCATAGAGCAGCACCCCCGCCAGAGTCTTCGCATCCCGCAGCTCGCCGGCGAGGGCCATCCGCACCGCCTCGTCCAGGCTGACCCGCACCAGTTCGATCTGCTCGTCCTCGTCCATGGGAAGCCGTGAGGGCGTGAGCTCCTCCGCGGCGAACAGGTGCAGCTTCTCGGTGCAGAAGCCCGGTGCGCTGTAGAACTCAGCCAGCCTGATGAGCCTCCCGGCCCGGAAGCCCGCCTCCTCCTGCAGCTCCCGCTGTGCGGTCGCCGCCGGGTCCTCCCCGGGCTCCAGCGTCCCGGCCACCAGCTCCAGCAGCGTCTCGCCCGCGGCGTACCGATACTGCCGGACCATCAGCAGGTCGCCCTGGTCCACCGGCAGCACCACCACCGCGCCGGGGTGCGCCACCACGTCCCAGGTGCGCTCCTTCCCCTCCAGGTCGATGAGGTCCCGCCGGACCGTAATCACCCTGCCCCGGTAGATCTCTTCCTGTCGGATGACTCTCACTCGCCTGCCTCCCCGTACGCCTGCGCCGGCTCCTCGCCCCGCAGCACCCGCAGGGCGCCGGCCGCCAGCGCGGCCATCTCGTCCTCTCCCGGGTAGACCGCCACCGGGGCGATCCACTCCACCTGCTCCGCGATCCAGCCCGTCAGCATCTCCGAGCGGGCCAGGCCGCCGGTGAGCACGATGCGGTCCACCTGACCGCCCAGGGCCACCGCCGCCCTTCCCACCTCCTTGGCCACCTGGTAGGCCATGGCCTGGTACGCGGCCCGGGCCCCGGCGTCGCCGGCAGCGATCCGCTCCTCCACCCGGCGGGCGTCGTTGGTGCCCAGGTGCGCCACCAACCCGCCCCCGCCGACCAGCATCCGGCTCACCTCCTGGAGCGTATGCTGCCAGGAGAACGCCAGGTGGACCAGCCCCAGGCTGGGAACGGTGCCCGCCCGCTCCGGCGCCATCGGCCCCTCGCCGTCCAGGGCGTTGTTGACGTCAACCACCCGCCCGCGTCGGTGCGCCCCCACCGAGATGCCGCCGCCCAGGTGGACCACCACCAGGTTGACCTCGGCGTAGGACCGGCCCAGGTCGGCGGCGGCCCGCCGGGCCACCGCCTTCTGGTTGAGGGCGTGGAAGACCGACCGCCGCGGCATCTCCGGCAGGCCGGTGAGCCTGGCCACCGGCTCCAGCTCGTCCACCACCACGGGGTCGACGATGAAGGCCGGCACGCCGCCCGCGGCCTGGGCGATCTCGTGGGCGAGGAGGGCGCCCAGGTTGGACGCGTGCTCGCCGTGGGCAGCCCGGGAGAGCTCCGCCAGCATGGCCGCGTCCACCCGGTAGGTTCCCCCGCGCACGGGCCGCAGGAGCCCGCCGCGCCCCACCACGGCGGTGAGCGAGGAGAGCGACACGCCGTGGGCCTCGAGAGCCTCCAGGATCAGGTCCCGCCGGAAGGGGAACTGGGCGGCGACGTCCCGGAAGCGCGCCAGCTCCGCCGCGCTGTGGCGCAGCGTCTCGACAAACACGGGGGCGTCGTCGTCGAACACGGCGATCTTCGTGGAGGTGGATCCCGGGTTGATGATCAGCAGGCGCTGCTGCAAGTTCGCTCCTCGTCCTTTCGCTGCTTCAGGGTCGCCGTGCGGGGGCCGGAGAGGGAGGCCCGCTCCCCCTCCGGCCCCCTGCGTTTACTCGGCCAGGTAGATCCGGTTGAGCTGATGGATCCTGTGCATGCGCTCCTCGGCCATGACGTCCGCCGCCTCGGCCGTGCTGATGTTCCGCTGCTCGGCGATCTGGAAGACCCGCAGGAGCTTGTCGTAGATGGTCTCCACCCGCTTCAGGGCCCGCTCCCGGCTGTAGCCCTGGGGATGGTACTCCTCGGCCACGTTGATCACGCCGCCGCCGTTGATGACGAAGTCGGGCGCGTACAGGATGCCGCGCTCCCGCAGCATGTTGCCGTGCCGCGGCTCCTTCAGCTGGTTGTTGGCCGCGCCGGCGACGATCCTGCACTTCAGGCCGGGGATGGTGTCGTCGTTCAAGATGGCGCCCAGGGCGCACGGGGCGAAGATGTCGCACTCAACGGTGTAGATCTCGTCGGGGGCGACGGCCTTGGCCCCGAACTCCTGCTTCGCCCGCTCCACGGCCTCCGGGTCGATGTCGGTGACGATCAGCTCGGCGCCGGCCTCGTGCAGGTACCGGCACAGGTGGTAACCCACCTTGCCGAGCCCCTGGACCGCGATCTTCTTCCCCTTCAACTCCTCGGTCCCGAACACCTGCTTGACACAGGCCTTGATGCCCATGAACACGCCGTACGCCGTCACCGGGGAGGGGTCGCCCGACACCTCAGCCCGGCCGCAGGCGTGGTCAGTCTCCATGAGGACGTAGTTCATGTCCTCGACGGTGGTGCCGACATCCTCCGCCGTGATGTACCGGCCGCCCAGCGTCTCGACGAACTTGCCGAACGCCCGGAACAGCTCCTCGCTCTTGTCGGTGTGCGGATCACCCCACAGCACGGCCTTGCCCCCGCCCAGGTTGAGGCCCATGGCGGAGTTCTTGTACGTCATGCCCCGGGCCAGCCGGAGCACGTCGGTGATGGCATCCTCCTCCCGCTCATACGGCCACATGCGGAGCCCGCCCAGCGCCGGCCCCAGCGTCGTATCGTGAATGGCGATGATCGCGCGGAGCCCGGTGGACTTGTCATAGCAGAAGACCAGCTGCTCGTGTCCGTACTGCGCCATCTGCTCAAAGATCCCCATGCGATGACCTCCTTTTGTGATGGTGCTTGACCCATGCGTGTGGGCTATACGGGGGTGATCCGCTATGCAGAGGCGGCGAGGACCGCCAGTGCAATCGAGTTCAGCTTGAAGGCCGGCGGGTCGGAGCGGGAGAGGAGCACGATCGGGCACCGGGCGCCGACCACGATGCCCGCGGACGCCGCGCCCGCCAGGTGGATGAGCGCCTTGTAGAGCACGTTGCCCGTCTCCAGGTCGGGCATGATGAGCACGTCCGCCGCACCCACGACGGGGCCCGTGACCCCCTTCACGGCGCCGGCCTCGGCCGAGAGCGCGAGGTCCAGGGCGAGGGGGCCCTGCACGACGCAGTCCCCGAACTCGCCCCGCTCGGCCATCTCCTGCAGCGCGCGGGCGTCCACGGTGGCCGGCATGTCCGGGTTCACCTTCTCGACGGCGGCGATGGCGGCCACCTTCGGGCACTCCAGGCCCAGGGCGCGGGCCACGGCCACCTGGTTGCGCAGGATGTCGGCCTTGCGTGCCAGGTCGGGTCGGATGTTCAGGGCAATGTCGCTGATGTGCAGCAGCCGGGGAAAGCCCGGCACCTGGACGACGCAGGCGTGCGAGAGGGCCCGGCCGGTCCGGAGCCCGGCGTCCCGGTTCAGCACCGCCCGCAGGATCTCAGCGGTCTGCAGCAACCCCTTCATCAACAGCTGTGCCTCGCCGGCGCGCACGGCGTCGACTGCGAGGCGCGCGGCCTCGGCGGGGTCCGCCCGCGAGATGCGGTACCCCCTCACGAGCCCCAGCCGTTCGGCCTCGGACACGGCTTCTTCGACGTGCGGATCGTCCGCCTGGGCCACCGCCATCACCGGCGGCCGGCCGCCCACTGCGGCCTGCGCGGCGGGAATCAACTGGTCCAGCGATGTGATCATGCGTATGTCCTGGCCTCCTCCTCTCCGCGGAGGACCCGCAGGGCGCCGGCCGCCAGGGCCCGGTTCTCCTCGCTGCCCGGGAAGCGGAGCACGGGGGCGATCCAGTCCACCCACCCCGTGATCCAGTCCGTGAGCAGCCGGGAATGGGCCAGGTCCCCGGTCAGGACGACGGCGTCCGCCCGCGCGCGCAGGGCGACCGCCATCGCGCCGATCTCCTTGGCCACCTGGTACGCCATGGCCTGGTAGACCAGCCGGGCCTCCCCGTCCCCCGCGGCGATGCGCTTTTCCACCTCGCGCCAGTCCCGGGTGCCCAGGTGGGCGACCAGGCCGCCGCCGGACGTCAGCCGGCGGACCAGCTCCCGCTCGGTGTACCGACCCGAGAAACAGAGCCGCACCAGGTCGCCCGCCGGCAGGCGGCCGGCGCGCTCGGGCCCGAACGGACCGTCCTCCAGCGCGTTGGTGGCATCCACCATGCGCCCCTGCCGGTGTGCGGCCACCGAGATGCCGGCCCCCAGGTGCGCCATCACCAGGTTGCTCTCATCGTATGTCTTGCCCAGCGCGGCGGCCGCCCGGCGGCCGACCCAGCGCATGTTGAGCGCGTGGGCGAGGCTGGTGCGCCGGATCTGGGGGATCCCCGTGAGGTGCCCCTCGGGCCACATCTCATCCGTGGAAACGGGGTCCACGACGAACGCGGGGATGCCGAGGGCATGGGCGATGCCGTAAGCCAGTATGCCCCCGAGGTTGGACGCGTGTTCGCCCTGAACGCCCGCCCGCAGGTCGTCGAGCATGGCGCCGCTCACCCGGTAAACGCCGCCGGGAACCGGCTTCAGCAGCCCTCCCCGCCCCACGACGGCGTGCAGGCTCTCCAGCGGGATTCCCTCCGCCTGCAGCCGCTCCGTGATGCGGTCCTTCCGGTACAGGTACTGGTCCCAGACCCGCTCGAAGCGGGCCAGCTCGTCCGGGCTGTGGGCAAGGTCCGCTGCCAGCCGCTCCTCATCGTCGTCGAACAGTGCAATCCGTGTGGCGGTAGCCGTGGGGTTGATCACGAGAATGCGGAATCCCTCAGCGGACACTCCGGTTCACCGTCCCTCACTCCGGGATGTAGATGCCCCGCCGCCGGCCGATCCGGTCGATGCGCTGCTCGGCCAGGCGGTCGGCGGCCTGGTAAGTCGGGATCCGCTCGTCCCTGCTGATGGCGAAGATCCGCAGCAGCAGGTCGTGGATGGCCGCGGTCTTGCGGCGGGCCCGCTCCGGGTTGAAGCCCAGGATCTCGTCCGCCACCTGGATCAACCCGCCCGCGTTGATGACGTAGTCCGGCGCGTACAGAATTCCCCGCGCGTGCAGCAGGTCGCCATGCCGCGCCTCGGCCAGCTGGTTGTTGGCGGACCCGGCCACCGCCGCGCACCGGAGCCGGGGGATCGTCGCGTCGTTGAGCACGCCGCCCAGCGCGCTGGGCGAGAAGATGTCGCACGGCACGTCATAGATGGCGTCCGGCTCCACCCCAACCACCTCGGGGTGGCGGGCGCAGACCGCCTCCACCCGCTCCGGGCGCAGGTCGGTCACCGTCACCCGGGCGCCGTCCTCCAGCAGGTGCGCCAGCAGGCGGGAGCCCACTTTGCCCAGCCCCTGAAGGGCGATCCGCCGATTCCGCAGGCTGCTCTCCCCCCACAGGAACCGGGCGCAGGCCCGCATGCCCTGCCAGACGCCGTAGGCGGTGAGCACCGCCGTGTCGCCGGACCCGCCCTCGTCCTCGGGCAGGCCGACGAACCAGGGCGACTCCTGGCGGGCCCAGACAAAGTCGGTCTTGTCGGTGCCGACGTCGGTACCGGTGATGATCCGGCCCCGGAGCGTCCCGACGAACCGGCCGAGGGCCCGGAACAGCGGTTCGGACTTGTCCCTGGCCGGGTCGCCCCAGATGACCACCTTGCCCCCTCCGTGGTTCTGGCCCGAGGCGGCCGACTTGTAGGTCATGCCCCGCGCCAGCCGCAGCGCGTCCTCCAGCGCCTCCTCCTCCGTGGCGTAAGGCCACATCCGGCACCCTCCCAGGGCCGGGCCGAGGGTCGTGTCGTGTATGGCGATGATCGCCCTGAGCCCCGTGGCCTTGTCGTAGCAGAACACCACCTGCTCGTGTCCGTCACGCATCATGCGCTCGAACACACCCACGATGGCCGACCCCCCACTGGCAGCGGCCGGGCAAGGCCGCTGCCCGTCGCTGCCCCCAACTATCGCAAAATCCGTGCCACCTGCGTCCGGCCTCGACCACCCGGCGTAACCCGCATGGGTCCGCCGGTCGTCGGAACCGATGCCTCCCCCTTGCACGGTTGCATACGCAGGATCCTGCATCGTTCTGCAGCATGGTGCCTGCAAAAATGTGCAGAACCCCGTCGGCGCGCAAAAAGGCGAGGCCCGGTGACCTCGCCCGACTACATGAGCCCATACCGTTCCAGCTTGTAGTAGAGGGTCCGCGGGGCGATCGCCAGCCGGCGGGCGGCCTCGGTCTTGTTGCCCTTGGTCTCCTGCAGCGCCTGCAGGAGGGCCGCCTTCTCCGCCTCCGCCACCACCTCGAACAGCGGCCGCACCCCCGGGCGGGCCCGGCCGTCCTCCGCGGGTGGGACCTCGGGGGCCGGGGCAATGCCCAGCGGCGGCAGGAACCGCCGTTCGATGATGGTGTCGGTCACCGACATGGCGATCATCGCCCGGCCGATGATGTTCTCCAGCTCCCGCACGTTGCCCGGCCAGTGGTAATCCATCAGCACCCGCAGGGCGTCGGGGGCGATGTCCTGCACGCTGCGGCCGTACTCCTTGTTCAGTTTCTCAATCAGGTGCTTGACCAGCTTGGGGATGTCCTCCTGCCGGTGCCGCAGGGGCGGGATGACGATGGGGATGACGTTCAGCCGGTAGTAGAGATCCTCCCGGAACGTGCCCTTGGCGATCATCTCCTCCAGCGGGGCGTTGGTCGCGGCGATCACCCGCACGTCGACCTTGATGGGCTTCGCCTCACCCACCCGCACGATCTCCTTCTCCTGCAGCACCCGGAGCAGCTTCGCCTGCAGCCCCGGCGGCAGCTCGCCCACCTCGTCCAGGAAGAGGGTGCCGCCGTGCGCCTCCTCGAACAGCCCCCGCTTGCCGCCCTTGCGGGCGCCGGTGAAGGCGCCCTCGGCGTAGCCGAAGAGCTCCGACTCCAGCAGCGACTCCGCGATCGCGGCGCAGTTGACCCGGATGAACTGGCCCCTCCGCCGGCTGGAGGCGTTGTGGATGGCGTGCGCAAAGAGCTCCTTGCCCGTGCCGCTCTCGCCCCGGAGCAGGACGGTGGCAGGGGTCTCCGCCGCCCGCCGGGCCTGCTCCACCGCCTGCTGCATCACCGGGCTGTCGGCGATGATCTCGTCGAAGGTGTACGAGGAGGTCAGCCGGCGCAGGAGCTTGCGGTGCTGCTCCAGCTCGGCGGAGAGCCGCGCGATCTCGGAGACGTCCCGGATCACGCCCACCGAGCCCTTCAGCTTCCCGTCCACCAGGATCGGCGCCACGTTGACCACGACCTCCCGCTTGCGGGGGCCGACCCGGAGCGGCACGTTCCGCACCGGCTGCCGGGTGCGCAGCACCTGCAGGTGCATCGACTCCTGCGACGGGTCGATGTCCACCGTCGCCGGCTTGCCGATGACCTCCTCCGGCTTCAACCCCGTCAGGGCCGAGTAGGCGGGGTTGACCATCCAACCGATGCCGTTCTCGTCCACCACGGAGATCGCGTCCTGGGTGGAGTTGAAGATCGCCTCCAGGAGCACCTTCATCTCCCGGAGCCCGGTGATCTCCTCCGCGAGGGCCTTGACCTCGGTGATGTCCCGGAACACGGCCACGGCGCCCACGACCTGGCCGTCCTTGTTGCGCACGGGCACCCGGTTGGTGACGATGGTGGTGCGGCCCACCTCCTGCTGCTGGTTGAGTTCCGGCTCGCCGGTGGCCAGCACCACGTGCAGCCGGGTGTTGGGGATCACGTCCGCCGCCCTCCGGCCCAGCACCTGGTCGCGACTCACGCCCAGCAACTTCTCGGCGGAGCGGTTGAGCAGGGTGACGACGCCCTCGGCGTTCACGGCCACGATCGCGTCGTGGGTGGAGTCGAGCATCACGTCCCGCTCCAGCTCCCTCTCTTCGAGGGCGCGCAGGAGCCGGTGGCTCTCCTCCACGAAGCTGAGGATGAGGTTCATCGCCAGCCCCTCGATGACCACCGCCCGCGGCCACTTCAGCCGCCGGATCTCCTCGTCAAGCCCGGGCTGTCCCGTCGCGTCGACGATGACGTCCACCTCGGGCAGGCAGACCAGCCCCGTGAAGTCGGTCGTCGTGGGGATGCCGTGGGCCGCCGCCAGGCCGAGGCCCGGGGCGTCGGGCCGCCGGTCGGCCACCCCCAGCACCCGCACCTGCCGCGACATCTTCAGCAGCGCGTTCAGCAGCGACGTGCCGCCCTTGCCCGCACCGACGATCACCACGTTCAGCATCCGCCACACCCCTGCTGCACTCTCTTGCAGACCATTTCGGCTGAAGAAGCGCAATTCCCTGCAGCGTGTGCGCGGAGCCTCAGCCCGCCGCGGAGCCGGCCCGGAGCCGGTCCACCACCGCGGCGATGAACTCGGAGTTGCTGGGCTTGGTCCGCCTGCCCTCCGCCCCGCGCCGGAAGAGCTTTCGCAGCGGCTCGAGCCCCCGGTCCCACGCCATGCCGACCGCGTGGCGGATGGCCCGCTCGACCCGGGAGGCGGTGGTTCCGTGGCTGCGCGCGACCGCGGGATACAGCCCCTTGGTCACCGCGCCCAGGAGCTCGGGCTGCTCCAGAACCAGTAAGATCGCGTCGCCCAGGTACCGGTATCCCTTCAGGTGCGGCGGGATGCCCAGGGCGCGCAGCAGTGCATGCACCTCGTCCAGCGTGTGGCCGGCGGCGTGCGACGCCGGGGGAACGCGCGGCGAGTCGGCGAGGGCATCACCCCGCGCGAGCTGCCGAACCCGCGCGGCGAGGATCTCCAAGTCGACCGGCTTGACCACGTAGTAGTCCGCGCCCATGGCCATCACCCGCCGGGCAATCGCCTCCTGGCCAAACGCGGACAGCATCAGGATCCTGGGCCGGGCGCTCAGCTTCGTCCGGGCCAGTTGCTCCAGGACGCCGATCCCGTCCATGTACGGCATGATGATGTCCAGCAACACCACGTCCGGCTGCTGCTCCTGAATGGCCGCCACCGCGTCCAGGCCGTTGTGCGCCACGCCCACCACCTCCATGTCGGGCTGCAGCGCGAAATACTCCTGAAGCAGGGCGCAGAAGTCGCAGTTGTCGTCGCACACCAGGAGCCGAATTTTGTGGGCCGACATTCTCATTCAACCCCCAACCTGACCGTACGTTCCCGGGGACGCTCACCCACAAAAGGCGCAACCGAGAACCGATAGTTTATAAGTATACACACATAGATGTTACACAAACGTTGCCAGCTCGCCTGCCACCGCCGCGGACCGCCCGCCCAGACAAAACCTCCGGGAGGAGCGTGTCCTCCCGGAGGCCCGACTGGTTCGGTTCCGTATTGCGCTCGGCGGGCAGGAGGCCGGCCTCCTGCAGCATCCACTCGATCAGCACGCCGTATCCGCGCGTCGGGTCGTTGACGAAGACGTGGGTCACGGCCCCGACCACCCGGCCGTCCTGGATGATGGGACTGCCCGACATCCCCTGCACGATGCCGCCGGTCGCTTCCAGCAGCCGGGGATCCGTGACCTGCACGATCATGTTCTTCCCTTCAGCGGTGGGCTGGCGGATCAGGCGGACGATCTCGACTTGGAACCGCTCGATCTTCTGCCCGTCGACAACGGTGAGCATCTCGGCCGGCCCCTCCTTGACCTGGCTGGCCATGGCCACCGGCAGCGGTTCCTCGTAAAGCGGGTTCTTGAGGGGGCTGTTCAGCCGGCCGAAGATGCCAAACGGCGTGTTCTTCTCGATGACGCCCAGCCGGCCGCCGGAGTCGGGGTGGCTGGTGATCTTCTCGCCCGGCGCGGCCCGCCTCCCCTTCTGGATCTTCACGACGTCGGCCGCGGTGATCTGCCCGTGGGCGAACTGGAACGGCCGCCGGCTCTCGCCCTCGGCGATCACGTGGCCGAGGGCGCCGAACTTACGGGTGGGCGGGTGGTAGAAGGTGAGCGTTCCGACGCCCGAGGCGCCGTCGCGGATGTAGAGCCCGACCCGCCAGCGGCCCGTTTCCTTTTCCCGCACGGGCTTCACGGTCCGCTCCAGCCGCTCGTCGCCCCGGCGGACGGTGAGGGTGATCTCCCGGCCCCGCCGGCCGGCTTCCTGAAACAGGTGAACTGCGTGGTCCTCGCCGCGCACGGGCCGCCCGTCAATGGCGAGGATGGTGTCGCCGACCTGCAGGCCGGCCGCCCGCCCCGGGTGGTGGACGCGCCCCTCTTCATCCTCGACAGCCGCGAACCCCACCACCTGCACCCCGTCGCTCTGCAGCCGCACGCCGATCGAATGGCCTCCGGGCACCACCCGGATCTCGGGGACGACGTCCACCGTCATCCGCCGGATCGGGATCAGCCCGAACAGCTTCACATCCAAGGTGTACCGGCCGGTCTGCTCGGCGGCCAGCTGCAGCGGGGACCCGGACCGCTGCACCGCGAGCCCCTGGCCCGAGGTGGGCACGGCCGTGCTGAAGGGGATGCCCAGCGAGAGTTCGTGGGCCTGGCCCTGGGGAAGGCGCAGGTGATCGGGCAGGGAAACAAAGGTGCGGAACTCGGGTGTGGCACAGACGGAAAGGATCAGGACGACCAGCAGAAGGCCGGCGGCCCTCCGCCACTTCTCCCGGGTTGACATCGGGGCGTCCCTCCCTGAAGCTTCTCTTCCCCAGGGCGGACCCCTTCTCCACTGCGTCTCCCACTTCTCTGTCTCTGTGTCTCTAAGAAAACGGCGGCGCAGTTGACCTCGCCGCCTCTGTGCACATTAAGTTACCCGGGTTGTCGCCGCGTTATGCAACCTGAGCCCGCTTCGATTGCGCGAACACTCATATCACTACAAATCGCGGTTGGGGACCAGACCGGTGATCATGCCGGAACACGACGCGTCCCCGAGCGCGAACAGGGACTGCATCTTCTGACGACCACAGTTTGTCCTCCACAGGAAGCCGATCTTGCAATCAAGGTCGATGCAGACGTACCTCGAAGGGGCACGGGCATCCGGGCGGCACCACAGCGCCAGGGCGGGCGGAACAGGGAACCCACCGGTCCCCGTGTTGACCTGTCGGGGCCGAGGCTCAGGGAAAGCTCTGGAGAATCCGTCTGATAATGTACCTTTCGTAAACATTATAGGCAGCAGGCACCGCGTGGGTCGGTGCCGGCCCTGCACATGTCCTCATCCAGCCTGCACTTCAGTAGAGATCTCGGACGGGCAGGGAAAAAGGGGCCCGCCAGGGCCCCCTCGCTCTTGATCACACACACCCGTTGCGATCCGCTCACACCGGCGCTGCCTGACCGCGCTGCAGCGCCTTCCACTCCTCCGCGGCCCGGATCAGGTCGCGCGCCGCCGCCAGGGTGTGCTGCGTCACCTCGGCGCCGCCGATCATGCGGGCGATCTCCTCGGTGCGCCCCTCGGGGCTGAGCACCCGGCATCGGGTCGTGGTGCGGCTTCCGTCCGTCGCCTTCTCGATGTGGAAGTGCCGGTCCGCCAGCGCGGCCACCTGCGGCAGGTGGGTCACGCACAGCACCTGCCGGTCGCCGGCGATGCGCGCCAGCTTCTCGCCCACGGCCTGCGCCGCGCGGCCCGAGATGCCCGTGTCCACCTCGTCGAAAACGAGGCTGGGGACGTTGTCCACCCGGGCCAGGATCGCCTTCAGCGCGAGCATGATGCGGCTCATCTCGCCGCCGGAGACGATCTTCGCCAGCGGCTTCACCGGCTCGCCGGGGTTGGGGGAGAACAGAAACTCCACCCGGTCCCAGCCCCGGGCCGTCACATCGCGGTAGGTGGGCTCCGGCGGCCGCTCCACCGAGACGAGGAAACGGGCGGCCGGCATGCCCAGGTCGGCCAGCTCCCGTGCCACCTGCTCGCCGAGGCGCGCGGCCGCCGCCTGCCGGGCCTCGCTGAGCGCCGCCGCCAGCGCCTCGGCCTCGCGGCCCAGCTCCGCCTCCCGCGCCTTCAGCTCCGCGATCAGCTCGTGACTGTGCTCCAGCCGCGACAGCTCCTGCTCGATCCGCGCGAGGTAGTCGAGCATCTCCTCCACGGTGTCGCCGTACTTGCGCTTCAGCGTGGCCAGCTGGTCCATCCGCCGCTCCACCTGCGCCAGCCGCTCAGGGTCCAGGTCCACCCGCTCCCGGTAGTCCGCCAGCAGGTGGCTCGCCTCCTGGGCGTGCACCAGGGCCTGGCTGACCATCTCCAGCGCCTCGCCCAGGCCGGGGTCGAGCCGCAGCGCGTCCTCCAGCTCGGCCTTCACCTGCCCCAGCAGGTCCACGGCGCTGGGCTGGCCGGCCATCCCGTCGTACAGCAGGGCGTATGACTGCCCGGCGGTCCGCCTCAGCCGCTCGGCGTTGGCCAGCAGCCGGTGCTCGGCCTCCAGCTCCTCCTCCTCGCCGGGTCTGAGCCTGGCCCCGCGCAGCTCCTCCACCTGGAAGCGCAGCAGATCCTCCCGGCGGGCACGGTCACGCTCGTCGCCGACCAGCTCCTGCAGCTCCGCCTGCACCCCGCGGATCGCCTCCACCACCTCGGCCAGCCGGGCGCGCATCCCGGCCAGGTCGAGACCGGCGTACCGGTCCAGCAACTCCAGCGGCTTCGCCGCGTCCTGCAGGAGCGATCCGCCGTACTGGTCCAAGAGGTCCAGGTGCTTGTCCGTCTGCAGCAGGGACTGGTGCTCGTGCTGGCCGTGCAGGTCCATGAGCCCCTGTGCGGCTTCCCGCAGCATGCCGGCGGTGACGGTGCGCCCGTTCATCCGGATGACGCCCCGCCCCTTCCGGGAGATCTCCCGCCGGATCACCAGCAGGCCGTCCTCGTCCACCGGCACGCCCAGCCGCTGCAGGGCCTCCTGCGTCTCGGGCGCGTCGGACACGTCGAACACGGCCTCGATCACGGCGCGCTCCTCCCCGGAGCGCACGACGTCGGGCGACGTGCGCCCGCCCAGCACCGCCTGCACCGCGTCCAGGATGATGGACTTGCCGGCGCCGGTCTCGCCGGTGAGGACGTTCATGCCCTCCGTGAACTGGAGGCGCACCTGGTCTATGAGAGCGAACTGTTCGATCGCGATTTCGACCAGCACTCGAGGCCCCTCCCCGTCAACGCATGAGCCCCTTCAGCCGCTCGGCCACCTCGCCGGTCGCGTCCGCGGGCTTCACCACGACGATCACGGTGTCGTCGCCCGCCACCGTGCCGATCATCTCCGGCCAGCCCGCGTGGTCGATGGCGGCAGCCACGCCCTGCGCCGTGCCGGGAAGCGACTTGATGACGACCAGATTGCCGCTGTGGTCGATGGTCAGCACCGCCTCCCGGAAGATGCGGCGCCAGCGCTCCCCCGCCGCGGCGCCCGGTTCCTCGGGCAGCGCGTACCGGTAACGCCCGTCCGGCATCGGCACTTTGGTGAGTTGCAGTTCCTTGATGTCCCGCGAAATCGTCGCCTGGGTGACGGGGATGCCCTCCGCAGCCAGCGCAGCGGCCAGCTCCTCCTGGGTCTCGATCACCCGCGTCCGAACCAGCTCAAGAATCTTGGCCTGTCGTCGTGCCTTCACCACGCGTCACCTCGCCCTGGAGTTGGACCGCACGTGCCCGAAGCGGCGCCCATCTCCCCTGCCAATTCGGCGGAACGCCCGGCAATCCCTGCATATTCATTCGCATACTTGCATATACAGCGGTGCATTTCCGCTACGTGCCGGACAGCTTCTGCCGCAGCACATCGTAGAAGCGATAGCCCGGAAGCCGCACCAGCCGCGCCGTGTACGGCGCACGGCCCACCCGGACCACGTCGCCGGGCAGCAGCGGGAACGGGTCAGACCCGTCCGCCGAGAGGCCCACCTCGCCGGGGCTGGCCGCGACGCGGATCGCCAACGCGACGTCAGCCCCCACCACGATGGAGCGGGCGCTCATGGTGTGGGGGCAGATCGGCGTGACCAGCAGACAATCCACCGTGGGCTCGACGACGGGCCCGCCCGCCGAGAGCGAGTACGCGGTGGACCCGGTCGGCGTCGCGACGATGACGCCGTCGGCCCGGTATCGGGCTACCACCGTCTCGCCCACCGAGACCTCCAGGTGCACCATCCGGGCGCGGGGACCCTTGGAGATGACGGCGTCGTTGAGCGCGGGCATGGTCGCCAGGGCAAGCCCGTCCCGGACCACCGTCGCCTCCAGCATCATGCGCTCCTCCAGCAGGTAGCTCCCCGCCAGGACCCGGTCGAGCTCCGCCAGGGCATCGCCGCTCTCCATGGCGGTGAGGAACCCCAGGTGGCCGGTGTTGATGCCCAGCACCGGCACGCCGTAGGGCGCGACCCGCTGCACCGCCCGGATCAGGGTGCCGTCGCCGCCCAGCACGATCAGCATGTCGACCTCGCCCCAGGCCGGCCCCTCGGGCGCGGCCAGGTCGGGCCTGCCCAGGCGGCCGGCCGCCGCGGGGTGAAGCAGGACGGCGGCACCGCTCGCCTCGAGCCGCTGCAGGATCTCTTCCCCGGTCGTTACGGCCATGGGCTTGTCTTCGTTGATGACGAGGGCGTACTTGGGCATCCCGGCTCGGCCTCCCCGCGGGCAGACATCTTTGAGTAGTATTCGCTTCCTTCCTCATCCTTCCTCTTACCGCCCCGGGCGCCCGGATCCGGGCCCCGCCTTCCCGGCCCCGGTGGCCGTGCGCGGGCCCCCTGCGTACACTGATGCATGGCATCCACCCGCGACTGCCCGAAAGGAGGCTCCCCATGCAGCGTACATATCCGGCGCCCGCGCCGCTGCCCTGGCCGCCTCCGGTCCTGCCCGCGCCGGGCCCCGCCGCGCTCGGCCCCGCCGGGGTCCAGGGCGGTCGGGGAACCGGGGTTCCGGGGGTCGCCTTCGTGCCCGTGACCGCGGTGGCGCCCCCGGCCCAGCCTGGCGGGCCGCATCCGCTGCCCGCCCTGCCCCCGTGCCCCCTGCCCTGGGGCTTTCCGAATCCCTTTGCGATCCGCGCCGCCGTGGTGCCGGCGCCGCCCGCGCAGTCAGGCTCTCAGAGCTGGCCGGCCCGGCCCGGAATGGTGACGGTCACCGGCCCCGCCGGATACCTGCCCGGCATCGGGTACTTCGACCCGCTGCAGGTCGCGGCCGCCGCGGCGCCCCTGCTGGAGGCCGCTGCACAGACGCCGCCGGGACCGTACGCGCCCCCGGCGCCGTGACCGCCGCCGGGTCGGCCGCATATGCTGGCCCGGGGGGGTTATGATGTTCTACGGCTTTGGCAAACCGTTCTACGGCAAGTCCTTCCTCGGCAAACCGTTTTTCGGCAAGCCCTTCTTCGGCAAGGGCTTCCCGGCCACGAAGGCTTCCGGGTTCAACTCGTTCATCCCCAACACCACGGTAGCCACGACGCCGTTTCCCGGCGCGATCTGACCGCCGCGGTGAGGCCCTCCCGGCAGGTAACGGCGGGAGGGCCTCGTCGCGTCTCGGGCTACTTCGCCCCGGAATCCTGCTGCGCCCCCTGCTGCTGCGCAGGCCGCTCGGGGAACGGCTTGGGCTTGATCGCCTGGGGGCTGAACATCTGGACGTATCCACACCGGGTGCAGCCCAGGAGCACCACCGGCATCGCCGGCCCCGGGAACGGCTGGTTGTTCTCGTTCAGGGGCATCGGCGTCCACTGCCCGGGGAGCTGGACGAGCTTCCGGTTGCCGCAGTGTGCGCACTCGACCTCTATCTTGACCTCTGGAGCCTCCACGAACGCACCTCCTCCCCCTCATCATTCCCGGTCCGGCACCGCCGCTCCTTCCCGATGGGCCAAATTCGCCCCCGGCACAAACCAGGCCAAAAACTCCCGGTTCCCCTCCGTGCCCAGGATCGGTGAGTCGATGACCCGCAGGCAGGCCAGCCCCAGCTCAGCGGCGAGCCGCAGCACCCGGTCCACGGCCAGCCGGTGCTGCGCCGGATCGCGCACGATGCCGCCCTTGCCCACGCCGGCCGGCCCCACCTCGAACTGCGGCTTGATCAGGGCCACGATCTGCCCGGTAGGAGCCAGCAGACGCGCCACCGCCGGCAGCACCAGGGTCAGCGAGATGAAGGAGACGTCCACCGCCGCGAGCTCCACCGGCTCCGGCAGCGCCGACACCGACCGGATGTCGGTCTGCTCCATCACCACCACCCGCCGGTCCTGCCGCAGGCTGGGGTGCAGCTGGTCCCGGCCCACGTCCACCGCGTAGACCCGCCGGGCGCCGCGCCGCAGCAGACAGTCGGTGAAACCGCCGGTGGAGGCGCCCACGTCCAGGCAGACGCGCCCGGCCGGATCGATGCCGAACTGGTTCAGGGCGCCCTGCAGCTTCAGCCCGCCCCGCCCCACGTAGCCGATGGGGTCGCCGGTGACCTCGATCGCGTCGGCGGGGTCCACCTTGCGGGCCGGCTTGGTGACCACCTGGCCGTTCACCCGGACCATACCGGCGGCGATGGCCTCCTGTGCCCGCTCCCGGGAAGGAAAGTGGCCCCGGCTGACCAGGGCCACGTCGAGTCGTTCTCCTGCCATAGCTCCTCAGGTCTCCTCGTTGCCGGCCGCCTTCGCCCCGCCCAGCCGCCGCACGCTGCGGCTGCGCCGGGCCGGCTGCGCCGCCAGGTCGGAACGCATCCGGAGCAGCAGCTCCTCGGCCCGCTGCGCCACCCCCGCCGGCGTGAGCCCGTACCGCTCCAGGTACCGGGCCGGCTGGCCGTGATCCACGAACTCATCGGGGATGCCCATCCGCTCCACGCGGGCGTTCACCCCGTGGGCGGCGTACAGCTCCAGGACCGCGGAGCCGAAGCCGCCGGCGAGGCAAGCCTCCTCCACCGTCACCACCGCGCCCACCTCCCGGCCGGCCCGCAGCAGCAGCTCCGCGTCCAGGGGCTTGACGAACCGCGGGTTGATGACCATCGCCGAGATGGACCTCTCCGCCAGCAGCCGGGCCGCTTCCTGGCAGACCCGGGCCATGGTGCCCAGGCCGATCAGCGCCACGTCGGCGCCCTCCTCCAGCACCTCGCCCCGGCCGATGGGCAGCGGATGCAGCGTCTCGTCCAGCGGCACCCCCTGCGCCTTGCCCCGGGGGTAGCGCAGCGCGGCCGGGCCGTCGTGGCACAGAGCGGTGTAGAGCATGTGCTGCAGCTCGTTCTCGTCCTTGGGCGCCATGACCACCATGTTGGGGATCGCCCGCAGGTACGCGACGTCAAAGACCCCCTGGTGGGTCGCGCCGTCCTCCACCAGCCCGCCCCGGTCAATGGCCAGGGTGACCGGCAGGTTCTGCAGGGCCACGTCGTGGATCACCTGGTCGTAGGCCCGCTGCAGGAAGGTGGAGTACACGGCGAAGACAGGCCGCATCCCGCCCTTGGCCAGGCCGGCCGCAAAGGTCACCGCGTGCTGCTCTGCGATGCCCACGTCGAAATACCGGTCGGGGAACTGCCGGGCGAAGCGGCTGAGCCCGGTGCCGGAGGGCATCGCGGCCGTGATCGCGCACACCCGGGGATCCTCGGCCGCCAGCTTGCACATCACGTTGCCGAAGACCTCGCTGTAGGTCAGGCTGCCGGGCCCAGTCCGGCCGGTGGCCACGTCGAAGGGGCCGCCGCCGTGGAACTTGTCGGGCAGCTGCTCCGCGTAGGGCACCCCCTTGCCCTTGGTGGTGACCACGTGGACCACCGTGGGGCCGGGGTAGGCGCGCGCCTGGCGGAGGACGTCCACCAGGGCGCTGACGTTGTGCCCGTCCACGGGCCCCAGGTACGTGAAGCCCAGGTCCTCAAAGAACATGTTGTGCACCAGCAGGTGCTTCACGCCCTCCTTCAGCCGGTCCGCCAGCTCCAGCGCCTGGGGGCCGATCAGCGGGATCTGCCGCAGGGCCTCGGCCACGTCGTGCTTGACCCGCTGGTAGGAGGGGCCCGTCCGGATGCGGGCGAGGTAGTTGGAGATGCCGCCCACGTTGGGGGCAATGGACATGGAGTTGTCGTTGAGCACGACAATCAGTTTCGTCTTGTCGTGGCCGGCGTGGTCCAGCGCCTCGTAGGCCATGCCGCCGGTCAGGGCGCCGTCGCCGATCACGGCGATCACCTCATAGTCGTCGCCGGCGAGGTCGCGCGCCTTGGCCATGCCCACCGCCGCGGAAATGGAGGTGGAGGCATGGCCCCAGTGGAAGTGGTCATGGACCGACTCGCGCGGATCGGTGAAGCCGGCAATGCCGCCGAACTGACGCAGGGTATGGAACTGGTGCAGCCGTCCCGTAAGCAGCTTGTGCACGTAGCTCTGGTGCGACACGTCCCAGAGGATCTTGTCCCGCGGGCTGTCGAACACGATGTGCAGTGCCAGCGTCAGCTCCACCACGCCCAGGTTGGGGGCGAGGTGACCGCCGTTGGTCGCCACCGTCTCCAGGATGACGCGCCGGATCTCGGCCGCCAGCTCCGCCAGCTCGGCCGAGGTCAGCCGCTTCAGCTGCTCCGGACCCGTCAGGTCCCTGAGGTGCATCGCTACGAGTTCCTCCTTCGGCCGTTGCTCACGGACCGGCCACCTGTGAAGGAGCGGCCCGTAACCTGCTCGGCCCAGTAGATCACCCTACCGGCCGTCATGACGACGATCGTGGCGCTCTCGATGGCAAACGACTTGCCAGCCGCCTTGCCGCCGACCGTAAGGCCCGAGATGACCCCGATGATCAGGAGGCTCAGGGCCTGCTCCAGCCAGCTGTTCCCCTGAAGGACCAGGGAGAGCCGCAGCGCCACCGTTGCGCCCGCCGCGCCCGTGACGGCGCCGGCCACATCGCCGACCACATCGTTACAGAAGTTGGCCACCGCGTCCGCGTTCTTCACCAGCCAGATCGCCTGCTTTGCCCCCGGCACCTTCTTAGATGCCATGGAGTTGAGCGGCGGAAGCTCGGCAGCCGTGACGCTGGTACCCAGGATATCAAAGACAATACCGACGCCGATCAGTACGAGTACGATGAGAAACGCGACGATCGTGTTGACCCGGTTCAGGGCCAGGCTTGAACCCCAGTTCACGACCAGTGCCAGAAAGAAGGAGAGTATGCCTACCCGGACGGCCCGTCGCCATCCAGGTGATGGAGGAGGCTCTTTCGCCATGTTTGCCAGACACTCCTGAAGGACAGACTACGGGTGGTGCACCCCGAAAGGATGCACGCGCCCCCCGATCCGAGTGGTCATTTCGATACTACCATACCATCTATTGGGCCACAACGCCAGGGGCCCGAAGGGAAAAAGGCGGATACCCAAATGGGTACCCGCCCCCGCGTATACATAAAATTATGGGTGGCAGCCTGGCAAGTAAATCTTGTGGCTTAGGTCCAGCAGGATTTCCCCAGGGCCTCCGCAGCGTCGCCGCCACGGCGGTTTCCCTTTATGGCCCAGCTGCCGTGTCGCCACCGGCAGGGCTGGATTACCACTTAGACCACACTACAATCCTTGCCAGACCTCTTTCGAGCAGCCTAGGAATTTTCTTCGACAACACACCTTTTCCTAGCCTCTTTTGCAGGCGTGGTTTCAGCTTCCATCGCCCCCGCCCTCAGCTGGCCGGCGTCCGGCAGGGGTTACCGGGCCATTACGCCCACGGTCGCATCCGCCACGCCCACTCAAGGCAGGCTACGCTGCACCCAGCACCTCACCATGTTTCGGTACCGCATGCAGGTCTACACTGCACCGCAGCCGCATCGCTCACATTGGCGCGACCGCCGCGCGTGCAGGCCTCCACGGAAGGAGGGTCGGGGCCCGCATGCCGTTGCGGGTCGCCCTCAATCCGGCAGCGTCGGACCAGAACGGCCCGGTTCGCTGAATCCCCAGCACCAACCCCCGATTGGGCATCGGCGGCCAGCACCAGAGACGTCATCGAATGTGCCCTTTGCGGATTTTTAGGCCCGCCTTCGGAAAAGGTAGTACTGACTAGGATACTGCGCCACCCATAATCCGCGATCATGAGTGACTCGCTTCGTCACCAAACGATGATAGCACCCGTCAGGCGACGCGGTCAACCACAGATTCTGCCAAGGCCCTGAGCACCCAGCCCGCTCCGCCGAAGGGCTCCAGCTCCTCCAGCGCCAGTCGGACGGCCTGGTAGGCGCGCTCGCGCGCGCCTTCCACGCCGTGCAGGGTGACGTAGGTGGACTTGTCCAGCCGGGCGTCGCGGCCGACGCCCTTCCCCGTCAGGGCGGCGTCGCCGGTCACGTCCAGCACGTCGTCCCAGATCTGGAAGGCAAGCCCGAAGTGCGTCGCGTAGCGCCCCAGCCGGTCCAGGTCCTCCTCGCCTGCACCGGCGAGGATGCCGCCCATACGCACGGCGGCGCGGAACAGCGCGCCGGTCTTCAGGGAGTGGATCCGCCTGAGCTGCGGCTCGTCCGCCTGGCGGCCCTCCCACGCCAAGTCCTCCACCTGCCCGCCGACCATGCCCTCGGCTCCCGCGGCGTGGGCGAGCTCCGCGGCAGCCCGCACCGCGCGCGCCGGCCCGACGCGCGGGACGGCTGCCTGCTCGGCCATCAGCGCGAAGGCCTGGGTGAGCAGCGCGTCCCCCGCGAGCACAGCCATGGCCTCGCCGTAGACCTTGTGGCAGGTGGGACGGCCCCGGCGCAGGTCGTCGTCGTCCATGCAGGGCAGGTCGTCGTGGATGAGCGAGTAGGTGTGAATCATCTCCAGGGCGCAGGCGCCGGGCATCACGTCGGCCGCCTCCAGACCGAAGAGCTCGGACGCGGCAATGGTCAGGATCGGCCGGAGCCGCTTGCCTCCGGCAAGGAGGCTGTACCGCATGGCCTCCACCAGCCGGGAAGGCGCGTCGAGCCCGGCGGTGTACCGGTCCAGCGCCGCCTCCACCTGCTGCCGCCGCGCGGCCATGTACTGCTGAAACTCGCCCCTCAAACTCGTCGTCCCCCTACGTCATTCCGGCTCGAAGGGAAGGGTCTCGACCCCGCCGTCGCGCTCCAGCAGCTGCTCGATGCGCGCCTCGGCCCGATCCAGCAGCGCGGTGCAGTGCCGCGCGAGCGCGACCCCTTCCTGGAAGAGCTCCAGGCCACGCTCCAGCGGCAGATCGCCGCTCTCCAGCTCCCTGACCACCTGCTCCAGCCGCTGAATGGCCTCCTCGAAGCTGAGCTCCTGCGTCATCTCGTCCCCTCCCCCGCGTCGCCGCGTATCTCTTCCACCTGACAGCGCACAGATCCTCTATGGAGGAGCACGTCCAGCCGGTCGCCCACCTGAAGCTGAGCCGCGTCCTTCACCACGCGCCCCTCCTCGGTGCGGGCGATCGCGTAGCCGCGCGCCAGCACCGCCAGCGGCGACAGCGCCTCCAGGCGGCCGGCCAGACCGCCCAGCTCCCGCCGCCGGGCGGCCAGCAGGCTGCCGCCCAGGTACTCCAGCCGCCGGACCAGGCCATCCAGCCGCTGCCGGTCCTGCAGGACCCGGCCCTGCGGCCGCTGCAGCACCGGCCGCTCGGTGAGGGCCCGGAGCCGGATGCGCCGCCGCTCCACCGACCGGCGGGCGGCGGTGGACAGACGGATCCGCAGCCCGTCCACCACGCCCAGCAGCTCGGAACGGGAGGGCACCACCAGCTCAGCCGCTGCGGACGGCGTGGGAGCCCGCAGGTCCGCGGCGAAGTCGGCGATGGTGTAGTCGGTCTCGTGGCCCACCGCCGAAACCACGGGCACCGGGCACGCCCGGATCGCCCGGGCCAGCCGCTCGTCGTTGAACGCCCACAGGTCCTCCAACGACCCGCCGCCCCGGCCGATGATCACCACGTCCACCTCGGGCACCCGGGCAACCAGGCCCAGCGCCCGGATCAGGCTCTCCGGCGCATCCGGCCCCTGTACCAGGGCGGGGGCCAGCACCAGCCGCATGCCGGGGAACCGGCGACGGGCGACGGTGATCATGTCCCGGATGGCCGCCCCGGTGGGGGCGGTCACCAGCCCCACCGCCCGGGGCAGCCTCGGAATCGGCCGCTTCAGCGCCTCGTCGAACAGCCCCTCCGCGGCGAGCCGGCGCTTCAGCTGCTCGAACTCCAGGTGCAGCGCGCCGAGGCCGTAGGGCTCCATCGCGGCGGCGTAGAGCTGATACACGCCGTCCCGTTCGAACACCGTCACGTTCCCCTGCACGATCACCTGCATGCCGTTCTCGGGCCGGAAACGCAGCCGGTTGGCGTACGAGCGGAACATGACGACCTTCACCTGGGCGACCTCGTCCTTCAGGGTGAAGTAGATGTGGCCCGAGTGGTGCCACTTGAAGTTGGAGATCTCTCCCTGAACCCAGACCGACCGGAGCAGCGGGTCCTCGTCCAGAAGGTCCTTCACGTAGCGGGTCAGCTCCCTCACCGTCAGGAGTTGACGCCCGCTCTCCGCCAGAGCGAAGGACTCCAAAGCATCGCCTCCTCATGCGCCCGGAAGGGGCTGCCTCGCGCACCCGTGAGGCCGTCCGGCGGGGCGCAGCCTACCGGCCGGTCTGCATTCTGGCCGCCTTGACCGTGTTCGCCATCAGCATGGCGATCGTCATCGGCCCCACGCCCCCCGGCACCGGCGTGATGAGGCCGGCGACCTCCTGGACGCTGTCGAAGTCGACGTCGCCCCGGATGCGCTTCTTGAAGCCGGGAACCGGGTTGATGCCCACGTCGATCACCACGGCGCCGGGCTTGACGTGCTCCGCGGTGATCATCTGCAGCCGGCCCACAGCGGCCACCAGGATGTCGGCCCGGCGGCAGGTCTCCGCCAGGTCCGGCGTGCGGGAGTGGCAGATGGTCACGGTCGCGTGCCGCCGCAGCAGCAGGGCCGCCATGGGTTTGCCGACGATGTTGGACCGGCCGACCACCACCGCGTGTTTGCCCTTCGGGTCAACGCCGTAGGCGTCCAGCAGCCGCATGACGCCCGCCGGCGTACAGGGCACCAGCCCGTCCTGACCGATCCACAGCCGGCCCACATTCTCGGGATGGAAGCCGTCCACGTCCTTCCGCGGGTCGATGAGCCGGATGACGGCGTCCATGTCCAGCCCTTCCGGCAGCGGCGACTGCACGAGGATGCCGTGGATGGCGGGGTCCCGGTTGAGCTGCATGACCAGGTCCGCCAGCTCCTGCTGGGTGGTCGTCGCGGGCAGGTGGTAGAGCACCGAGTGCATGCCCAGCTCTTTGGCCGTCCGCTCCTTGTTGGCCGTGTAGACCTTGCTGGCGGGGTCGTCGCCCACCAGCACCACCGCCAGCCCCGGCGTGAGGCCCTCCGCCTTCAGGGCGGCCACCTCCCGCGCCACCTCTTCCTGCACCTGAGCCGCGACCTGCTTGCCGTCGATCACTCCTGCAGTCACGCGATCGCCTCCGTTTCCTCGTCGTCTTCTATGACGACACGCCGTGGCACGCCCGTGCGAGCAGGGCCGTGCCGACTGCGTTGTCCGTGCTGAACCGGGGCTGGGCAAAGGCGAGGCGCGCCCCGACGGCGGGGTGCTCCAGCCGGTGGCGCAGGCGTGCCCGTACGATCCGATTGGCCGCCACGCCGCCGACGATGAGGACCTCCCGGAGCCCGGTCTCCTCCATCGCGTGCAGCAGCCACTTCTCCACCGTCCGGGCCACCGTGTGCAACACGGCCAGGGCCAGGTCGGCGGGCGCGGCCTGTCCCACCAGCCGCTGTGCCGCGCTCTCCGGCCCCGAGAACGATACGGTGTACCCCCGCACCGCGGAGGGCAGCCGCACGCGCCCCGGCTCGCCGGACGCGGCTAGCCGCTCCAGATGCGGTCCGGCCGGGAAGGGCAGCCCCAGGGCCACCCCGACCCGGTCGACGAACTGGCCGGCGTGCAGGTCCTGGGTGCCGCCCAGCAGCTCCTCGCCGAAGCCGCCGGGCCGCCGGGTCACCCGAATGAGCTCGGTGGTCCCTCCCGACAGGTGCACCGCCAGGAACCGGTCACCCCGGGGCGGCGCGTCCGCCGACCAGAGGCCGGCCTGAATGTGCATCTCCTGGTGGGTGGTCGGGTAGAAGGGCACGCCCAGGGCCGACGCGAGCGCGCGGCCAAACCCCTCCCCGACCCGGAAGGGCGGGAGGTATGATCCCTCCACCGGCCGGGGCTTCACCGAGGCGGCCACCGCCGCCACCGACCGGCCGTGTCTGCGCAGCACCGGCTCCGCCAGGTCGGGCAGGGCGTTCAGGTGCGCCCACACGGCCTCGTTGGGCGCCACACCCCGTTCGCCTTCCGCCACGGAGATCAGGCGGCGCTGATCCTCCAGCAGCCGCCCGTCCTCGTCCACCAGCGCCACGGAACAGGTGTAGTAGCTGGTATCAATCCCGAGAAACAGCCTCGTCTGCACCGGCAGCACCCTTCATTCCGCGAATGACCGAACCGAGAATTCCGTTGACGAAGCGCGACGAATCCGCGGTGGAGAAGGTCTTGGCGAGCTCCACCGCCTCGGCGACGGCCACGCTGTCGGGCACGTCCTCGCTGTGTACGATCTCATAGACCGCCATCCGGAGAATCGCCCGGTCCACGGCGGCCATGCGCTCCACCCGCCAGCCGCGCGCGTACTGGGCAATCAGCCGGTCGCTCTCCTCCCGGTGCTGCCAGGCGCCCCGGACCAGCCGGCGCGCGAACTCGGCCGACTCCTCCTCCAGCCGGTCAGGCGCCCAGTCCGGCTCCGTCTCCCGGGTGAGCGCCTGGGCGACCGCAGTGTCGGGGTCGGTCCCGGCAATATCCATCTGAAACAGCGCCTGAAGGGCCAGTTCCCTCGCTCTTCTCCTGCTCACCTTCCGTCTCCTCCTGCATGGTCATCGCCGACGCGGCGGCAGCAGACGCTCGAAGATCTGCACCAGCGATTCCGGCCCCTCGTCCATGCGCTTGCCTATCCAGTAACCTATCCCGGTGCAGAACAGAATAAACAGCGCCCACCAACCGAACCAGACCACCAGCAGGGCGAAGAGGAAGCCACCCAGTCCGCCGATGATCTTGTAGCGATGTTCTGCCGCGACTTCTTTGAGCCATTCCCACTTCACCGGATGGCCCTCCAATCAATCCAGGCGGCGGGTGCGGCTGTCGGTGGCGATGTTCTCAATGTCAATGCGCACCTCGGCCATCTCGACGCCGACCACGCGCCTCACATACTGCCGTACGGCGGACTGAATCTCCTCGGATACCTCCGGAATGGACACCTCAGGCGAGACCGTGCCGGTCAGGTGGGCGTGCAGGCCGTCCTCGGCGTGGGTGATGACGGCCTTCATGTCGCGCACGCCCTTCACGGAGCGCGCGGTCTTCTTGACCAGCGACTCCACGGCCCCCAGGGAGATGTGCACCTCGCCCATGGAGGTCTCGTAGATCACAGGCCGGCCGCCGCCCTGGCTGGAGAAGGCGAAGACGATCAGCCGGACGGAGACGACGAAGAACGCACTGCCGACCAGCCCCAGAACTACCCGGCCGCGGCCGGTCAGGAGCAGGTCCTGCAGCCAGATGTGCACGGGAATCCATTCGGGGGCGATCGCCAGCAGGACCATCAATCCCGAGATGATCGCCAGCGAGAACGTATAGATGGAAAGCACAACCCGGTCGATGATGCCCACGGGCAAGCACCCCTTACCGAACGCGATAGTCGTCCTCGGGTTCCTTGAAGGACACGCCCTGGACGTGGATGTTGATCTCTACGCACTCCAGCCCCGTCATGGACTCCACCGCCCGCTTGACGGCCTCCTGCACCTTCGTCGCCACCTCGGGGATGCGCACGCCGAACTCCACGACGATGTAGAGGTCGATGGCGACCTCCTTCTCGCCGATCTGGACCTTCACGCCCTTGGAAGGGTTCTTCTTGCCGGTCATGCGCTCGCCGACCTCGGCGGCCAGGCCCCCGCTCATGCCGGCCACTCCGTCCACCTCGAGCGCGGCAATGCCGGCGATGACGCCCACGACGTCGTCCGCGATGCGGATCGAGGACTCGACCTGCGGCTCGCCTTCCTTCCCTTCCTTCATCGGCTCCTTGTCCGGCGACATCCACACCTCGCCTCCGCCGCACATTATGTAGTATACCAGTCCGCTGCCATTGGAATACAGCCCCGGCGAACGGCTGGTCACCCGCATGTCTCATAGTAGCACAGTCTGCCAGCGCCTGTCACCGACATGTCGGACGGCTCCGCCCCTTGCCGCCCGTCCTTGCGCAACCTTTCCCGCTACGTCTTCGTTGTATTTCGCGAAGGACGAAGGCAAGGAAGGTGGGCGTATGGGGCCGTTTCTTTCCCACCTGGCAAAGGTGTTTCTCCTGGTGGCGCTTCTGGCACAGGCCGGGGCGGTCGCACCGGCGCCGGCCGCAGCGGGTCCGGAACCCTCCGCGCCGGAGGTCCGCGTCGTTCCTCCGCCGTCCGCACCGAAAGATGCCCCCGCCGACCCGTCCGCGGCGGTCGCACCCGGCGGGCAGGACGGCAGTGCCCCGGCGGACGCCGAGGCGAAGCCCGCCGGCGGTCCCGGCGAGGAGCCGGCAGGCCAGCCGCCCGCACCGGCCGGGCCCGTCTCCCCGGACCCGCTGATCCGCCTGCCCACCGAGGCGAAAGAGGTGGTGCTGACCATCGACGACGGCCCCGGCCCGCTCACCGAACGGTTCCTCGCCGTGCTCGAGGCCGAGGAGGTCCCGGCCGTATTCTTCTGGCTCAGCGGCAGCCGGAGCCTCCCCCTCGCGGCCGAGGTCGTGCGGCAGGGGCACCAGATCGGCACGCACACCGTCTCCCACCCCCGCCTTCTCCAGCTGCAGCCCGGGGAAGCCGCGGCCCAGATCACCGAGTCCCAGGCCGCGCTGGAAGCGGCGGCGGGCGTGCCGGTGCGCTTCTTCCGCCCGCCGTACGGCGAGCACGACCGGCAGATCCGGGAGATCGCCGCGGCCCGTGGGATGTCCACGGTCCTCTGGACCGTCGACTCCCGCGACTGGGCGCTGGCCGACGACCCCGAGCAGATCGTCGCCAACGTCCTGCAGCAGGTGAAGCCCGGGGCGCTCATCCTGATCCACGAACGCGCCCAGACCCTGGCCGTGCTCCCCGACCTGATCCGGGCGCTGCGGGAGACAGGCTACACGTTCATCCCGCTCCCGGAGCCGGACCCTCTCCCCCGGGCCGTCGCGTCCGACGGATGAGGCGCCGCCCCCCCTCCGCCCGCCGCGTCCGGCTCCGGCTCCAGTGCCCGGAACGTCAGGGTGCGCAGGGCCATGGGGTAGGTGGCGCCGATCCGCCGGCAGAGCGGCAGCACCAGCCCCTCGAACGCCTCGCCCAGCCGGCGGGCGGCCCGGCGCTGCGCCGGGCACTCCAGCGGGCTGCTCAGGAACTCCCGAACCGGCTCCAGAGCGCGCGCCATCCCGGGGACCTCGTCTGCGCCCTCCCAGCCCCGGCCGCTGGGCCCGGGCTGAAGCGCAAGCCGGTACAGTTCGATCATGCGGCCGCCGCAGGCGAAGAGCCAGTGGTGCGCGGTGAGGGCCCGCCCGGCCCGGATCGCCCGGGCGGCCCGATACAGGTCGCGCCAGAAGGCCGCCGCCACCGCGGCCACGTCCGTCTGCGCCTGGCCGGCGGCCCCGCCGGGCGAGGGCGATGCGCCTTCCTGCGCGCCTTCCCGGACCCGGGACGGCGCCCGGCGGTCGAACACGCCCTGAAGCCCCTCCTCCGCGAAATCGGCCGACGGGCCGTGGAAGCAGAGACGCCACTCCGTGCCGTCCGGGGTGATCAGGGTCCAGCCGTGGGACTCCGGTCCGCTGTAAACCAGCTCCGCCAGCGAGGCCGCCCAGGCGTCCGCCGCCTGCGCGAAGGAGCCCTCCACCGCCAGGTGGAGGGTGATTTCCTGCACCTCGCCGGTGCGGGGCGCGGTCAGGCCGCGGTCCACGTAGACGGCCAGCACGCGGGGCTCCTGGCGGAGCCGGTCCACAAGCTGTTGCAGAAACGAAGGGCTCATACGTTTCCTCCCGTGCGCGCGGGGCGGCGCCGCATGCCGGCGGCGGTGCCCCTCACCATTCGCACCTATTCTAGAACGAAACCCGGACCGCGGCCAATGGGCATCCGTCAGTCGTCCCGGGCCATCACCGTGATCGCCGTGGCCCGCACCCCCGTGGTGCGGCTCACGGTGTCGATGATCTGCGCCACCTGCTGCTGCGAGAGGCTGCGGGCCTTCACCACCACCTGCGCCGACCCGTCGGTCAGGTGCACGATCACGTCGGTGAAGCCCCGGGCCTTCACCAGCGCCTCGGCCTGGCTCTCCAGGGCGGCCCGGCGGCCCAGTTCCAGGTACTGCGCGGCGGCCTCCTGCCGCACCTCCGCCGAGGCGCCCTCCGCAACCATCACCTCGCGCAGCCGGTCGCCCAGCGCGCCCCGGGTCCGCTCCCGCTCGATCCGGTATTCGGCGAAGTAATCCGTCCCCTCGGCCCCCTCCGCCAGGACCTCCTCGTCCGGCCGGACCAGGGCTTCCTCGGCCTCCTCCGGCTCCGGGCCGACCACCGGCGCCGGGCCGTCCGCCAACACCGGCCCGCGGGAAGGGGCCTGGGCGGCGCGCCACTCGCCGAACCGGCTCACCACGTACCACACCAGGGACGCGACCACCAGCACGTACAGTGCGAACCTGAGCAGGTCCGAACCCCGCTTGACCACGAACACCGCGCTACCTCCCATCTGCGGGCACCACCTGAATCCGGTTGGCGGGAACGTTGAGGGCCACCATGGCCGCGTCCAGGAGCCGCGCCCGGATGCGCACGTCCCGGGCGCCCTCGGCCACGATCAGCACCCCGGCGATCTCCGGCGCGCTGGTCTGGGCGATCACGGGCTGCTCGGAAGAGCCGCTCCGGGTGAACACGTGATCCTCCCGGGTGTTGATGGATTCGATCCGGCGGGTGGAGCTGTCCGCCGCCTCCTCCGTGGTGGTGGACTGGTCCACCGTGGTGTTCTTCACCACCTGGATCGCCGGCCCGGCCGCCAGGGTGACCATGACCCTCACCCGGCCCGCCCCCTCGATCTGCCCCAGCATCTCCTCCAACTCCGCGGCCTTCTGCCGCTCCAGGCGGGTCAGCTCATCCTCGGCGCCCACCGGCCCCACCAGCGAGGCCCCGGGGGCGGGATCCAGGGGCGGGCTGTCCGCGTCGATCCCGAACAGCTTGTCCGACTGGAGCATCAGGATGCCGATGAACAGCAGCACCGCGATCAAGGGCACCAGCTTCGCCTGCTCCTTCGAGAGCCCGAGCCCCAGCCAGCTCCACGGGCTGCCGGGGCCGTTCCCCGGCGCCTTCCGCTCACCCATGCCACTACCTCCCCGCCGCGTCCACGCTCTCGATCCAAACGGTCACCTGGCTTGCGTCGGTCAGACCCAGCTGCTCGGCCACCTGCCGCCGAACCGTTTCCGCCAGGGGCGTCTCCGCGGGCGTCGGCGCCCGTGCCCGGGTGCCCGCCCCGCCTCCGGCCGCCTGCTCCTCCCCGCCGATCCGGACCGGCGCCACGGGGCGCACCTGGCCGAAGCGGGAACCGAGCACCACGGTCACCGTCACCCGCTCGAGGCTCACGGTCTCCAGCCGGGGCCCACCGGCCAGCTCCACCGCCGCGGCCGCCTCGGCCACCCCCTCCACCGAACGGGCCGCCTCCTCGGCCGCGCGCCGGATCCGGTCCTGCAGCTCCTCCAGCAGCAAGGCTTGCGTGCGCGCCTGGAAGCGCTCGGCCTGCCGGGCAATCTCGGACACGCTGGGCAACGAGGTCGTGGGCTCCAACCAGGGCTCCGGGTCGACGGCGACCTGTCCGCCCAAGAGGCCCAGGATCGGCCGCACGATTCCCAGCATGATCACCAGCCCCATGGCCAGCCGTACGAAGCGCTTCATCCCGCCCATGGGCAGGAGCATCTCCAGAAGCGAGGCCAGCACCACCAGCACCACCAGGCCCCGCACCCACTCCGTCAGCGCGGCCATGGCCTCACCTCACCATCACGGCCACGTTGGCCGAACCCACGATGACCACCACCGAGATGAAGAACATCAGGGCGACCATGCCCACCGCCGCGAAGAGCATGTACAGCGACTTGGCCATGGTGGTCAGCATCCGGGCGATCTCGCCGGCCCCGGCGGGCTGGACCAGGGCTCCGGCCACCTGGTAGACCCAGGAGATGCTCAGGATCTTCAGCAGGGGAAAGGCGACGATGAAGAAGATGGCCGTGGCCCCGAGCATGCCCAGCGCGTTCTTCAGCAGCAGCGAGGAGCCGACGATCAGGTCGGTGGCGTCCGCCAGGGTCTTGCCGATGACGGGGACGAACGACCCCGTGACAAACTTGGCCGCCTTCACCGAGAGGCCGTCGGCCACCGCCCCCGCAGCGCCCTTGACCGCCACGGTGCCCAGGAAGACCGTCCCGGTCGCGCCCAGGGTCACCGTGGCGCCCTGGCGCAGCAGATGGGCCAGGTTGGAGAGCCGGTACTTCTCATGCAGCCCCGAGACGATGTCCAGCACCGCCGCCAGGAAGGCCAGGGGAAAGACCACGTTCACCATGACGGTGCTCGTCACGTTGAGCATGGTCACCATCAGCGGCTGGAAGATCGCCGCCGTGGCGGCCCCGCCCAGGGCGATGAGCACGGTGAGCAGGGTCGGGAGCACGGCCAGCATGAACGCATTCAGGCTCTCCATCACCTGGCGGGCGGCGCCGACGGCCAGGCCGAACCCGGTGATCGCCAGCCCCACCAGCACCAGGTAGATGACCCAGTAGGCGACGGAGCCGGCGGCGTCCGCGCCCATCGCGGACTGCATCTGCCCCAGCACGGCCGCGGTGATCGCGAGCACCACCAGCTTCATGAGCAGGTCGGCGTTGGCCAGCACCTCGCGGACCAGGTACCGGAGCAGCCCCTGGAGGATGGCCCCGGCCGACAGGGACGGGGAGTCCTCGCCGCTGGACAGCCGCAGGAAGTCGCCGAGGGTGATCTGGGGCCCGTATCCTTCCCAGGTCCGGTTCACCTCGTCCAGGAAGCGTTCGATGGCGCTCGTGTCCAGCGCCGCCGCCTGCTCCCACAGCAGCCCGCCGGGCGCCGCCGGCCCCTCGGCTGACGCCGGGAGGGCCGTCAGCGCCACTGCGAGCAGGAGCAGGACCCACCACCACGTGCGCTTCACGCTCCGCACCCCTACCCCAGCAAGTTCAGGATGGCGTCGAGCACCCCGAGGATGATCGGCACCGCCAGCAGCATGATGATGATTTTGCCCGCCATCTCCACCTTGGTGGCGACGGCCTTCTCCCCCGCATCCGACAGCACCTGGGCGCCGAAGTCGGTGATGTACGCGATCCCGATAATCTTCAGGACCGTGTCGATGTGCGCCTGTTCCAGCGACGCCCGGGCGGCCAGGGACTGGATCACCTCCACCACCCGGAGCACCTTGGCCATCATCAGCGCAAAGAGCATGACGCCGGCTGCGATCGAAAGCTGCATGGCCAGCTCCGGCCGGTGCTGCCGGAGCACGCTGATCAGCATGCCCGCCAGCAGGCCGAGACCGACGATCTGCACGATCTCCACGGGCCCTTCCCCCCGTCCGCGGGCACCCGCCCTGTCCATCAGTACATGCCGAAGGTGGCCTTCACCAAGTTGAAGAACCTGCCGAGCAGCGTCACCACCATCATGAGCACCACCAGCACGCCCACCAGCGTCACCATCTGGCCCTGCTCGTCCTTGCCGGCCTGTTTCAGCACGGTGGCCATGACCGCCACGATGATGCCGACCCCGGCGATGCGGAACAAGAGCTGCACGTCCACCCGGCTCACCCTCCACCTAGATCAGAATCAGCACCAGGGCCAGGCCCGAAAGAACCCCGACGTACCGGTACATCTTCTCGTACCGCCGCCGCTCGTCCGTCGCCTCGGCCTCCGCCGCGGCCAGCCTTTCCAGGGCCAGCCGCAGGTGGCGCACCTGGTCCCGGCGGTCCGACGCCCCCAGCACGGGGACCAGGGCGGCCAGGATCTCCTGGTCCGCCGGCGTCAGGCAGGTCGCCCCCCGCCGCTCCTCCAGGGCCGCAGCCAGCGCCTCCCCGGGGGTAATGCCCCCGCCGCCCTCCAGCCGATCCGCGGCGTCCGCCAGGACCGCCCCGGCCACCGGCCCCGACGCCCTGGCCGCGCTGCGCAGGGCGTCCGGCATCGGGGTGGCGCCGTACTCCACCTCGGTGACCAGCACCGCCAGGCCGTTCTGAAAGCCCCGGAGCTCCGCCGGCCGGCGGGCATACCGGGCGGCGATCTGGAAGCCGATCCACGACGGCGCCAGCACGGTGAGGGCCGCGCCGAGCAACTTCAGCGTCATGCCACCACCTCCCGCGCCAGGTCCAGGACCGCCTCCACGGTGCCGGGCCCGCGGCTGCGGCCGAGGACCACCGCCCGCTCGAAAGCGCCCGCCCTGAGCAGTTCCGCCAGGGCCGGCCGGCGGCGCACGTCCGACAGGCCCGCCCCGTGCGCCGTGGCCAGGACGGCAACCCCGGCGTGCAGGGCCTCCATCACCGCCACCGCATCCTCCGGCCGGCCGATCTCGTCGGCGGCGACCACCTGCGGCGAGAGGGCCCGGATCATGAGCATCAACCCCTCGGCCTTGGGGCAGCCGTCCAGCACGTCGGTGCGGGGCCCCACGTCCCGCTGGGGAACGCCGCACACGCATCCGGCGACCTCCGACCGCTCGTCCACCAGCCCCACCTTGAGCCCCCGAAGCCCCAGGCGCGGCACGCCGGTGGAGAGCTGGCGCACCAGGTCCCGGAGCAGGGTCGTCTTGCCGGCCTGGGGCGGTGAGACCAACAGCGTCGAGAGAAAGCGTCCGCCCCGCACCAGGTGGGGCAGCAGGCCGTCGGCGGCCCCGGGCACCTCCCGGGCGATGCGGACGTTCAGACTGGCCACCTGCTTCAGCGTGCGGATGCGGCCCGCCTCAGTCACCGCCCGCCCGCAGAGGCCGACCCGGTGGCCCCCTTCCAGGGTCAGGAAACCGCCCCGCACCTCCTCCTCCCAGGCGTAGACCGACCCCTTGGCCATGAGCTGGAAGGTGCGCTGCAGGTCGTCGCCGTCCGGACGGACCGCCCGGGCGGGATCGGCCGTCAGCCGGCCGTCAGGGGTCACGAAGGCGTCGCCGCCGGGGTAGACCAGGTGCAGCGGCCGCCCCTGGCGGATGCGGATCTCCTCCGGCGGCGCGGGCAAGAGCGGGACGGCCCTGCGCAGCAGGTCCGCGAGGCGCGGGGCGACATGGGCCAGGATCTCCCTCTCGAACTCCTCCGGCACCACCGCTCGTCCCCCCCCCCTCCTGCTGAGAGATGCTATGCGGGCCTGTCCCCCATTATGAGGACTGCCGTCCGCGCGGCGGGGCCGCCCGCCCGGGCTCCGGTCCGGGCAGCGGCCCCGCGTGATCGGTTGGCGCCTCAGTCGTCGACCTCGTCGGCCTCCATGGTGCAGCCGCAGACCGGGCAGGTGACCTCCAGGTCCTCGTCGTCCACCTCCCCGGCCTGGGCGCCGATGGGTTCGCCGCAGCGGGAGCAGGTCAGCACGGTGACGTCGTCGTCGGGGATGAACACGATCTCGTTTTCGTTGTACACCTCGTCCTCCACGCTGGAGAGGTCGTCATCCATCTCGTCCACGTACTCGGCCAGGTCCCCCTGGAACTCGGTGATCTCCTCGATCTCCTCGGCGATGTCGCCAAGCACGTCGAGGACGCCCGCCAGCACGCGGCCGTGCGCGCTGTCGACGTCGATGGCGAGCCCCTCCGCGAGGCCCTGCAGATACGCGACGCGGGAACGAAGGTCGGTCATGGCAGCACTCCTCCTTCCTCGGGCAGTCCCGCGCGATAGTCTGCCCGGGTTGACCGGAAAACAAATCGGGGTGCGCGCTGCGCACCCCGATTTTCATTGCATGGCGATCAGGCCCGGGACAGATACTCGCCCGTCCGGGTGTCGACCTTGATGACGTCGCCGGTGTTGACGAAGAGCGGCACCTGCACGACGTAACCGGTCTCCAGCTTGGCGGGCTTGTAGGTGCCGGTGGCGGTGTCGCCCTTGAAGCCAGGCTCCGTCTCGACGACCTTCAGCTCCACCGTGTTGGGCAGGTCCACGCCGATGACCTGGCCCTTCCAGCTGGCGATCTGCACCGTCATGTTCTCCAGCAGGAAGTTGGGCGCGTTGCCCACCTGCTCCTTGGTGAGCTCGATTTGCTCGAAGGTCTCGTTGTTCATGAAGACCCAGACGCCCTGGTCCGCATACAGGAACTGATACTCCCGGCGGTCCACGTTCGCCTGCTCCACCTTCTCGCCGGCGCGGAAGGACGTTTCGATGGTCGCCCCCGTCAGGATGTTCTTCAGCTTGGTCCGCACAAACGCGGCGCCCTTGCCGGGCTTCACATGCAGGAACTCGATCACCTGGTAGACGGTGCCGTCCATTTCGATGGTCATGCCGTTCCGCAGATCGTTAACCGAAATCACTGTACAGTCCCCTCCGCTCCACGCTTCACGCCAGAATTTCTACGCCCCGGGGGCGAACAGAAACCAATCCTACAGAATGAGAAGCTCCTTCGGCGAGTGGGTGAACGACTCAGCCCCCGACTCGGTGACCAGCAGCATGTCCTCGATCCGGACGCCACCCCAGCCTGGCAGGTAGATGCCCGGCTCCACCGTGACCACCATGCCGGGACGGAGAACCACGTCACCGCCCCGCTGGCTGACCCGCGGCCCCTCGTGGATGTACCGCCCGACGCCGTGTCCCGTGCCGTGACCGAAGTATTCGCGGTAGCCCTTCTCGGCGATGTACGACCGGCAGACGTCGTCCAGCTCCCTGCCGGTGATGCCGGGGCGGCAGGCCGCCACACCCCGCTTCTGTGCCTCCAGCACGATGCCGTAGATCTCCCGCTGCTTGTCCGTAGGTTCCCCAAGCATGACGGTGCGGGTCATGTCGGAACAGTAGCCCTGGTACACGGCGCCGAAGTCGAAGGTGATCAGGTCGCCGACCTCAATCGCCTTGTCGCTGGCCACGCCGTGGGGCAGGGAAGAGCGGGCACCGGAGGCGACGATGGTCTCAAACGCCACACCCTCCGCTCCCAGCTTCTTCATGCGGTACTCCAGTTCCGTGGCCAGATCCCGCTCGATAACGCCGGGCTTGATGAGCGGCAGGATCTGGGCGAAGGCCTCGTCGGCGATCTCGGCCGCCCGGCGCATCAGGGCGATCTCCGTCTCGTCCTTGATCATGCGCAGCTCTTCGACCAGCCCGGAAACCGAGGTCCACTGGCACCCGGCCAGAAACTGCTGGTAAGTCTGGTGTTCGTCCACCGTGAGGAAATCGCCCTCGAAGCCGATCCGCTTCACGCCCCACTCCTCTACCAACCGGGTCAGGACCGCCTGGTTGGCGCTCTCCGCCTTGATCACCTCGAACTCCGGGGCCTGCGCCGCCGCCTGTTCGACGTAGCGGAAGTCGGTGACCAGGGCCGCCCGGTCGGCCGTGATCAGCAGCAGGCCGGCGCTGCCGGTGAAGCCGCTGAGGTAGGCCCGGTTGTGGGGCTTGGCGATCAGAACGGCGTCGAGACCCCGTTCTTCGAGTCGCGCCCTGAGGCGCGCCAGGCGCGCTTGGGACATGCGTCAGTTCCTCCTTTGTGCGCGGTCGCCCTGCAGCAGGTGCGCGAGGGCCCGCAGCCCGAGACGGTACGACTCGGCTCCGAACCCTGCGATGGTGCCTGCGGCCACCGGGGCGATGACCGAGCGGTGGCGGAACGGCTCGCGCTGGTAGATGTTGGAGAGGTGCACCTCGACCACGGGCAGGCCCACCGCGGCGACGGCGTCCCGAATCGCCAGGGAATAGTGGGTGTACGCCCCCGGGTTCAGGAGGATGCCGTCAAAGCGGCCCCGGGCGTCGTGGATGGCGTCGATGATGGCGCCCTCGTGGTTGGACTGAAACGACTCCACCTGAACCCCCAGTTCACCGGCTAGCTCCGAGAGCATGGCGTCGATCTCTGACAGGGTGGTGGAGCCGTAGACCTCGGGCTCGCGCGTGCCCAGCAGGTTGAGGTTCGGGCCATGGATGACCAGGATGCGTACCATGGGCCGGGCCTCCTCTCCAACGAAACCTGCATTATCGTACCAAAATCTTGCTCCGGCGCGCAAGAGGCGCCGCCGCGCGCCTCCGTCCGTCCCCTACGGCAACAGCGTCGACACGTGCTTCAGGGGCAGGACGCCCGCCACCACCAGGCCGACCAGCACGCCCAGGGCCGGGGCGGCCAACTGCCGCCAGCCGCCGCGCTCGCCCGGAACCCCGGCCACGAACGCCGCCAGCAGTCCGCCCAGGAGGCCGCCGATGTGCGCGTAGTTGTCCACCCGCCCGTACACGAAGCCGAATAGCAGGTTGATGGCCACCGGAGCCAGCAGCCCCTGCCAGTCGACGCGCCGGTTGCGGACGGTGGTGGCGAAGTAGATCAGCGCGCCCATCAGCCCCAGGATCGCGCCCGACGCCCCGACGCTGATCACCAGGCCGGGACGCACGGCGACCGAGGCCACCCCGCCGATCACGCCGGCCACGAAGTAGATGAACAGCATCCGCGCGGAGCCGTAGATCAGCTCGCAGTAACGGCCCACCTGCCAGAAGGCCCACATGTTGAACGCCAGGTGCATCGCGCCGCCGTGGAGGAACAGGTGGCTCACCAGCCGCCACTGCTGCGTCCGCTCGGCCAGCGTGAGCAGGCTGTAGTTCGCGCCCCAGATCACCAGGGACAGGGTGTCCGGCCCGCTGATCAGGTTCAGCAGCCCGCCGCCCATCCACACCGTCCAGAGGTAGTAGGCCACGGTCAGGGCCAGGATCAGCCGTGTCGCCGGAAACCGGTCCAGCCCCGGCCAGGGGCGCCGGGCCTCGTACCGCGGGCGGACCTCCACGAACCGCCGCTCAGGCGTCTCGGGCACATCGCTGAGGATGCGGGCCACGGCCTCATCCACCGGCGGGAACCCGGTGTGCTGGTCCAGCAGCCCCACCGCCAGATCCGCCGACCAGGGGATCACGCCCCACCGTTCCCCGGGGTCCCGCTCCTCCAGCGCGGCGATCGCCTCCGCCTCCTCCTCGCCCACCGTACGGTCGAAGGGGAACAGCAGGATCATGTGCCAGACCTCGTCGCCGCGCGCCTCCCGCACCCACGCCCCGCAGGCTTGGGCCAGGGACTCCCGCTCCTGCGGGTCGCTCGGGTTCAGCTCTGCGGCCAGCGCGAGCAGCAGCCGCCCCCACTCCTCCTGCCGGGAGACCAGCAGCGCCAGACGTCCCTGCAGCTCCGGCGGCACGGCCTGCACCTCGAAGCCCCTGTCCGCCAGATGGCTGCCGACCGATTCCACATATGCCGAGTAGTTCACGGCCCACCTCCGATACGGCCGACGGCGCGAGCGCCATCGCCCGGAAAGCTGTTCTTATCGAATTCACCGCCTGCCACGGGCTTACCTTTCCCCGGCGGCAGATTCGCCCGACCGGGTGGCCCCGCCTGCCCGGCCCGGCGCCTCCCGCCCCTGAGGCCCGCCGGATCACGCCGAATCCCGTCCCGCCGAATCCGACCGGGCGCTCAACAAGCGCTGCGGTCTATACCGTGCGCTCCGCCCGCGATCCGCCGCGCACGACCAGGACGCCGCTGATCACCATGTAGAGGGCCACCGCGGCGGAACCGCCCAGGTCGACGTAGCGCGCCGCCGGGGAGGCGGGCGCCAGGGCCAGGGTGGCCAGCGCGGCTGTCACGCAGCCGTCCACCAGGGTCTTCGCGCGGTAGAGCCGGCTCTGCGCCGCCAGGATGGCGCTGGGCTCACGCCGGTCCAGGGTGCGGTACCGGAACCAGAACCAGCCGTTGGTCGTCACGCCCAGGCCGGCGATGACCAGCCCCGGGATGACGTTGCCCTTCTCCGCGCCGCCGCTGAACAGCGCCAGCACCAGCATGGCCGCGCCCGAGAGACACATGGCCCCGCCGACGAACCCGTTGGCGGTTCGCTCCAGCCGCCGGCGGCGCGCGGAGTCCGGCTCGCCGCCGCGGCGCAGGACGCGGTAGACGGCCCAGGAGACCATGATGGCCGCGAGCTCCGCCGTACGGCGGATGAAGTCCGCCAACTGGGTGGAGGAACGGCCGATCAGGAGCCCGGCCCCGACGACGATGGGGCCGGGAGAACTGAGCAGGACCGAGGCCAGGAGGGTGCGCTCCCCGCTCTGCCCCTTCACCCCTCACACCCCCAGTGCCCGCACCAGCGGAATCAGCACCGCGGCCGCCGCAAACGGTCAGGTGATGGTGTCCATGCCGTCCCGGGTGCAGAGTTCCACGGCAGCGGAAACGGCGGCCGTCACCGCGGCGATGGGCGCCGAAACCCGCCAGTTCCCGGCGCTGTGGACCAGGAGGACGGCCAGCACCGACAGGAACGACACCAGGAACATGGCCAGCGTCCCCTCGACGCTCTTGCGCCCCTCCACGAGTCTTCCCTCAATAAAATGCGACCCGAAACGCTTGCCCACCAGCGCGGCTGCGGCGTCGCCCAGGCCCCAGGCCATCACCGAGGCTGTCACGAGGTACCGCTCGCCGAGCCAGCCCCAGCCCACGGCGGCCAGGGTCGCGTACATGGCAAAGACAACGACCAGGCTGCGCTTGATCTCACCGGCCTTGCGCTCGGTGAGCAGCTGCGAGTAACCCGGCAACCGTTCCGCGGCCGCGAGCGCCGGGTAGACTGCCGCCACGAACAGGACCGCGGCGAGGGCCGAGGCCGTCCACGTCCCGAAGCCGTACAGGAAAACGAACAGGGAACCCAGGAGGATCAGATGCAGGGTCTTGCGGAACACCTCCGCCGGTACCCGGACGAACCGGCGTAGGGCCAGCGCCCCGATCACGCAGAGGCCGTAGTAGACCACGAGTTTGCCGAAGCCCGCAACAAGGTCAGTGAGCATGTCGTATCCTCCGTTGGTCCCGCAGGGTATGTCCAGCTCCGGAGTAGAGACAGAGGCGACGCGCTTCACGGGTGGTTGGACACCCATCGCCGCGCGCCCCGGCGGTCAGGAAAGCTTCACGCCTGCTTTATCGATACAACTCATCATTTGAGGTTAAACCAACTTGCCGGGTTGCTGCAACACCCCACAAGGCGGCGATCCATGAAAAAAGCCCCCTTGCCCGGGGCGCTCAGCGGATCCCAGGCGAAGGGGAGCGTCCGTGGACCATGTCGCCTGTCCCTGTCCTGTGTCTCACGGCCCGCGCCGCTGGGCAGCAGGCGATCGTCGCGCATGGGCGAATGAGTTTTCTGACCGGACGGGCGGGGGGGATGGTACTGCGCCCCCTCCCCGCCTGCCGGCGCGCTGACTCGACACCTGCGGGAGGGATGGCTGCTTGGTGCAGGAGCGTGCACAGGTCATGGTCCTGGGCACTTTCCACATGGAAAACCCGAACCTGGATTACGTCAAGACCGGCTACGGGGACGTGCTCAGCGAGCCGTACCAGCAGCAGATTCAGCAAGTGGTGGCCCGGCTGCTCCGCTACCGCCCGACGCACGTGGCGGTGGAAGCTCCACCTGACGCGGCGCCCGCGCTGCAGGAGCGCTACGACCAGTACCGTGCCGGGGGGTACACGCTGGGCCGGAACGAGATCGATCAGCTGGGCTTTCGCACGGCCGCGGCGATGGGCCATTCCCGCATCTTCGGCATCGACTACCGGCTGGACTTGGATTTCAGCGCCGTCCTGGACGAGGCCGGGAAGCTGGGGTTGACGGGCTTCCTGAACGCGTTTGAGCGCATGACCAGGAGCGTGGCAGAAGCGCAGGAGAGGGCCGAGGCCGACGGCGGCGTCCTGGGGCTGTTGCGCTACCTCAACTCCCCGGACCACGATGCCATGCACGGGGTCTATCTGCAGATCGCCGCGGTGGGGGCGGGGGCTTCGTACGTCGGGGCCCGCCTGGTCGCGGACTGGTACCGACGGAACCTGTTCATGTTCAGCCACATCGCCGACCTGGCCCGGCAGCCCGAAGACCGGATCCTGGTGCTGGTCGGCGCCGGGCATCGCCCCCTGCTCAGGCAGTTCATCACGGAATCCCCCGACCTCGAATACGTAGACCCCCTGCCCTATCTCACCTGATGCCCTTCTCTCTGCAGGCCTGCCCTTCCCCCGGACCTGCGGGAGATCTTGACTTTGCTCGTGGGCCAGGTGAAAGTTCGTCGGAGTTCCCCGGCGGTCCGCCTGCGGATTCCCCCTGGCGGCTTCAACAGGTCACGTCGCGAGCCACAGTTGCGACAGACGTGCACTTCGCCCGCGGGCCAAGTGAAAGTTCGTCGTACTTCCCCGGCGGCCGGCCCGCGGATTCGCCCCTCGCGGGTTCAAGAAGCCCCGTGGCGAGCCACACCTACGACCAACTTGCACTTCGCCCACAGGCCAAGTGAAAATTCGTCGTACTTCCCCGGCGGCCCGCCCGCCGATCCCCCCTGGCGGCTTCAACAGGTCACGTCGCGAGCCACACTTGCGACAGACGTGCACTTCGTCCGCGGGCCAAGTGAAAGTTCGTCGTACTTCCCCGGCTGCCCGAATGGCATTCACCTCTTGACGGGCTCGTCCTACTTCCATCGTTGGGGCTCCTGTGGGTTGACCTCTCGTGGCTTCAACGAGTCCAACGTTGGGTCACACCTACGACAGATCTACGCTTGCCCCCCGGCCAACGAAAAAATGCCCGCGGCCAAACTTGGCATGGGCCAACGGGAAGGCAGGGGGCCCGGCAGACGCACACGCGCAACCAGGGCGCTGCTGAGGCGGCGCCCTGGTTGCGCGTGTCCCGGGATCAGGCTAAGCGCCAGAAAACCACGACCAGCATCCCGGACTAGATGAGCCCGAGCTCCCGGCCCACCTTCGCGAAGGCAGCCAGGGCCTCGTCCAGGTCCTCCTTCGTGTGAGCGGCGGTGACGATGGTCCGGACCCGGGCCTTGCCCCGCGGCACCGTCGGGAAGGCGATGCCCTGGGCGAAAACGCCCTCCTCCAGCAGCCGGTCGGACAGCTGCATCGCCTTGACCTCGTCGCCCACGATCACCGGGGTGATCGGCGTCTCCGACTTCCCGGTGTCGAAGCCCAACTCGGTAAGCCGCTCCTTGAAGTAGCGGGTGTTCTCCCACAGCCGGTCGATCCGCTCCGGCTCCTGCTCCATGATCTCGATGGCCTTCAGGCAGGCCGCCGCCACTCCCGGCGGATGGGACGTGGAGAAGAGGAACGGCCGGCCCTTGTGCCAGAGCAGTTCGATCAGGGCGCGCGGCCCGGCCACGTAGCCGCCCAGCACGCCCACGGCCTTCGACAGCGTGCCCACCTGCACCGTCACCCGGCCGTCCAGGCCGAAGTGGTTGACGGAGCCGCGGCCGTTCTTGCCCAGCACGCCGGAGGAGTGGGCGTCGTCCACGTAGGTCATGCAGCCGTGCTTCTCGGCCAGCTCCACGATGTCCGGCAGCGGGGCGATGTCGCCGTCCATGGAGAACACGCCGTCGGTGATGATCAGCCGGCGCCGGTACTGCCCGTCGGTCTCCTTCAGCACGCGGGCCAGGTCGTCCATGTCGGCGTGCTTGTAGCGGTGGATCTTCGCCTTGGACAGCCTGCACCCGTCGATGATGGACGCGTGGTTCAGCTCGTCGGAGATCACGGCGTCGCCCTCGCCCACCAGAACCGGGATCACGCCGGAGTTGCAGGTGAACCCCGACTGGAAGACCACGGCGGCCTCCACGTGCTTGAACTCGGCCAGCTTCTGCTCGAGCTGGTTGTGGATCGTCATGGTGCCGATGATGGTCCGGACCGCGCCGGACCCGGCGCCGTACGCCTCAGTGGCCTCGATCATCGCCTGCTTCAGGCGGGGGTCGTCGGCCAGGCCGAGGTAGTTGTTGCTGGAGAGGTTGATGACCTCCCGCCCGTCGATGATGGACCGGGGGCGTTGGGGCGACTGCAGCTCCTTCAGGGGCCGGTAGAGCCCGGCCTGCTTCAGGCCGTTGAGCTCTTCCACGAGAAAGTCCGTCAGAGCCATCCGCATTGACCTCCTCTGCGGGAAATCACGCCTTCAGGTCAGGCACCAGCACGATCTTGCCGCTCTGGCCGGAACCCATGAGCTCCATGGCGGCGTCGATCTGCTCCAGCGGCATCCGGTGCGTCACCAGCGGCCGCAGCCGCTCCGCCAGCCCGGCCCGGTAGAGGGAACGCACCTGATACCAGGTCTGCCACATCCGGCGGCCGGTGATGCCCTGCAGCACCAGGCCCCGCATGATCACGTCCGCTGCCAGGTCCAGCTCCAGCGGCCGGCCGGGCAGACCGAGGAGCGAGATGCGGGCGCCGTTGCGGGCGGCCTTCAGCCCCTGCCGGATGGCGGTGGGGTTACCCGACATCTCCAGCACCACGTCGGCGCCGTAGCCGCGGGTGTAGCTGCGCACCACCTCGACCGGATCCTGCTTCGTGGGGTTGATGAGCACGTCGGCCCCCAGCTGGCCCGCCAGCTGCAGCCGGTATTCGTTGATGTCCATCGCCATCACGATCTCCGCGCCGGCCATCTTGGCCACGGGGACCGACATGATGCCGATGGGGCCGCAGCCGGTGATCAGCACGGACCGGGCGGTGAGGTCGCCGTTCAGGGCCGTGTGGACCGCGTTGCCCAGCGGCTCCTGAATCGACTGCAGCTCAAAGGGGATGTCCTTGTCGTTCACCCAGATGTTCTGCTCCGGCACCGCGACGTACTCGGCGAAGGCGCCGTCCGTGTCCACCCCCAGGATCTTCGTGTTCTCGCAGAGGTGGTACTCCCCCATGTGGCAGCGGGGACAGCGGTTGCAAACGATGTGCGTTTCGGCAGAGACGTAGTCGCCCACCTTGCATGCGGTGACCTCGCGGCCGACGGCCACCACCTCACCGGCCAGCTCGTGCCCGATGGTGAGCGGCGGCTTCACCCGGCCTGCGGACCACGGATCCCAGGTGTAGATGTGGTAGTCCGTGCCGCAGATCGAGGCCGCCCGGACCTTCACCAGGACGTCGCGGGGGCCGATGGTCGGGATCGGAACCTCCTGCAGTGTCGCGCCAGGACCAGCTTCCAGTTTTCGCAAAGCACGCATCGTTTCTGCCACGGCTGCCCACCTTCTTTTGCCCCGCGGGCATGGATGCCGCAGGGAGGTTTGATGGCTACCCCTCACTACTGTATATCACTTGCGCGAGCAGTCGCAAGGGTACGCGGGATCGGCGCGCCGCACGCTCCCGCCACACGCAGAAGACCTTCATTTTCAGAGAGGTAGAAGGAACCACAGGTCTCAGGATCCAATTCTGTCCACTCTGATAGTATCTATCGACGCGAAATGTCTCGCTATTTAGGTTAGGTATGGAGGGCTCCGCTATGGGTCTGCGAGACCGGCTTCAGCGCTATGAGCAGGCGACCAACCGGACCGTCACCCTCATCCTGTGGATCTGCCTGGCGCTGGTGGTGGCCACCATGCTGCCCCTCGCCGGGCGGACGGGGCTCCCCCGGGGACCGTTCCTCGGCTGGGCCCTGGGCGCGGCCGTCCTGCACACCGCCGCGACCGTACTGGTTCACGCCGGGTGGGCGCCGCGCGGGCAGAAGTTCGTGCTGATCGGCCTGCTCGCCGCGGTGCTGATCGGCATCGCCTTCCTGGTGCCCGGTTCCAACCAGCACATCGGGATCTGGTTCCTGCTGCCGACGCTCGCCGGTCTTTACGTCGAGCGCTGGGTCTCCGTCGTCGGCACGCTCCTGGCCCTGGCGGGCTGGGGCGCCGTCCTGCTGTTCCACCCGCCGGACGTGCCGCCTTCGATCACGCTTGGCCGCATCGGCCTCGTGGGCGGCGTCATGCTGGCCCTCGTCGGCATGGGCATCTACGCGATCGCCTGGCGCAGCCGGCAGCTGCTCGAAGCGCTCGCCGAGGCCGCCGCCCAAGAGGACGTCCTGCATCGGCTCGACGCCGTGGTCGCCGGGGCGCGCCGGACCACCCGGGAGGTGTCGGCCGCGGTGGCCGATCTGGCCCGGGCGGGCGAGGACGTGCGCACGGAGATCGAGGTGCGGCTGCGCCCCACGGTTCTGCGGCTCACCCAGGCCAGCGGGGACGCGCGGTCCGCAGCCGCGGAGAGCCACGACGCCCTCGTGGAGCTCACCCGCAGCGTCTCGGCCGTGTCCGAGGGGGCGCGCACGCAGGCCGCGCACACCGACCGCGCCCTCGCGCTCAGCCGGAGCATGAGCGAGGTGGCGGACGCAATCACCGCCCTGGCCGAGGAGGTGGCGGCGCAGGCCGAGCAGGCGCGCCGGGCAGTGGACGATGGCCGCCGGTCGGTGGAACGCGCCGCGGAGGGCACGGCCCGCCTCGCCCAGGCCACGGCGGAGGCCGCCGACGCCATGGTGCAGCTGGCGGGCTACTCGGCGCAGATCGGCCAGGTGGTCACGACCATCGAGCAATTTGCGGGCCAGACCCGCATGCTGGCGCTGAACGCCGCGATCGAGGCCGCGCGCGCCGGCGCCGCGGGCCGGGGGTTCGCCGTGGTAGCCGACGAGGTGGGCAAGCTGGCCGCGCAGTCCAGCCAGGCGGCGGCCGAGATCGGCCGGCTGATCGGCCGGGTCCAGTCCGGGATCGCGGCGGCGCAGTCCGTCATGTCCGGCGCCCGGGAACTGGCCGCCGAGGGCCTCGCCCTCTCGGCTTCCACCGGCGAGAGCCTGGCGGAGCTTCAGGCCGCGGTGGGCCTCACCGCCGACCGGATGGCCGCCATCACGGCGCAGACGGCCCACCTGTCCGACCACAGCCACCAGCTGGCCGAGGCCCTGGACCAGCTCACCGCCATCGCGCACGAGAACTCCGCAGCGGCGGAGCAGATGGCCGCCACGGCGGAGCAACTCGCCGCAGGTGCGCGCGTCGCGGCGGAGACCGCGTCCACCAGCGCTGCGGTGGCCGACGAGGTGGCCCGGGCGGCCGATGCCCTGTTCGACCTCACGGCCATATCCAGCGCCGGCGTGGAGCGGCTCCGCCGCGCGGCTCACGATCTGTCCGCGGCCATCGCCCATGGGTAGGCGCGGCTCACCGGGCGCCCACGATCCGCTACTCGCCCCGGGACAGGGCGTAGCGCATGCCCGCGATGGCCCCGCCGTCCACCAGCAGGTCCGTCCCGGTGATGAACGAGGCAGCGGGGCTGACCAGGAACTCGACAGCGGCGGCGATGTCGTCCGGCGTGCCGATGCGCCCGGTGCCTGAGGCGGCGATCATCCCGCGAATCATGTCCCCGGACGGGCCGCTGAGCTCCTCCTGTCCCATGGGCGTCGAGATGATGCCCGGGCTCACCGAGACGACCCGCGCGCCCTTGCGCCCCCACGCCAGGGACGCCCACTGCACCCGCAACTGGTTCGCCCGCTTGGCAATACTGTAGGCGGCGCCCCGGTCCAGCTTCTGCGGGTCGAGCACCGGAAGCGAGGCCAGCTGGTCGGTGGGCGTGGCGGCCAGGGTCCGCTCCACCTCCGGCGGCAGGGTGGCCATGGCCCCGGCCATGCTCGCGATGCACACGGCGACGCTCTGCGGCCCCGCGAGCCGGAGGAACTCGTCCAGCACCAGCGCTGTGCCGACCACGTCCACGGCGATCACCCGCTCGGGCGGCGCCTGGACCGGCGAGACGCCGGCGGTGTGGACCAGAATCCGGAACGTGCCCAGCGTCTCGGCCGTGTCGGCCAGGCTCTTCACCGCGGCCGGATCCGACACGTCGGTCTGCTGGGCGTGCACGTCGAAGCCCTCGCCCTCAAGCTGTTTGACGGCCTGCTGCAGCACGGTCTCCGAGTAGTCGGCCAGCAGCACCCGCCGGCCGGGCCCCAGACGGCGGGCAATGGCGACGCCCATGCCTCCCGCGCCGGTGATGACCACGACCTCGCGCGCTGGCGTGCCCATCCCGTTCATGTGCATTCCTCCCCTTTCGTACACACCAGGATTCCCTCCACACCGCGGGCACAACCCACGACGGCATGACTGGTTCCTTGCTTCCAATTCTACCGTATAGATATTTCGGGTCAACAAAAAAACTCGCATGCGCTGAAAGCGTCATGCACCGGCCGGGCCAACAGGGACCCATCAGGTAGACCCCGAACATCTATGACTGGGACGTTCAACGGCTGCGTGCTTCGCGTCCCGCACCCGCCACCTGCGCAGCGAGAGGTGAGATACTGCCATGCACACGCCAGAACCGCACCTGGAGCCCAAGCCCGCCCGCCTGAGCGCCTGCGAGATGACGGAGATCGTCATGCCCAACGACGCCAACCCGCTGGGCATCATGCTCGGCGGGCGGCTGCTGCACATCATGGACATCGCCGCGACCATCGCCGCGATGCGCCACGCCGGCCATCCCTGCGTCACCACCTCCTTCGACTCGGTCGACTTCCACACGCCCATCCACATCGGCGAGGTCTGCATCGTGAGGGCGCGGGTGACCTGGACCGGCCGCACCTCGCTGGAAGTGGGCATCGACGTCTTCGCGGAATCGCCCATCAAGGGCGAGCGGCGTCACACGACGTCGGCGTTTGCGACCTTCGTCGCCCTGGACCAGGAGACGGGCCGGCCGACGCGGGTGCCGCCGCTGCTCCTCGAAACCGACGAGGACCGGCGTTGCTTCGCCGAAGGCGAACAGCGGCGGCGGCTGAGGCTGGCGCGCCGGCACGCCAGGGGTTGACAGTCGGCTTCTGTCACCTTGCGGGGCATACTCATGAAAGCACAACCCCGCGGAGGTGACGCGCGTGGCCAGGCCGATCCTGCTCTTTGACCTGGACGGCGTCTGCTGCAACCTGATGAAGAAGTGGCTGGCCGTGTACAACCGGGACTACCACGACAACCTGCGCCCCGAAGACATCACCTCGTGGGACTGGGAGACATTCGTCAAGCCGGAGTGCGGCAAGCGGATCTACCATTACCTGAACCGCCCCGGCTTCTTCGCCGACCTGGAGCCCATCGAGGGCTGCGTGGAGTCGCTGGGGCGGCTCGCGGCGATCTGCGAGCTGGTGGTGGTCACCGCCAGCCCCCGGCAGGCCGCAGGGGACAAGATCGCCTGGGTACGCCGGCACCTGCCCATGGTGCCCAAAGGCAACATCGTCATCACCCACCGCAAGGACCTGGTGCGCGGCGACTTCATGTTCGACGACGCGCCCAAGAACCTGCGCAACCACCCCGCCATCCGCATCCTGATGGACTATCCGTACAACCGTCATTTTCACGATTGCTACCGCGTACATTCCTGGGCGGAGGCGGAGCAGTTGATCCACAGCCTCGTCGCCCGGCAGCAGGGTCGGAGCCGCCATCCGTCGGCCCAGTGGGCCATGCAGCCGGACCACGGAGACGCTTCGGGCGGCGACTCGTCCACTGTGTAAAACTGCTACCACTCCAACTTCATAACACGCAAACGAAAGCGCCCCCGGGTTCGTCTAAGGAATATCAAAGCTCGAAACCGGAGGCTGTCCGATGCGCAAACCGTTCTTTTCCGCAGTTGTCCAGTCCGTCCTGCTTGCCTCGCTGTTCGTCACTGCCTGCAACCTCCCTTCCGGCGGGGGCACCACGCCGCCCGGACCGTCGGGTCAGGTGCCCGTCGGGAACATCACCGGCCCCGGCGGACAGGATCCCGGCGGAACCACCGACCCCGGGGCCGACGATCCCGGCACCGCCGCCCCGGGCGGTGCGACGGACCCGGGAGCGTCCGCGGACCCCGGCGGATCCGGGAACGCACAAGCGCCGGAGAACGGCCCGCAGCCCGGTGACGGACCCGCCAGGCCCGCCCGCGAGATGCCGGACCCGGTCCGGGGGCTGCACCTCTCGGGCTGGTACGCCGGCTCGCCCGACCTGGTCTGGCCGCTCCTGGACTGGGCGAAGGAGGCCGGGATCAACACGATCGTGCTCGACCTGAAGGCCGAAGACGGGTACCTGTCCTGGGAGTCCGACCTCCCGCTCGCCCAGGAGATCGGAGCCAACATGCGCAAGATCGCCGACCTCCCCGCGTTCGTCGCCGAGGCCCACGAGCGGGGCTTCTGGGTGGCCGGCCGGATCGTGGTCATGAACGACCAGTGGCTTTACAAGGCCCGGCCCGAGTGGGCGATCCCCGGCTTTGACGGCGGCGCCTACTCCTTCATGGACCCGGCCAACGAGAACGTGTGGAAGTACAACGTCGACGTCGCGAAGGAGGCGATCGCCGCCGGCGTCGACGAGATCCAGTTCGACTACATCCGCTACTCCGAGCACCTCCGGGAAGGGTACAACGGCAAGGACACCACGGCGGAGCAGCGGACCAAGCCCATCAACGACTTCCTGCGGTACGCGATGGCCGAGCTGAAGCCGCTGGGGGTCGTGGTCGGTGCGGACGTGTTCGGCCTGACCACCTCGGTGGCCGAGGGCGACGACATGGAGATCGGCCAGGATTACCGGCAGATCGCCGAGATCGTCGACTACATCGCCCCCATGGTCTACCCCTCCCACTACGCGCCTTACACCTACGGCCTGGACAATCCCAACGCCCACCCGTACGAGACGGTGTACAACTCGATGAAGAAGGCGCTGGAGCGGACCGAGGGGCTGCCCATCGAGAAGCACCGGCCCTGGATCCAGGACTTCTCCCTGGGCGGCATCACCTACGGCGCCGCCGAGGTGATGGCGCAGGTGCAGGCGTTGAAGGACCTCGGCATTGAGTCGTTCATGCTGTGGGATCCATCCAACAAGTACAGCCGGGACGTCTCGTTCAACTGATCCAACGGACGTCCGGGCGCGGAACTCCCGTTGCGCCCGGTGCGCGCCGGAGCCACCCCCCACTGCCGGAGGGTGGCTCCTTCGTCTTCCCCGCTATTCCAGGCGGCGCAGCCGCTTGTAGGCCAGGATCACGAGCAGGATGGCCACCGCCGTGAAGACCACCGTGCCGCCCGGCGCCAGGTCCAGGAAGTAAGCCAGGGTGAGCCCCGCCAGCACCGAGGCGACCCCGAAGGCGACGGAGAGCGCCAGCGCCCCCCGGAACGAGCGGGCCACCTGCAGGGCGGCCCCCACCGGGACCACCATCAGGGAGGAGACCAGGAGCGCCCCCACCACCCGCATGGTGACCGCGACGGTCAGCGCGACCAGCACGTAAAACGCCACGTTGATGCCCCGGATCGGCAGGCCGCCCACCCGGGCGTACTCCTCGTCGAAGGTCGTGGCCAGCAGTTCCTTGTAGAGGAGCAGCAGGCAGAGCAGCACCGCGGCGCCCAGCGCGGCGATGACGCGCACGTCGGTGGGGCTCACCGTCACGATCGAGCCGAAAAGGTAGGCCATGATCTCCCCGGTGCCGCCCGAGGCCAGCGAGAGCAGGATGACCGCCAGGGCCAGGGCGCCGGCGAGCACGATGGCCACCGCCATCTCGCTGTACCGGCGGTACGACTGGCGCAGCCAGTCCATGCCCAGCGAGGCGGCCACGGCGAAGAGGAGGCCGGTGGCCACGGGGTAGGTGTGAGCCAGCATGCCCGCCGCCACGCCGGCGAGGGTCACGTGCGACAGCGCATCGCCGTAGAGCGCGAGTCGGCGCAGCACCAGGAAGAGGCCGATGGACGGGGCGACGACGGCCACCACCAGCCCCGCGATCAGGGCCCGCTGCATGAAGGCCAGCGCCAGCATCTCGCTCACGGGCCGTCTCCCTCCCCGCGGTGGTGGTGATGGTGGATGCGCAGGACATCGTGACCGTAGAGTTCGCACAGCTGCTCGTCGGTGCCGAAGTCCGCCGGCGAGCCGTGGTAGAACAGCCGGCGGTTCAAGCAGGCCAGGGCCGAGACCTCGTGGGTGATCGCGCCGATGTCGTGGGAGACCAGGATCACCGTCAGCCCCATCTCCTCCCGCAGGCGGCGGATCAGCCGGTAGAACTGCCCCTCCGCGGAGGCGTCAACACCCACCGTGGGCTCGTCCAGGATCAGAAGCTCCGGCCGGCTGACCAGGGCCCGGGCGATGAACACCCGCTGCTGCTGCCCACCCGAGAGCCGGCCCACCAGCCGGTCCTTGTACGGGAGGAGCCCGACCCGGTCCAGGGCTTGGCGCACGGCCAGCCGGTCCGACGCCGTGAACCGCCGGAAGAGGCCGCGCCGGGCCGTCAGGCCCGTGCTGACCACCTCCTCCACCGTGGCGGGAAAGGCGGAGTTGAAGGAGGCGGCCTTCTGGGCGACGTAGCCCACCCGCCAGCGCTCCCGGAACTGCTGTACGGGCGTGCCGAAGAGGCGGATTTCACCCTGCGTGAGGGGCAGCAGCCCGAGGATCAGGCGGAGCAGGGTGGTCTTGCCGGAACCGTTGGGGCCGATCAGCCCCAGGTACTCCCCGCGCCCCACCGTCAGGCTGACACGGTCCAGCACCAGATCCTTAGCGTAACCGAAGCTGACGTTCCGCACCTCGATGACCGGACTCGTCGCAACCATCACCGGCACCCCAGTGCAATGCGCAGGTTGGCGAGGTTCTCCCGCATGACCGACAGGTAGTCCTCCCCGGCGGCGACCTGCTCCGGCGTCAGCCCCTCGAAGGGGTTGAGCACCAGCGTCTCGGCGCCGATCTCGTCCGCCACCACGCGGGCGACCCTGTCGCTCACCAGCGTCTCGAAGAAGATGTACCGGACATCCTGCTCCCGGGCCGCGTCCACGACCGCCTTCAGGGCCCGCGGGGTCGGTTCGGCGTCCGGGGCCAGCCCCATGATGGCCCGCTGTTCCAGGCCGTAGCGGCGGGCCAGGTAGCCGAAGGCGGCGTGGGTGGTGAAGAAGGTCCGCCGCTCACACTGTGCGAGACCTGCGGCATACTCCCGGTCCAGCGCCTCCAGTTCCTTCAGGTACGCCGCAGCGCTTGTGCGGTACACGTCCGCGTTGCCCGGGTCGGCGGCGGCCAGCCCGTCGCGGATCCGCTCCACGATGTGGGCGGCGCCGGCCGGATCCAGCCAGATGTGGGGATCCAGGCCACCGTGATGGTGGCCCTCGTCCGTCCCCTCCTGGTGATCCCCGTGCAGGCCTTCATCGTGGTCGTCGTGCGCGCTTTCGTCACCGTGGCTCGGGTTCCCCCCCAGAAGGGCGAACCCGGCGCTGGTCTCCACGGCGATCAGGTCGCGGTTGTCCAGCGAGGCGAGCGCCTTGTCGATCCAGTGCTCGAAGCCCGCGCCCGCGTACAGGAAGACCTGCGCGCCGTTCAGGGTGCGGATGTCGCCCACCGACGGTTCCCAGTCGTGGGGCTCGGTGCCCGGCGGGACCAGGTTGACCAGTTCGATCCGGTCTCCGCCCACCGCCCGCGCAAACTCGTATATCGGATAGATGCTGGCGACCACCCGCAGCCTTCCGTCCTCCGCGAAGCCGGAGGCCCCCCTGCGGGCGCCGTCGGCCGTCGCACAGCCCGCCAGCAGCAGCAGCGCCGTGACCGCTGCCACGAACCCTCTCAGTCGGCGCATCCTCGTGCAGCCCTCCTCCAGCGATGAATACCGGATCTTCTGCGCCCCCACTGCGGCATTCTGCACTTGGCCCCGGCTTGCCGTCAAGTAGGAATTTTATTGTCTGCACCCGGCGCGCATGCGGGACAGTAGCCGAACAGCTCGATGCGGTGGGCGGAGATGATGAAGCCGTGCTGCTCCAGCGCCACCGCCTCCAGCTCCTTGATGGGGCAGTGCGCCAGGGGGATCTCCGCCCCGCACTCCAGGCAGACCAGGCTGTGGTTGTGGAGCTCCCGGTTCAGCGAGTACTGCGCGGTCCGCCCTGTCAGCTTCACCTCGGAAACCACGTTCAGCCGGGCCATCAACCGCAGGTTCCGGTAAATGGTGTCCAGGCCGATCTCGGGATAGGTCTGCCGCACCTGCTGGTAGATCTCATCGGCGGTCAGCGCGCCCTCGCCCGCGCTCAGGAGGACCTCGACGATGAGCCGCCGCTGGGGCGTCAGCTTGCAGCCCATGTCCTTCAGTCGCTGCAGAACCTGCTCCACCTGCATGGGGCACCCTCCCTGCTCCGAACCAGTAAAATTCCTATTTGAGTTTAGCCGCCCGCACCGCCCCTGTCAACACAAAGACCAGGGCCAGCGCCCTGGTCCGCCATGTGCGCCAAGTTGTTCAGTCGCCCAGCACGTTGGTGCCCAGCACCAGGTCGATGTCATCGGCGGCGGTCGGGTCCGGGGCCATCCGGATCACGACGCCGGGAATCACGCTCTCCAGGCGCTGCCGCACGCTTTCCTCGTCCAGCTCCGGGTCGCGCACCAGTGCCATCGTCACGGAGAGCACCGCCTGGCTCTCGTGGACCCGCACCCGCATTCCGGCGGCCTCCAGGCCGGCCACGTAATCCCACGCAGCCCCCTGTCCCGTGGCGTCCACCACGTAGACCGAGGCCCAGGCACCGGCCGTCTCGTCGGCGGTCCCGTCCGGGCCTTCCGCGGCGTCGCCGCCCAGGCCGTCACCGGTCGGATCCGCCACGGTCTCCCCGCTTTCCCCGTCGCTGTTGGCGGCCTCCTCCTCGGCCCGGGCGGCTGCGGCCGCCTGAGAGCGGGCCACCTCCCGCTGCAGCACGGACTGGTACTCCTGGTTGTCGGCCTGCGCCCGGGCGAGGAAATCCTCGCCGGGCGGCTCGCCCACCAGGAGCTCGTAGGCCGTGGACCGCAGCTTCACCAGATCGGCGCCGAAGTAGAAGACGCCGTCGATCCAGTACTCGTCCGCCTCGATGGTGCCCGTGACCGGGGACTTGGTCAGGGCCTGGCGCCCGGTGGTGGCCAGCTTCAGCATCTCCCCCACCGTCATGTCGGTGCCGATGGTGTGGTACAGGGCCGGGATCAGCTGGCCGGCCCGGGCGAACAGGGCCGGGGACGCCGCCTTCTTCATGGCGGCCTGGATGATCTCCTGCTGGCGCCGCATGCGGCCCACGTCGCCCTGGGAGTCCGACCGGAACCGGGCGTACTTCAGCGCGGTGAGGCCGTCCATCACCTGCGGCCCGGCCTGAATGTCGATCACCAGCCCCTCCGGGCCGAAGCGCCGGTCTGCGGGATCGACGTAGTAGAGCGGCTCGGGCGGGTTCACCTCCACGCCGCCCAGGGCGTCGATGACCTCAACGAACCCGTCGAAGGAGATGGAAACCCAATGGTCGATGTCCATGCCCAACAACCGCTCCACCGTCTCCACCGACAGGGTGGGGCCTCCGAAGGCGTAGGCGTGGTTGATCTTGTCGTACCCGCGGCCGGGGATGTACGTCCAGAGGTCACGGGGAATGGAGAGCATGGCGACCCGCTGTTCACGGGGGTTGTACGAGACGACCATCAGCGAGTCCGATCGGCCCCACTCTCCCTCCATGCTGTCCACGCCCATCACGAGGAAGGTCTGCAGCTCCGGCAGCGTGTGCAGCGGGGGCTGTTCCTCCGCCGAGCCGTCCGGGTTCGTGGGATTGGACCTGCCCGGATCGGCGGTCGCCGGCGAGTCAAACGGTCGGTGAAGCGCCACGGCGCGGACTGCGGCTGCGAGGGCGAGAAGAAGCACCAGAGGGATCACCCAGTGCCACCGCTTGCGTGTGGACTTCTTTGATGTTGAGCGCACGGGCCACCCTCCTCGTTGCGGAGTTTACCTGTCTTACTATAGCAGAGAAAAGAACGTTATCGGATAGGGATCTTCATGAGGGACCTACCGTAGTTTGACGTGCCTGTCGCCGGTTGGGTTTCTGCGCGCGGGTGGCCGCCCCCTGCCGTAGGGGGGCGGCCACCGGTGTCAGCGCCCGCCCGTCAGGGCCGCCGGTCGGTCGCCAGCGACCGCGTCCGCCGGCGAGGCCGCGATCGGTCGCCTGGCCGCTGCGCCTGCCGGCGAGGCTGCGATCGGTCGCCTGGCCACGGCGCCCGCCGGCGAGGCTGCGATCGGTCGCCTGGCCACGGCGCCCGCCGGCGAGGTCGCGATCGGCCGCCTGGCCACGGCGC
>JAAROH010007642.1_pt1 | contig 76820 bp, 78 predicted proteins | sample 7248631 | NCBI WGS metagenome assembly JAAROH01 (sample SAMN09772309, study PRJNA484901) | compost metagenome | isolation source: Vermicomposting unit | place: India | reverse complement strand
AAATGTCAAAAGGCATCCGAATACACACATTCGGATGCCTTTTGTCTACACTCTGAGTCGGCCTTATATAGGGCCGACGTTCTTTTTTCTTTTCTCTATTTAAAAATTAATCACGATATTATTTAGCGCCGCTACTCCTTCGTATTGCTCCTTGAAATAGGCGAACCCTTTCACAATGATGGAATTTCCTTCAGGTGGTTTCGTAAGATGCAATGTAAAATTGGCAAAGACCAAGCGGTTGCCAGCCATCAATTCGTTGCAGAAGAGCGGAGTTAGCCAGTACTCCCCGTTGTTTTTTCCCTGTTCACTCTCGTTCTCTTGAATGTACTGCCATTCATTTGAAGAGGACGATTCAATCAAAAAGGATGTCTGCTTTTTCGTTTTTCTGATCTTTCCGCTCAGTGTTCCCGCTGGAGCGGGCGAAATCCGGATGCAAATGATCGGCGCATGTAGCGTCGCGTTTCCCGTATTTTTCACAATGAAGTCGCCCATAACAAGCACATTGTTTTCTTCATCTTCATCTGGCAAAATGACCGAGTAATTAAAAAAAGCCGCACTTTCTATCCTGCCCCCGTCGCTTGTTGCTCGCTCCTGGTTATCGTTTGGCTTCTGAATAGGCTTAGTCAATTCTTTTTCAATTAAAGCGGTGTAACGTGAAAGTTCAGCACAGTAAGATAGGATGGTTTGCGTATGGTTCTTGTCCATTCTATTCTCCTTTTTCTAAAAAAGTAATGTAGACAAGAAGAGAGGATTTCTCTCCTTGTCTGAGAAAGAATGCCGATTAACCTGGAAAAACAGTAGGGCATTGCGGCGGGAACGGGCGCGGTGGGCATTCGAATGGCAATTCTGGACGTGGCTGGCAGAAGTCGGCCAAAATTTCGAGCTTAACCATCGCTTCCATTTGAATGTCCTGGCACATGTTGATGGAAATATCGAGCTGGAATTCGTCGGTTCCATTTGTGCCGGTGCAAGGGAAGAAAATGAGCTGCGCATCGCATTCAAAATCAGTAATATGGCACTGTAGGAATGTTCCCGGAGGTGCGCACAGGAAAAACTTCTCTGCTACTTGGAACGGTTTTGTTACACAGCAGATAATTGGTTTCTCACATACGGTTGGCAGCACCTTTAAAACAACGGTGACGAATCCTTTTTTCAGCACTTTCACTTTTTGCAGTGTAACTACTTCGCCTGTAGGCAGCGTAACCTGCACATCTTGACGACCACCCGGCTGCGTGATTTCAACGCAGCAAATCGATCCTTCATCTAACGGATCAAGCGGTTTTCCGAACTCGTCGGATAAAAAGCATTCGACGGTTCCGAATTTTGCAACATCTTGGGTGGTTATTCCTGTGGGTAATGTGCAACCAGGGAAAACCTCAGTAAGAAGACCGCGCTGGCTAATGAGTGGAACGTCGACTTGGCGGGTTACCCAGTCAAACACTTTAGGCACTTTGATACATACAGTTTCTTGTTGTGCGCCTTGAATTGCTTCAGGGTTAAATTCATGGTTTATATGCATGCATAACCATCCTTTCTGAAGTATTGGTGGGGATTGGAACTACTTTATTTTATGGAGAGGGCTCGGAGGCAGTTCTAGGCATTCGCGGAATTTTTTACGATAGGTAAAAAAGAAAAAAATCGTTTAGCATTTTTCACGACGACTTCACCTATATCTAGACGGATGCATAAAAATAGAGAGACACAAGGGACATATATCAAGAAGAGGTGATTGATGATGAAAGATGGTTCGATCATCCGGTTCGAATCAAGTGATTCGAGCCAATTGCAGTTAAAACAAAAGCTAATTAATTTACAATCTGAGCTTTCGCGCTATAAAGTCATTCTCTCGCGCTATAAAGCGGAGCTTTCTCGTTATAAAACAAGAGTCAAACAGTATAAGAATAGTGGAAATCTTAGCCAGATACAGGAAGAACTGAAGAACAAAATTTTATCACTGCAGGATGAACTGGAAGCACAGAACAGGCGTTTGCACGAATTGAGCGAAGAAAGAAGGCATCATATGGAGGAGAAGGAGCAGCTTTTACAGACAATAGAAAAGCTAGCGTGCGAAGTGGATGTCTTGGAAGGCAAGGTTGCGCAATATGAGAACGATAAAAAGGATTGGCAAAAGCGCGTCAAAAAAATGGAAACAGAAGCGAAGACCCTTCAGACACAGCTGTACGAGCAGGAGCAAAGATATAAAAAAGAATGGGAAAATCGGCTTGTGAAAAGAGAACAACAGATTGCGCAGCTCCAAACGCAGCTTGAGGAAAGAACTGAGGAAAATGAAAAGCAGAATCAGCGAGCACAGCAGCGCATGGAGGAGCTTGAATGCCAGCTAGAAGAAATGCAGACATGCCTGTACAAAAAACAGCAACATATTGAACAATTAGAATGGCAAGCGGCACAGTATGAGGCGGAGAAAGCGGAACTTAAGCAGCGTATGGTTGAATTTGAAGCGCAGCTTCAGCAGGCACAGCAGCAGGTTGCGGATGTGAAAGGAGAGAATGAATTAGCGTTGCGGCAGCAAATCGCGCGCTGCGAAGAAGAACTGAAAAAAGCGCAGGTACATGTAGAGGAACGAGATCGGCAGATTAAGGAACTTACATGGCAGCTAGAACAGCAAGCGGCACAGTATGAAGCAGAGAAAGGACAGTTGCAACAGCAAATCGCGCATTATGAAGCAGATTCGAAAAAAATGCAATGGCATGCAGAAGAACGCGATCGGCAAATCGAGGAACTTAAACAACAGCTAAAACAGAAACGAACGCAATATAAAGCGGAGAAAGCGGAGCTTGAGCAGCGTATGGTTGAACTTGAAGCACAGCTACAGCAGTCGCGGCAGAAACATACGAAAGAGAGAGAAGAGCATGAAAACGTGTTGCGACAGCAAATGGCGCATTATGAAGAAGAACTGGAAAAAGCACAACGGCATGCAGAAGAGCGCGAACGGCAGATTGAAGCGTTTAAACGGCAACTGGAACAGAAATTGGCGCAATATGAAGCGGAAAAAATGGAGCTTGAGCAGCGCGCCGCTGAGCTTGAGGCACAGCTTCAGCAAGTGCGCGAGAAGCGCGCGAACGAGAGAGAAGAAGAAGAAATAAGGCGGCTGCAACAGCAAATCGCGCACTATGAAGAAGAGTTGAAAAAAGCGCAGGTACATGTAGAGGAACGAGATCAGCAAATTGAGGCATTTAGATTGCAATTGGAACAGAAACTGGCACAGTATGGAGCAGAGAAAGCGCAAATTCAGGAGCGTATTCGTTATCTTGAAGAGGAAGTGAAATACGCCGAATCGTGTTTGTTGGAAAAAGAGCAGTTAATTGATGAACAAACACAGCAGCATATTAATGAATTAGAACAAGAATTGTTGCTGGCGCAGGAATATTTAATGGAAAAGGATCAATTAATCGAAGAGCTTAAGCTTCAGTTTGCACAAAAAGTTGAGCGGTATGACGCAAAGGAAAAGGAAGCGGAAGCGATACAAGCCATAAATGATGCATGGCAGCATGAACAATTCGCGGCACAATTACAGCAGCATATTCATGCGCTGGAGGAAGAGGTCAAGCAAGCGCAGGAACAATTGAGCAATAAAGAACAGGAATTTGATAAGTTAAACAGCCGGCTTGAAAAGAGAATTGCTGAACACGAGATAGAAAAAAGGCAATTGAGAGAAGAAATCGAGCGGTTGAAGCGGCAAATTAAAAAGATGGATGATGAGGTAGCACAAGTTCGGACAGAAATAGAAGAGAAAGAGCAACTTATTGCTAGATTGAAGCAGCGGGAAACCCGGCTGAAAAACGAAAAAGCGCAACTGGAAAGCCAAATTGATGAATATGAAGGAAAAGCGAATTACGCACAAACGGAACTTAATAAAAAAGACAAACAATTGCATGATGAACTTCACAAAAAAGACAAACTGCTTCAACAATTAAGGGTACAGTTCAACGAAGAAATGAAGCAGATGCAGGAGGAGTTATTCAACAAAGATCAAGAAATTCGTGAGCTAAATAGCCGATTTGAGAAGAAAGTGGCGGAACATGAAACAGAGAGAAAGCGACTTGCGCAGGAAATTGAACAGCTAAAGCAGCAGATGAAATTGACAAATGATACGGTAACGCAAGTTCGGATGGAAATGGAAGAGAAAGAGCGACTCATTACCAAGTTGAAGCAGAAAGAAAACTGGCTAAAAAACGAAAAAGCGCAACTGGAAAGCCAAATTGATGAATACGAAGGAAAAGCGAATCACGTCCAAACAGAACTTGATAAAAAAGACAAACAGCTGCATGAACTGCAACAGCAACTGGAGAAGCAGGCGATGCAATATGAAGCTGAGAAAAAGGAACTGGAAAATCATATTGCCCAGCTTAAGGAAGATACAGAAGAGGCACACACTCGTATGGTCGAGAAGGAACAGAAGATTGGGGAGTTAGAAAAACAGGTGGTCGAGTTAACGGCGCTTCCGCAAAAAGAGGCAACACCTGCACCGGAAACAGTGGCCGTAAAGAAGCCGTGGTTTATGCGAATTTTCGAGGAACAGAAGGCGTTTGCCAGGCCAAACCCGTCAGTTATGATGCGGGTTACTGATATGAAGAGAGGACAGATCAACGCAGGAGGAACGTTTAAAAGGTTGCAGCAGATGGCAGCACATGGACAGACGAAGCCTGCCGAAAGCAATAGAACCTTTAACATGCAGCAGATGGCGGTGCATGGACAGATGAAGCCTACTTCCGAAAGTAAAGGAACCTTTAACTCATTTTCTTCTTTCCAGGTATCGGAAGAAGGGGGGCAGCTTTACAATATACATGAACCGAACAGAGCTTTTGCTGAAGATGAAAATACGAGAATAGAGATGTTCACGGAAAATACAGGAGATAGAGTAGAACCTGCAAAAAAAAATGTGATGTTCGGAAAAGAGGAGGAATAATGTTTCCCGCTCCATTTCACCTGCACGAAGCAACATATGAAGAGATGATTGCTTATTGTAAACAGAAGCTTCCGAACGAAGCGTGCGGACTCATTTCTGGTCCGATAGGGGCTGAGATTGGTCTTACGCTCTGGAAACTTTCAAATGAAGCAAAGAAGCCAGATCGCTTTTTATTATCGAAGCCGGCTGTAGCGGAAGTATTGGAGAAGATGAAACAGCAGGGAGAACAATTAACAGGAATTTTTCATTCGCATCCCACAACGGAAGCGTACCCTTCCGTAACGGATATCGCCTACAACCCTTATCCGGAGGTGGCTTACATCATTGTATCGCTAGCAGCTCCGTCTCCGGTTGTACGTTGCTTTACAATGAAAAATAATGAAGTGCGGTCGCTTGAGCTTGTGTTTTTCAGAAGCGATTAAAAAACAGGGTAAGGAGGTTTTCTATTTCATGTAAGAAAGCCTCTTTTTTTACTCTATCACACCATTTTGTGCAGTAAGCATATTGTGTTAATAGGATGGTACATGCTAGTAGAAAGGAGTGGTTAGCATGAACAACCCTAAGTATCGGGTAAGCCCGGGACTTTATCCGAATAAAACCAACAGCAAAAGTACAATCCTAAAGCAGGGAGACAACATATGGGGAAGTTATGGATTTTCACAACAAGCTCGGAATAAAGCGAAAAAAGGCGGATGCGCTTGTGGCGGAGCCAAGGTGGTAAAAAGGAAATAGAGATAACAAAGTGAGAAGCGGAAATCAGACGCTAGGCGCCTGCCTGCTTCTCACTTCTTTTGTTCCTTTTTATCTGAAAATTTTCCTATCACGGTACAAATGTCGGAACATACATGAAGAGATAGATATTATAGAAAGGATATCGATATACCAAATGGTATGAATATAGAAAATAGATAATTTCCCTACGACAGACGCGGAGGCATTTACATACTAGAATAATAGAATATAGTAATCTATCCTTTCGAAGACACTGGTGGGGAACAGAATCGGAGATAAGGAAGATGGATAGGAAGGCTCTTCAGTATCTTGCCGGGGAGCTTTCTTTCGTTTTGAATGAAGGGCTCATTTCCCTCTTTTCTATGCCCCTATTCTTTTGTCAGTCGTGCGAATGTTGGAACATGGAGGATGATGAGCGATTTGCTTGTTGCGTAATTTACGGGAGTCAAGAAGATGATAGACTTTTTTATATGCTGTCTTGCTATAAACGCATTTTGATTTTATAAAATGTGTGAATTCATCAGGGTAAGCGTGGAGTCAATGAGATATGCATGTATATAGAATATAGTAAATGAAAAAAGGAGATGATTATATTGGCTTGTAGTTTTTGTTTAAATTCGTGCTGTCCAGGTTGCCGTCCTGCTAATCCAGTGATCTTTTGCCCGCCTTCATGTCCGCCCCCTGTACGGGGAGAGGAATGTAATTTGCTTTGTGAATTACAAGTAAGCGAAAGCGTGCCGGTTACGCCCCCCCCTACTACCCAACAGCCCATTACTTCGGTGACGATCACAACTGACCAGGTGGGCGATCGGGTGTATTTGGAAGGAACGGTAGAATGGGCTCCGGCTGGCCTTACTACTTTACCGATCACGGTTCTCCCGTTGAGCATTAACTTGGGCGTCCCGGGAACGTTTAGAATCTGGCGGGATGCCATCGGACCGGCTGGCGTGAACGTTTTCGAAATTACGGATACAAGCTCGCTTCTAAACTTAACGCTTTCCGCTCTGGTTCTGCCTCTTACGGTTACCCTTGCGTTCAATCCGACAACGACGAGCTTCCACTTTGTCGATCAGAACGTGCCGCCGGGAACGCATACGTACTTCCTGACTGTAGATGTGCCGCCTACCTCCAGCGGAATTACGACCTCCGCATTTGTCTTTACCGCTGAAGAGATTAACCCGAACCCACCCGTATAATAGGGAAAAAGCACAGAAGCTCTCTGTTAGCATACGCTGACAGAGAGCTTTGTGTTTTGTTGAAGGCGCTGGCGATGCCGTCTGATACGGACGGAAAAAGAGCGAGAAGGCAAACGCCTGCAAGTCGTTCTTACATAATAAGCCAGTCTGCCTGTTAGCCATGGGGAAGAGTCCGAATAAAATTTCTAAATTCATCTTCCAGCCCCTTTTTCGCAATAAAACATTTCATAAGCGAATATGCGCTGATGGTTCGTTGCATATCTTCCTGTTTTTGCTTTACTAATTCACAGGATTTCGTATACAATTCGCGCATTCGGCTGTATTTTTCCCGGTATTCAATCAATAATTTGCGCGACTCTATACATAAATCGAATAGTTCGCTGCACTGTTCATGGTATTCAAGCAGCAGCCGAGTCAGTGTTTCGTTGTGGTATTCTTTGTATTTTCTTCGTATTGTACCGCGTTCTTTTAATAAAGCAAAAGGGATCACTTTTTGTTCTTTGTCCACTTTTATCACCCCACTTTTTAACTATTGTATTATCGTGTTGTCCAGCCTGTCTCGGCTCTTATGGAGGATGAGGATGTATTTTTACTTTTGTGGGGAAAAGGGACATGAATAAAAATTGCCGGACATAAAGACCCGGCAGTTGCAGATGTCCATCAATGCTATCCATTCGTAAGATGGGGTTGAAGAAAGGATGAAGCTTATGTTTTTGACTCAATGAGGGCCGCCGCTCCCGCGATGGCGAGAATCACCAGGAAAATAAATGAGGCTGGCAAGAACCAGTATAACGTGACTACCAGCGCGGCGGACCAAATGCCGACGCACCAATAGCAACTTAAAAGTTTGCCGATTAAGCGACGCAGGCCTGTTCCCTTGATCTCAATGTGCTGGATGGTCTGGCCGTCTACGTCTTCTTCATGCGTTATGGCTAAAAAAGGGGCTCGGATAAATGATGTGATTTCGTCAAATACAAGCAAGTGGGTAAGGCGGAAAGAAGCGAAAATGAGAATAACCAGATGAATCCATGAAAGTTCAGGCAAGCTGTCTCCTCCTTTTCTGAAATAAGTAGCTCTCCAGTCAATATTGTATTTTATGATATCCCCTTGTAGAAAATGAGAAAGCGAAATGTAGGTTCCCGTTCCTTTATGACTATTCCTCTTGCATTTTCTAGTCACATATCCAACCATTAGGAAATACGATAAAAAAGAGGAATCGTGTTGAGGTTGAGAAGAGGATAGAGAATGGGGGGAAGATGTGAATGGGTACCAAAAAAGCAAAAGTAAGCCTGTGTATGATTGTTAAGGATGAAGAACAGCATTTGCCTGCCTGCTTAGAGAGTGTGCAATCGCTTGTCGATGAAATCATTATCGTGGATACTGGCTCAACAGATCGAACCGTTGCGATTGCCAAAAAATATGGCGCTAAGGTGTTCCACAAACCTTGGGAAGACGATTTTTCTAAGGCGCGCAATGTTTCTTTGAAGAAAGCGACAGGAGATTGGATTCTACAGCTGGATGCGGATGAACGGCTCGAACAAGAAGACAGGAGGAAATTTCAGGCATTAATTCAATCAGGGACAGCGGAAGGCTACCTTTTTCAAATTCTCAACCACAACTTTGAATTTACCGGAGATGTATGCGTATTTCCCAGTGTCCGATTGTGGAGGAATAGGCCTGAATACCGTTTTGTTGGCGCTCTTCATGAACAAATTACTTTGTCTATTATTAAACGGAGCACAACGGACAGCTTGTTAATGACACCGATTCGTATTCATCATTATGGATATTCGGCAGCAGTAATGCAGAAAAAACGCAAAGTAGAACGAAATATAAAAATTGCTGAAGCGGAGGTGAAAAAACATCCTGGCCATCCATTTCATTATTACAATCTTGGTACGGAATATTTAAATGTAAAGCGATATTTGGAGGCAAGTCAGCAATTTCAACTTGCTCGCAAGCATTTGCAGGACTTTCAAGAAATCTGGGTAGCAAGCTTGTTCAAGAATTATACCAGTGCGCTACTGGCGATGCGGAACTTTCCCGAAGCCATCCATCTTCTTGATGAAGGAATACAACTTTTTCCGGATTTTACAGATCTCATTTATTTGAAAGCAGTTTGCCTTTTTGAATTAGGTGAATACTCACAAGCGATAGAGATGTTTCACCAATGTCTGGCTATGGGATCATCTCCTATTCATAAGTATCCCAGCAATAAGGCATTAAGTAATGAGAAAGCTCATTATGCTTTAGCGCTTTCTTACAGAAAATTAAATCAAGTCGATAAGGCGGTTCACCATTTCCAGCAGGCATATGTATGTAACCGAAAATGGACGGAGCCTCTTTATCAACTGTTTCCTTTGCTTTGTAAGAAAAGTTCGGTGGAAAAAGCAACGGCGAAATTGCATGAGCTTGTCCAGCCTGCCCAGACCGTAGACTATGTGTTGATGGCGCAACTCCTCATAACATGGTATCAATTTACAGCAGCCAAACATTATTTGCTGGAAGCAGAACGGATAGAACCAGCTAATCAACAGATTTTTTACCTTGCGGGAATTTGTGCGTTGCGAGAAGGAAACTATGCTCAGGGCATTTACTGGTTGGAGCGCCTGAATAAAACGTTCCCTAATTATGGCGTATCACGCCTTTTTCTTTACTATTGTTACGCAGCGAGCGGGCAACAAGAAGCCGCCCTTCATTTGATGAGCAGCATTGGAAATAATGAATCTCTTTTGCGCGCGCTTGCGAAAGTATATTTAGAGGAAGCCGCCCTGTTGCTACAGGAAGGGCTGTTTTATCATCCTGATTCTAGCATCATCAACAAAGAACAAATTCATCAAATCCTGGAGGTTATGTCCCTTGCCTAAGTTCCCTTGCCTGAGCTTGTGTATGCTTGTTAGAGATGAAGAAGAGTGGATGGCCCGTTGTTTAAATAGCATAAAAGATGTAGTAGATGAAATGATCATTGTCGATACAGGCTCGTCTGACCGTACGGCAGAAATTTGCCAGTCGTTTGGGGCGCAAGTATTTCGCTTTTCCTGGAATGGGAATTTCGCGGATGCCTGCAATTTTGCTCTAGAACGTGCAACAGGGGATTGGATTCTCTGGTTGCATGCTGATGAAGAACTTGATGAAAATGATCGGGATCAACTGCGCGCAAACCGGGATAAAAAAGAATACCATGCTTTCTGTCTGCCTTTCATTACGTACTATGGCGAAAGCTCCGTAACAGAAAAAGGAATTCAGACATCCCATATCCGACTGTTTCGAAATCGCATGGGTTATCGCTTCATTCATCCGCTCTACGAGAGGCTAAATATTGAAGAGGTAGAAAACGACGCGAAAATTGGATTTCTTCCTGTAAAAATTCATCGTTATGGATACTTACATCATGTGATTGAAAAGAGAAAAGAGGCAGGCTCACCACTCGATGCAGGCATCGATCGTATCTTCCACCCGCTGATTCAATCGCTGATTGCGAAGCGAAACTATATTATGTCGCTTCATATGCTTGAAAAGTTAGAGCATATCGGCCTATCGAATGATTGGCTAAGCAGCATGAAAGGATTATCTTTCATGGGGATTGGATTACTTCCGAAAGCGAAAGCGCTATTGGCCAGTGTGCCGAGTTCAAGTCTGTATTATTTTCAGTCGTTAGAAGCGCTGTGTATCATTGCTTGGGTTGAAGAAAAATTCAATGAAGCCGATATGTACGTAAAGCAAATGGAGACGCTGGCAGGTCATGATAGAAAAACGGTGACCTTCCGCTTGCTTCATCAACGATTTACTACAAACCATATGGACGATACGAAAAACATAGATATCGAAGCCGTTAGTGAAGTATTTGGTAAATGTGTTGAACTTAATGGAAAAAAGCAGCTGGAACAACTTGTTTCGTTCATGCATAAGACAGAAAATACGGTGTTGCAGCAAAAAGTCTCCAAATTAGTAGATGAATTTGGATATGTGCCCATAAATATGCCTTGTTCTGAAAAGACACAAGAGAACCCTTTGTTATATGCCGCCCACTTGCTTTCCCAACAAAAGTACCCGGAAGCGAGAAAACTTTATAAACAGATGATAAACCAGCAGCCGTTGCAAGACGAGATCCGTTGCAAATTAGCGGCGACCATGCTCCTTGAATTGAAGCAACTGTTAGCAACGAAGGTAGCCCTTTACCCCAATTTATACAATTTGTATCAAGCTGTTACCGGTCTACACTCTACATTAGAGTACCCATCCAATCCTTCTGTATGAATCAAGCAGCCGTATCTGGTGTTTTTTTCTAAAGTGAAACGTAGCCATCCAATTAACATCATGTGTACAGGGGTTCTAAACATATCATGGGTAAATAAAATACTGGAGGTGTGCGCTTTGAATTCGGATACGTTTAAAATAAACTGGGTAGGCTCACAATGTATCAATCATAGCTTAGCCTTGGTAAACCGGGAACTATGCAAAAGGCTCATCGTCGAAAACAAATTTGATATTGGGATTATTTCCTATGAAGAAGATTCAAACTTTGTTATGGATAAAGAAATGAAGTCAATTAAGGAAAGATACGTTACGAGAGATAGTCAGGCAGATATAACGGTAAGGCATCAATGGCCGCCCGACTTCACCAGGCCAAATAGCGGTAGATGGATTTTAATGCAACCGTGGGAATTCGGCTCCATTCCACGGAAATGGTACATTCCTATGAAATATTGGGTGGATGAAATCTGGGTTTATAGTACCTATAACAAAGCATGTTATGTACAATCGGGAATTCCCGAGAGCAAGATTAAAGTCATCCCGCTTGGTGTCGACGAAAATACGTTCCATTATCATGTGGAACCGATGGCTTTAAATACGAATAAGTCTTTTCGGTTTTTGTTTGTCGGTGGCACCATTTTACGCAAAGGGATTGATATATTATTGCAGGCATACTTAGATGAATTCACACCGGAAGATGATGTTTGTTTGGTGATTAAGGATTTTGGAACGAATTCGTTTTATAACGGGAGGAATTTGGGAGAGCTGATTCAACAGTTGCGGTTGGATAAAAAAAATCCCGAAATATTGTATATAAATCACGAACTGTCCCCTGACGAACTCGCGGGTTTGTACAAAGCATGTGGTTGTCTGGTTCATCCTTACCGCGGAGAAGGATTTGGGTTGCCCATTATTGAAGCGATGGCGTGCGGTACGCCCGCAATGGTTCCTTCTTTAGGGCCGAGCAAAGATTTTTGCCATGAAGGGATTGCTTTTTTGATTTCATGTGAGCAAGAAAAATGGCCAGACAAAAAAATCGGTGACATGGAAACCATTGATTTTCCATGGTGGTTGAAAATTAATAAAAATGAATTGCAAAGAAACATGAGATTCGTCTATGAAAACCAGGATGTAACAAAGCAGAAAGGACAAAAAGCAAGCCAGGAAATTCTCTCTACATTTACCTGGAACCGCAGTGCCCAATTGGTTTCTGACCGTTTACAAGCAATGCTTTCGGAGAAGCAACCAACGAGAGCAAGCGATCAAGAAATTATCAGCACCGAAATCCAAAAAGGGGTGGAGTTATATCAACAAAATTTAGGAAATGAAGCACTGGATACTTTTTTGCGTGTAATGGATGCATATCCGACTTCCCTTCATGCCCGGTATTATGCGGCGACTCTTCTTTTTCGAAAAAATGAGACAAGGGCGGCGCTTGAACAGTTTGAGTTTATCTCTAATATTATGCAGCAGCAGAATGAAACCTTTCAGGCTACGCTCTGGAACTATATTGGTATTTGCTATACGAATCTCAAGGAATATAATAAGGCGCTGGCGGCGTTTCGCAAAGGGATAACAGGAAATCCCGTAAACAGGTCTGAGGTGATCAGTTGTTATCAGAAGATGATACAACAGTGCAAGAAAAAGGAACAACTCATTGAATTGTATCATGATGTAGGCAGGCATTATTTCGAAATGGGCAATGATTTCCGCGCGAGGGAGATGTATGCTAAGGCTTTAGAAATCGACGCCAACCGGCAGGATGTACAACAAAGCCTGCAAAAAGTGCGGGAACGAATATTGCTTACAAAAGAAACATACACAAGCCATCAGGCGGGATTTGAAGGAAAAGACGTTCAGGAATTGTATCATCGTATCGCCCACAAATTTGAAGGAGAGGAAGACGCTATACGTCAGCTTCGGGAATACTGGGTGCCTTATTTTCTTCCGGGAGACAAAGTGTTGGATATCGGGTGCGGCAATGGGCTGCTTATGGAGATGTTGAATCAAGTTGGCGTCGAAACAGTCGGGATTGATTTTGACAAGGAAAAGGTTGTGCAGGGGAGGGCGAAAGGATTAAATATTGAGGAAAAACGAGCAGAAGATTTCCTGGCTGGGAAAGAGGAGATGTATGACGGAATTTTTATGGGACATATTATTGAGCACCTTGCGCCCAAAGATTTGTTAAACTTGTTCATTCAATGTGTCAAATCCTTAAAGAACAATGGAAAGATCATCATTTTGACCCCAAATATTGCCCATCCTCCTGTAGTTGAGAACTTTTGGCTGGATTTGACGCATGTTCGCCCCTATCCAAAGCGGTTAATAGAATCCATTTTAGAAACGTTCGGGCTAACGATAAAAGAGTCCCATTATCAATATAATAACTATGATTATTATGTAGTAGCGCAAAAGCGTGCTTATGAGGTATTATGGCATTCCCCGATTTATAACGCTTCTGGATATGCTGAGGAACAGAAAGTTTTTCTGGATGCATTAAAGCCGTTCCCTTTAAAAGTAAAAATTGAGCCGGCAGAACATCAGCAAAAGCCTGAATTAACAGACACTGAGATGAGAAATTACGTAACAGCTCTGCAAAATAACACATTGAAACAACCGCTTATTCATTATCAAGCCGCCCCGGCTTATTTGTTTTCTTCTCCTTGTGCTCCCATCTCCATTGGCCGTACGATGTTTGAAACAGACTCACTTCCGCCCGGTTGGGTAGAGAAGATGAATGAGTTGACTGAAGTATGGGTGCCCTCTGAATTTAATAGAGAAACATTTGCAGCGGCAGGTGTAGAAAAAGAACGAATCTTTATTTTGCCGGGAACAATTGATGGTAAGCTATATAATCCGGAACGAGTTCAACCTTATCCTCTCGCAAGTGCGCACGCATTCAATTTTTTGTCAGTATTTGATTGGAATAAGCGCAAAGGCTGGGATGTACTGGTTAGTGCCTACTTTAAAGAATTCTCTTCTAAAGAGAATGTATGTTTGATTTTGAAGGTAAGTAAGATGCTGGAAGGAAATATAAACCCTCGCGCAATGATTTTAGAGCAGGCAAAAAGAATGGGAATAAGCGACATTCCTCCTGTACAAATCATTGACTCTTATTTTACCGAAGAAGAGATGATTCGATTATATGCTGCTGTAGACGCATTTGTACTGCCTTCACGTGGAGAAGGATGGGGGCGTCCCTATATGGAAGCGATGGCGATGGCTTTGCCGACGATTGGCACGCGCTGGGGTGGACAGACCGCTTTTATGAACGATACAAATAGTTATTTAATTGATATAGAAGGGCTAGTTCCTATTGAGCGGAGCATTCCATATTTCGGAGAGTTGGATGGCCACAAGTGGGCTGAGCCGAGCGAGAAACATGTAAGAATTTTGATGCGCCAAGTATATGAAAATAGTGAGCAAGCGAAACAGGTCGGGATGAAGGCGAGAAAAGATGTCCTTGACACATTCTCAAAACAAAAAGTAGCTGAACGGATGTACCGGCGAATGGATGAGCTTGTGAAACATTTTTATGGTTGAGAGGGTTCTTATCCTCTTACCACTATACAATGTTGAAACATCAAGTCATATGTGTAGAGAGCATGCGTGTGCAAAAATATGGGCAAAAGGTTGATAGAAAAGTGAAATTAATTTTACTATCCGGCGGGTCAGGAAAGCGGTTATGGCCATTATCCAATCCTTCTCGTGCCAAACAGTTTTTGAAAGTTTTAAAGCATGAAGGCACGAAATTAGAATCTATGGTACAAAGAATTTGGCGGCAATTATGTTCCGCCCAGTTAGCAGATGCGACCTATATTGTCACAAATAAAGAGCAAGTGGATATAATTCAAAATCAAATAGGGGACAGGATTTGGTTAATTGTAGAACCAGAGCGGCGGGATACATTTCCCGCGATTGCCTTGGCTGCTAGTTATCTTTATTCTTTCGCTCAAGTAAGTTTGGATGAGATTGTATGCGTATTGCCTGTCGATACGTATGTAGAAGATCGCTTCTTTCAGAAGATGGAAGAGGTAGAGCAAGCGATTCGTGAATCAAAGGCTGACATTGCTTTAATCGGAGCTTATCCAACCTCCCCTTCCGAAAAATACGGTTACATTGTTCCTGTTCATCATGAATTGATAATGCCTTATATGACAGTACGAAAGTTTATTGAAAAGCCTTATAAAGAGAAAGCGCAAAAGCTAATCGAGCAAAAAGCATTATGGAATTGTGGAGTGTTTGTGTTTAAGCTCAGTTACCTGCTGAATCAATTAGTCAAAAGAAGGCTTCCGCTTCGCTATGAAGAACTGGTTGCACGATATGCTGAATTTCCTAAGAGCAGTTTTGATTATGAAGTGGTAGAAAAAGCGGATCAGATTGTAGTCATACCTTATGAAGGCGATTGGATAGACCTGGGGACATGGGATGCGCTAACAGAGAAGATGGATACTCATGTAATCGGGAAAGGAATGGTAAGCATTGATTCAAACAATACGCATCTGATTAATGAACTGGAAATCCCTGTTGCTGTTCTAGGTTTATCTAATATTGCCGTGATTTCAAGTCCTGATGGGATTTTGGTAGCGAATAAGTCAGCCAGCCCGCGCATGAAAGAAATCGTGAAAGATATCGGACAACGACCGATGTATGAAGAGAGGCGCTGGGGCTGGTACCGTGTCTTGGATTATAAAAAGCTTGAAGATGGAAATGAAGCATTAACCAAAAGACTCAAAGTGCTAGCTGGAAAAAACCTTAGTTATCAAATTCACTTGAAACGAAAAGAAGTCTGGATCATTATTTCCGGAGAAGGCGAATTTATTCTTGATGGAAAGGTGTCGCGAGTAAAACAGGGAGATGTGCTCCAAATTCCTGTTGGTTCCAAGCACGGGGTCAAAGCAACCTCCGATCTGGAGTTGATTGAAGTGCAAATAGGCAGCGAGCTTGTGGAAGAAGATATTATTCGTCTCTGTATGACGTGGGAAGAAATAAAAAGCGTGTGAAGCACTTGCTTCATACGCTTTTTCAATACTTCTACAAAATGCTCCAGTTCGCGCATCGTAATTAGGCACTGGCTTTTGCCGTCGATGGTGGTACATGTAAGCTGGTCTCACCGTTTTTTTCCTTTTGCATAAAATAAATAAGCTTTAGAGATAAGGGGGTGAAACATATGAATAGACCCATTCAATATATAGATGCTCATACTGTACTAACAACTTTGTTACATGGACCTTATATCTATTTAGATCAAAGGGATGTTTTACAAAATCTTATCATCCAACACGGTTTTTGGGAAAAGTGGGTAACGGATACTTTTTTAGGTCTGGTAAAACCAGGGATGACGGTGTTAGATATCGGCGCCAATTGTGGTTATTATTCCCTCCTAGCTGCAATGCATGTTGGCCCACAGGGAAAAGTTCATGCGTTCGAGCCGAATCCATTTCATCATGATAATTTCATGAAGAGTATAGCGATAAACGGGTTTACGCATGTTGAGTTACACAAAGTAGCATTAACAAATACAAATGGTGAAACGATGCTATATATTCCTGGAACAGGAGGAGCTAGCATTTATAACCCAGGGACTCCAGGGACAGCAGAAGTGAAAGTACAAACCGTTGTGTTCTCGGAATATTTCCCGAAACAGAAGATAGATGTGATCAAGATTGATATAGATGGGTCGGAACCGCTGATGATGGATGGCTTATTCCAGCTTATTGATAGTAATGATGAAATCCAAATTATCATGGAATACTGCCCGGTTCTGTGGAGTGCAGGCGGGTATCATCCTTTACCTATTTTGCAAAAATTCGCCGAACGTGGTTTCAGTTTTCATATTATTGGATATGATAGTCAACTTGTTCCAACAACTGTCGAGGCACTGGCGATGTATTCAAGACCCGAACACCTCGATCTAAAGATTGGAAGGAGTAAAGCTTTATGTTAATCTCTCAACTGTGTAAAGAACAGGACTTTGAAACAGAGTGGTTTAAGAACGCTTGCACGCAGTTGCAGCATCCTCATGTGTATCATCGAAAATTATGGGAGTTTTGTTACATTTATCAAGGGCTTCTTGAACGTGGGATGCTTGCTTCTGGTAAAAAAGGATTGGGGTTTGGCGTCGGCAAAGAGCGGCTTGTATCCCTTTTTGCAGCACATGGATGCCAGATTGTGGCGACCGATTTGGATGTTGATAGAGCGAAAGTGCAAGGGTGGGTAGACTCGAATCAACATAGCAATCATCTTGATGAATTAAATCAATACGGATTGTGCGATGCGGAACAGTTCTGCAAATTCGTCACCTTTGAAAATGTGGATATGAATCATATTCCTGATAAATACGAGAATCGCTTCGATTTCACATGGTCGTCATGCGCATTCGAACATTGTGGTTCCATTGAATTAGGAAAGAATTTTATTATCAATCAGATGAAATGTTTACGTCCCGGTGGCATAGCGATTCATACCACAGAATTCAATGTTTCTTCTAACGATGAGACATTGGAATATGGCATAACCGTCCTTTTTAGAAAAAGGGATATTGAATGGATGGTGGAAACGTTACGGGCAGCAGGACACTCCATTGACATTGATTATTCTCTTGGGAATGGGCAGATCGATTCATTTATCGATGTTCCGCCTTATACAAGCCAGTACCACCTGAAGCTGCAAATTGGCCAGTTTGTGTCTACTTCCATCGGTCTTATTATAAAAAAAGCGGAGGCATAAAGAGCATAAACATGAAAAGAAGCCAGATTTCCCGGAGGAAGGAAACACTGGCTTTTTGCATGGTAACGGGTTGCTACTTCTCTTTCATTCGTGCTAAATCCGCTTCAACCATTAATTGAATCAGTTCTTCAAAACTTGTTTTTGCCTCCCAGCCAAGCTTTTTTCTTGCTTTGGCCGGATTTCCCAGAAGAATATCAACTTCTGCAGGACGATAAAGCTCAGGATCGATGACAAGATAGTCTTCATAATTTAGTCCTGCATAGCTAAATGCAATTTTACACATATCTCGAACGGATGCTGTTTTTCCCGTAGCGATCACGTAATCGTCAGGATGTGGTTGCTGCAACATGAGCCACATTGCTTCTACATAGTCACCCGCATATCCCCAATCCCGTTTTGCATCAATGTTTCCTAGTCGAAGCTCGTTCTGTTTGCCCACCACGATCCGGGCTACGGCGTTGGTAACCTTGCGGGTCACGAATTCTAACCCGCGCAGCGGAGATTCATGGTTAAATAATATACCGCTGCAAGTAAACATATTATAACTCTCGCGATAATTTTTTGTCATCCAATGACCAAACAATTTTGCGACACCATACGGGCTTCGCGGATAGAATGGGGTTTCTTCCGATTGAACAGGTTGCTGCACCAATCCGAACATCTCGCTGGAAGAGGCTTGATAGAATTTAATTTGAGGATTGGTGAGCCGGATGGCCTCCAGCATATGCAAAACGCCCATCCCCGTCACCTGTGAGGTAAGGATTGGCTGCTGCCAGGATGCTCCCACAAAGCTTTGTGCAGCCAAATTGTATACTTCATCCGGCTCTATTTTTTCTATAATTCGGATAAGGGAAGAGAGATCCGTGAGATCGCCATCGCTATATTCTACTTCTGTATCTATGTTTAAATACGATAATCTCCAGAGAGCATTCGTGCTGCGGTGCGCAAGCAGTCCTACAACTCGGTATCCTTTCTTTAACAGCAATTTCGCCAGATAGGCGCCGTCCTGACCAGTGATTCCGGTAATTAACGCCGTTTTCATCCACGCTCACTCCTTTTGCACTCTCCCTTTTTGTTCGCAAAATTCCACTTTCCTATCTTACATACCATATGAAGGAAAGAGCCAATTTGTGATTTGTAGGAGCAAGGGGAGCTACGGCTATGAGCGTACTTTTGGTTCATTCAGAGATGGCGCAAGGCTTTTAGTTATTGCTGCCTTTCTCCTTTAGCTTGTAAAAAAGCGATGCAGTTCGTCCATGCTTTTCGTTAGGCGGGCGGGAGGCAGGCTTGCGAGAATTTCGGAGCCGTACGGCTTTGTATGCAGGCGCGAATCGAGAATCACGACCACGCCGCGGTCGCTTCGCGTTCGGATCAGCCGCCCGAATCCTTGTTTGAGCCGCAAGATGGAAAACGGCAACATATATTCCCTGAAGCTGTTCTGGCCTCGTTTATCGAGACGGTTCATGCGGGCTTTAGTAAGCGGATCGGTTGGTACTGGAAACGGCAACTTGACGATTACGACGCATATTAAATCGTCACCCGGCACGTCGACCCCTTCCCAGAATGATTCACATCCAAAGAGAACGTGATTTGGTTGTGAACGGAATTGTTGCAGAAGCGTGTCACGTGATAATTCCGGTCGGTGTAACAGGCCGGTTAGTCCGTGTCGTTTAAGCCAGGGTATCATCGCTTCATATACTCGGTTCATCTGGCTGTATGACGTAAACAGAAGAAATGTCCTTCCGCGTGTCGTCATGACAATTTCTTTCATTGACGCGATCAAAAAAGCTTCGAACTCTTTTTCCGCAGGAGAGGGAGCTTCATTAGGTACAAGCAGGATCGCCTGCTGTTCATAGCGGAACGGACTTGGCGTTTCTAACGCTTCGTATTCGTCGATGCCCATCCGGTTCGCCACGAACGAAAAATCGCCCTGTGTTGTTAGGGTGGCGGATGTCATAATCACCGTTTTTTGTGTAAATAACTCTTCGCGTAGCAGTTCGCTCACGTCGATTGGGGCCGAGTACAGATGCAATAGCGAAGCCCAGGCAAAATCATCGCGAATGAGCGAGTGATGCCCTTCGGCCCCGGGTTCTTCGTATGCAACCCATGTTGCCCATTCATCGGGAGACTCGTTGCACAGCACATGTGTAACCATTCGTTCCATTTGTTCGATTTGGGAAATGTAGCGGCTGAGTCCGATAACGGTTTCCTCTTCGCCTCCCGCTGCTTTCAATTCTTTATGTTTATCGGCGAACAACGTTTTCCACTCTTTAAAAAGCGGAGCCACTTCGTTGTTTGCGATGATGCTTTTTTTTAGCAAATATTCGTTTTGTGGCCGTTCGGCGAGTGCGCGTGCCAGCGGGGCGAACAGTTCCACAAGCTTTGCTACGAGTCGCGCTCGGATGCTTTCCGTTTGCTGCTGTAAATCTGACGAATCCAGTTCCCGCGCCCAGTGCGCCCGTTTTTTCAGAAAGCGGTTGAATAATATGTTTATTTCTTCGATACTTACATGGTATGTATACTGTTTTGTGACCTGATCTTCCACCCGGTGCGCTTCGTCCATAATGACTGCATCGTATTCCGGTAGAATGCTCGCGCCTTGGCGTCTTAGGATCAAATGAGTAAAGAATAGCGCATGGTTTACTACGATAATTTGCGCATTTTGTAATTTTTTACGGGCGTTTTGAATAAAGCATTGTTTATAGAACGGACTGTTTTTGCCAAGACAGTCATCGCTGTCGCCCTGGATCGCCTGAAACAGCGCAGGCGGAACCGGCAGTGGAATTTCTTCGCGGTCTCCCTTTTTCATCGCCGGGAGCTGTTCTCTCAGCTGCCTTACTATTTCCCGCTCCGGCGTTTCTGTCGTTAAACTGTCTTGCCAAAGCTCCTCCAGTCGCCGTTTGCATATGTAATGACTGCGGCCTTTGGCCAACTCGTAGCGAAACTCTTCAGCTAATTCCGGCGCAAGTTCGCGGATGACTTTATGTGCCATCGGCAGTTCTTTTTCGAGTAGCTGTTGTTGCAGCGTGATCGTATTGGTGGAGATAATGACACGCTTTTCGTTTTTGAGCGCCCACCATACAGCCGGTAGCGTGTAGCCGAACGATTTGCCGGTACCTGTTCCCGCTTCAATAAGGCCATGTGTTTCCTGCTTCAGGCAACGCAGCACGAGATTGGCCATTTCAAATTGCGCCCGCCGCGGTTGATAGGCGGGCACATGCTTGGAAAGGATTCCATCCCGTTTAAAAATTCGGTACAAGGTTTTTGAATATGTCATCATATATAAATAAAATCCTTACTTTTTCTTTCATCATAGCAAAATGAATATTCTTATTCCATATACGTCACGATTATTATTTTGATTTTGCTAGCAAACCCGGCAGGAATCCGCAAAAAAATGGTGAAAATAAGGTATGGGAAACAAAGAGACGGCCGCTCTTGTTTTTTGTATTCGAGGGAAGCGAATTAGGGAAAAGAAAGGTTATAATAGAGAAGCAGAACGATGCACAAAGAAAGGATGCGAAAGATACTTATGACTCATCAGCTTCAGCAACAAATCCTTCGAGAATTGCATGTCAGCCCTACCATTGTACCGGCTGATGAAGAAAGGCGGCGGATTGATTTTCTGAAAGCATATGTCATTCAGACCGGGATGAAAGGATATGTGCTCGGAATTTCTGGCGGCCAGGATTCTTCGCTGGCTGGCCGCTTGGCGCAGCGCGCGATGGAAGAACTGCGTCGTGAGACGAACAAAGAGTATCTATTTGTCGCCGTTCGTCTGCCGTATGGCGTGCAAAAAGACGAGGAAGACGCGCAGCGCGCGCTTGACTTTATTAAACCGGACAAAACGATTACAGTGAATATTAAACCGGCGGTGGACGCCGCATACGAAGCTTTTAAGGCAGCGACGGGAGAGACGTTGTCCGACTTTTTAAAAGGCAATATAAAAGCAAGAGAACGTATGAAAGTACAGTATGATATTGGCGCGCATTATCGATTGCTTGTGATCGGTACGGATCATGCCGCGGAGGCGGTGACCGGCTTTTTTACCAAATACGGGGACGGCGCGTGCGATGTGACTCCGCTGACAGGACTTACCAAGCGCCAGGGGCGCGAATTGTTAAAGCATATGGGAGCGGACGAACAGATTTATATGAAAGTTCCAACCGCGGATTTAGAGGACGATAAACCGCTGCTCCCGGACGAGGTGGCGCTGGGTGTTTCTTACGAGGAAATTGACGACTACCTCGAAGGCAAGGCAGTGGATTCGAAAGCGGCGGAGGCAATCGAGCGCCATTATATGAAAACGCGCCATAAGCGTCATCTTCCGGTATCACCTTTTGATACGTGGTGGAGAAAATAGAGCGCCAAGGTGCGGAAAGGGAAGTCCGTCGACCGTTCGGAAAATCTTAAGCCGATCGAGGAAATTTTGCAGGGCTAATACATATCAAAGAAAGGAGAACAAGATAGTGGCAAATCCAGAGGATAAAAAAGGGTATACGTTTGCGCCGTACTCTGGCAGAGTGGAAGCGGGCAAAATCCGTGAACTTGCGCTGGCGCTCGGCGACGACAATCCGATCTATACCGATGAAGCGAAAGCGAAAGAGGAAGGGCTCGACGCCATTCCGATCCAGCCTACATTCATGGAAGTAATCGACATGTGGTATGGGTCAAGCTTTGAAGATTTGATGGAGCAGCTTGACATTGACATGAAAAAATTGCTGCACGGTGAACAGGAATACGAATATTTCGCTCCTGTATACGCAGGGGATATGATTTACGCCGAGACAAAAGTCACCGATGTAAAAACAAAGCGAAACGGTATGGCGTTTTACACGCTTGAGACGATATACAGAAATCAAAACAACGAAAAAGTAATGGCCGCCCGCATGATGTTGGTCAAAATGCCGTAAGGAGGAAGAATATGGAACCATATTTGCTTGCGAATCGTGATGTGCAGGTGGGGACCGAACTGCCGCCGCTTGAAAAACCGCCGATTACCCGGATGCAACTCATTAAGTTCGCCGGTGCGTCAGGTGATTTTAATCCAATACATACTGTGGAAAGCGTGGCGCAGGAGGCCGCGCTTGGTGGTGTTATCGCCCATGGGATGCTGATTATGGGGTTTGCTGGCCAGGCGCTTGCTACGTGGGTGCCACGTGCATCGATTAAAAAATTTGGTGTCCGATTTTCTGCCATTACCCGCCCGGGCGATCAGATTACCGTGCGCGGACAATTGACCGCGAAGGAAGAAACGGATGAAGGGACATTCATTAAAATTAAACTTCAGGCCGTAGATCAGAAAGGTGAAGTAAAAGTGAAAGGGATGTGCGAAGCATTGCTTCCACGCGCCTAAGTAGCGGCGGGATTGTAAAAGGCGCTGTACGGCTGCGTACCGTGCTAGATGGCATCTTATTTGACTGGTACCTGTGCTAACGATTGGATTGTGGGTGTAAAAAATATTTTTAGTAGAAAGAGGTGTGGGAAATTTTTGTTTCCCGCACCTTTATGCTTTTTGCGTTTATCGCGGTGGATATGTTGCCATTTGGCCAAGCGGGTAACTGTATTCAATCGGTTCATCAAACGTAACATAATCAAGGTATACCATGAGCAACAAATACCGTGTTCCTGTTTCGGGATCGCTGAGAATGATATGATCGCGGCCAGCAGCTTCAATCACGCCTTTAAACACTTTTGATTCGCTGGTGCCGCCCCGCTCAAATGTCATGTATACGGTTGCTACTTTCCCGCGGTTGAGACGCAAAATGTTTTCAATATAAGACTGTTCCAGCGGCAGCATGCTTGGCATAGGCACTTGTAGCTGTGCTTGCGGCGGGGCGGTCGGAGTTGTAGGCGTAGGACTTTGACTTACACCGGGTGTTTGGTTTTGCGGAATGTTCCATCCGTATAAATATTGTGGATACGTTTGGCGATTTTCAATTGTATAATACGGATAATACATATTGCTCCTCCTTAATACGTTTGGTATACTGCAGGACAATTCTCCGGAACGGGCTGGAAAAAGCAATGAGATTTATACCGGCCAGCATTCGGTTGGTTGAACCATTGAGCAGGACAATCTTCTGTCGGTTTAAAGAACCACAAAGAGAAGCTTGCCGGATGGTATCGCTCTCCATTAATTACTTTTCTTGCTAGACGAATCTCATTCGCTCTTGCCCGTTGATAAAAATATCCCTTTTGTGTAGCTTCGAAACCACCAGGATACTGAAATACCATTTGTCGAATGTCGGTAATGGGTTGGAAATCAAGGCAATTCGCTCTTACGCGATTAACGCCGACATTTCCGACCATAAGCATGCCTAAATTACCTTCGCCTTCTGCTTCCGCGCGTATAAGCCGGGCCAGCAATTTAACGTCCTCTTCTGTTGCACGTACAACAGCCAATTTTTTCACCTCCCGCTTCCTTACTTATCATATTGAGGAAACGAGAAATTGGTGATTCGCCTATACGTTTTATGGCATTTGTTTTATTATGAAAAAGTGGTTCGTTATACACAAAGTGAAGGAGTGAAAAGCATGGCACAGGATGTGAAAAAGACTACGATTGGTTTTGTCGGCACCGGGGTTATGGGCAGAAGCATGGCCGGTCATTTGTTGAAAACCGGTTATCCGTTGCTTGTCTACAACCGCACCAAGGCCAAGGCAGAAGAACTGATTGCGGCCGGAGCGGTTTGGAAAGACACGGTTGCTGAACTGGCGCAAGAAGCTGACGTTATTATCACGATGGTTGGTTATCCGAAAGATGTTGAGGAGACGTATCTAGGTGAGAACGGGATTTTGCCGCACGCCAAACTCGGTACATATGTTATCGATATGACTACATCGAGTCCGCTTCTGGCAAAGAAAATCTATGAAGAAGCGAAGAAAAAGGACATTCATGCGCTGGATGCACCGGTATCCGGCGGTGACATCGGGGCACGCCAGGCAAAACTGGCTATTATGGTTGGTGGGGAAAAAGAAGCATTTGAAAGGATGAAGCCGATTTTTGAGCAAATGGGGACGAATATCGTCTACCAGGGAGAAGCCGGCTCCGGACAGCATACGAAAATGTGCAATCAGATCGCTATTGCGTCCGGCATGATTGGCGTATGTGAAGCAATGGTATATGCGAAGCGAGCAGGTCTTGACCCGGAAAATGTTTTGAAAAGTATTGCCACCGGCGCGGCTGGAAGCTGGTCGCTTAGCAATCTGGCGCCGCGCATGTTGAAAGGTGACTTTGCGCCGGGCTTTTATATTAAACACTTTATTAAAGATATGGGGATCGCGCTAGAAGCCGCAGAAGAAATGGGAATGATGACGCCGGGGTTGAAGCTGGCCAAGTCGCTGTACGACGAGCTTGCGGAGAAAGGCGAGGCAAATAGCGGCACCCAGGCATTATACAAATTGATAGACCAGCAGTTATAAGACGCCAGGAAAAGTAACTTGGCAGAAGAGCTAACAGCCCTGATTTACTGCGGCAAAACGGTAGATCTGCCCGCATCTTTGGGCATTGGTGTTACCGCTAAGCAAAAATAAAAAACGGTAACAAGGAGGAGCACTAAGTGATGAAGCCGTTGTCTTTGATGTTTTTGGCTGTGCTATTGGCGTTGCTGGGGAATGGTTTTCCCGTTGGTGCGGAAAGCGCCGCGTCGAAAAAGAGCGCCTATGTGGATGTGGCGGTGGCTACCTTGTGGATAAAACCGGATATTGTCCGCCCTGTTGATGCTCCGTCGCTCACACATCCTGTCGATATGTGGAAGTGGACGCGCTCCATGACGCTGGAAGAAAAACTTGGCTTGGTTCCAAAACTGGAGACACAGGCATTGTACGGAAACAAGGTCACAATTTTGGAACGAAAAGGAAAGTGGGTGAAAGTGGCGGTACACGGTCAACCCACTCCACGCAATGCACAAGGATATCCCGGCTGGATGCTGGCTACCCAACTGACATATAACGAACGCTTTGCCGCAAAAGATGGCCAGCCGTTTGTGCTGATCACGTCTCCGACAGCGAAGTTGTACAACTCGGCTACTTTAAAACATGAGGAAATGGAAATTAGCTATAATACGCGCCTGCCTTACGAACACGAAACGAAAGACGCCTATCAAGTACTGAAGCCGGACGGTAAGCATGCTTGGGTGAAGAAGCAGGACGCTAAAGTGTACGCGTCAATGAAAGCTATCCCGAAACCGACCGGAGAGCAACTTGTGAAGACGGGTAAGAAGTTTCTTGGTTTGCCGTATTTATGGGCAGGAATGAGCGGTTTTGGATTCGATTGTTCCGGCTTTACGTTTACGGTATATCAGTCGCACGGCATAACTATTCCGCGCGATTCATCCGTACAGGCGAAATACGGAACGCCGGTGGCGAAAGAAAAACTTAAGCCGGGGGATCTTCTGTTTTTTGCGTATAATCAGGGGAAAGGCAAAGTTCATCATGTGGCAATGTATGCCGGGGATGGTATGATGATTCATTCGCCGAATTCGGCGCGTACGGTGGAAATCATTCCTGTAGATACGCCAGAGTACGCGAAAGAATTTGCCGGCGCGCGGCGCTACTTAAAGTAGACAAAGCCCCCCGCCTACACGGAATAAGGCGGGGAGGGGGTAGTTACTTACATTTGGCGGGAGGACGGGAGCGTTTCGTCGCCGTATATTTGGCATTCCTTGAGAGGAATGACTTTTGTGTTTTTGGCGAATTTATAGCTGAGCCACAGCACGATGAATAGCGGTAGTCCAATGTAAGAGACGAGCACGCCATTCCAGTCAATGGTTTCTCCCGTAAACGCTGAGTAATTTTGGCCGAGGATGACAATAAGACAGAGGACGAAAGCAAAAATTGGACCGAACGGGAACCATTTCGCCCTATAAGGTAGCTTGTTTACATCGTACCCTTGCGCGAGATAAGCTTTGCGGAAGCGGTAATGGCTTATGGCGATCCCGATCCAGGCAATGAAGCCTGACATGCCGGATGCGTTTAAAAGCCACGTATACACGACGCCATCTCCAAATACAGAAGCAAGGAATGCGGCTGCACCTACGAATGATGTTAAAAGCAGGGAGTATACCGGAACGCCGCGTCGGTTCACTTTTGCGAACAATTTTGGGGCTTTCCCTTCTTTGGCGAGTGCCCACAGAATGCGTGTGGAAGCGTACATGCCGGAGTTGCCAGCGGATAGTACAGCCGTCAAAATCACGGCGTTCATGACCGATGCCGCGAAGGCAAGCCCTGCTTTTTCAAACACGATCGTAAATGGACTCATGGCAATGTCTTCGATGCCATCATGAACCAGGTTTTCGTTGTTGTACGGAATAAGCAGACCAATAACCAGAATCGCCAACACATAAAACAGCAAGATGCGCCAAAACACTTGCCGAATTGCTTTTGGCACATTTTCTCTCGGATTATCGCTTTCGCCGGCCGCAACGCCAAGCAGTTCCGTTCCCTGGAACGAAAAGCCCGCGGCCATGAAAATGCCAAGCATAGCCATAAAGCCGCCGTGGAATGGTGCGTCATCTACGGTAAAGTTTTTAAATCCTATCGCTTCACCGCCCATAATACCAATAATCATGAGCAGACCAATAACGATAAAAATAATGACGGTCGTTACTTTAATCAGCGCGAACCAATATTCCGATTCCCCGTATCCTTTTACTGATAAATAGTTTAAGCCGAACATCAGAAGAAGAAATAAAGCACTCCAGAGCAAGGACGGGCTATCCGGAAACCAGAATTTCATGAGCAACGTTCCCGCAGAGAGTTCTGCCGCGATCGTAATCGCCCAGTTATACCAATAGTTCCAGCCTAGCGCGAACCCAAGCGCCGGATCGACAAACCGGGACGCGTAGGTGCTGAACGAACCGGATATTGGCATAAATGTAGCCAGCTCGCCAAGGCTTGTCATAAGAAAATATACCATGATGCCAATCGCGATGTATGCGGTGAGCGCGCCGCCCGGACCGGCGTCATGAATCGCGCTTCCGCTTGCGAGAAACAGACCGGTACCGATCGAACCACCGAGAGAAATCATGGTAAGATGGCGGGCTTTAAGTCCGCGTCGCAACTGTCCTGCAGACGCTTGCTCGCGTGGCTGTGAGGAATTCTCCGTTGTTATTTGCATCGCAAAAACACTCCTTTTACTGTTGTGGTATGATGCTAAACTAAAGGAAGGAGTGCGAAATAAAAAATGCCGCCGGAAGGAAATCTCCGGCGGCATTACGTAAAATCCGCATCATACCTTCCATGAAGATAGCGCATCACGTTCGTTCAGAAAGCAAACGTGACAGTTCTGCCCCTGTTCGGTGACAGCCCCAGCCCGCGCGCACGGAGAACGCACACAGACTTCGGCGATTTTTCCTTTCCGACGAATTCATAGACGTTCTCCGCGTCTCTCCCGCCGTACTTATAAAAACCGCGACCTCTACCTCATCTATATGATGATGAGGATTTTTTCTATGAATTTACATAAACAAAAATAAGTATAGTAGAAGTTGAATGATAAATCAATACTTGAAAATTTGGAATGAATTATTGACCCGAAGATGCGTACATCCGGTAGGGTGTAATAACCGTTTGTAAAATAAATTTTGATAGAGATGATTGGAAGGGGCTTATATCATACAGAATTGATACATGTTAATGGAAATACTTATCATTGAATGTGTTTCTTTCGAAGACAAAAGTAAGCAGGACGAGAATGGATACTACCTGCTTCGCGCAAGGTGCATCCGCTTCTCTTTTTCACTCCTCCTGCCTTTTTTGTTTTATTGTATGATACAATAAAAACAAAAAAGGAGCCATGTGTCCTGCTTTTATACGATCACTTGTTTTCTCAACGTTTTTTTCAGTTCTTTTTTCAGGCGCGGGTCAATCGTCTTCGCTTTCATGATCTGCTCGTATGCCCGGCATAGCGAATGCCAGTAGGACGCGTTATTGCGCTCTGGAGCTGTCTTCAAGAACGCGATATAATGCCTGACTGCCTGATCGGTGAGTGGTTTTTTCAGCATTTCATCCGTCACATAGACCATTTTGCGCTTTTGTTCGTCTTTGTACGCCACATACGAAAAGCCGATAATGATACTGAACATGAAGAAGATACAAAGAATTTGCATCATCATTGTTAAACCTCTTTCGTTTTGAACATGAGTTTTGTTCTAGCCATGCCACAGCATAGCAGAATTTATACCTTTTGGCACTAGGGTTTTTGTTTTTTTAAAAAATTATTCAAGAATATGGGGATTATATGTTTATACCTCCAGATACTTTCGCGCAATCAGCCATTCGAAAATGGGTTGAAAATCAGAATATTTCGCTTGTTCAAGTTGCGGGACGTTTGCGGGAATTGCTATACCAGTTTGAGCTTGCGGGGGACAAAAAGCGTGCGGAGCGATGCCGGGATTTGCTCGACAAAGCGGAAGCATCCGAGTTTGTCATCGCATTTTGCGGTCATTTTTCGGCTGGCAAATCGACGATGATTAATGAGTTGATAGGACATGATTTATTGCCAACAAATCCAATTCCGACAAGCGCTAATGTGGTGAAAGTCAAGACAGGGCCTGCGCGCGTGACAGTGACGTTTAAAGAACAGGGGGAAGTGAATGTTACCTACCCGTATGATATGCAAGAAATTCAGGCATATTGTACGGATGGTGATCGGGTAGACCGGGTGGAAATCAGTTACCCAAATGACCAGCTTCCGCCGGGGGTGACAATTCTCGATACGCCAGGTATTGATTCGACAGAGGATGCGCACCGGGTGGCGGCGGAATCGCAGTTGCATACGGCTGACCTTGTACTGTATATCATGGATTACAACCATGTCCAATCTCGGGTGAACAAGGAGTTTATCGAAACGCTGCGAGAGCAAATGAAACCAACCTGGCTCTTGGTCAACCAGATCGATAAACACGTGGCGTTCGAAGTGCGGTTTGCCGAATTTCGGAGCAAAGTTGAGGACGTGTTTACAGGGCAGGAAACGGACGCTTTTCCGCTTTTTTTTACGACAGTGCGTGAGCCGGATCATCCGCACAATGATTTGCCGCTTGTAAAGCATCGATTGGCGGATGCGATCGTCAAGAAGCGGCGTCGGATCGTGGAAACCGTGCTTACAGCAGCTTGTTTGCTGATGCGCGATCATTTAATGTGGCGCGAAGCGACGCGGCGGCCGGAGATTGACGCATGTCATGCGAAACTTGGCACATATCGGATGGAAGATGAAGAACGCATCGCCCGTGAGTTGAGAGAAGCAAAAGAGCGTGAAGCGGCGCTTTCCGAGGAAACCGAGCGGTTTGAACAGGAATTTTTGGCCCAACTTGAGCGGTTGCTTAACAACGCGAATTTGATGCCATATCATACGCGCGAACTGGCGCGTGCGTTCGTTGAATCAACGCAAGTGAGTTTTCGTGTCGGTCACTTGTTTTCGGGTCGCCGGACTAGGATCGAGCGGGAGCGGCGGCTTGCGCGCTTTCACAAAGAGGTATGTGAGAATGCGGCGACATATATTGATATTCACCTTAAAAAAATGATGCTTGAACATCTGGAAGTATACGGGGTGGAAGACGAAAAGCTGCGTCGCTCCATTTACGAAATGAAAGTGCCGATTACGAAAGAATGGTTAACCGGTTTGCTAAATAGGGGCGCGCTGTTTAACCGCGAGTCTGTCATGCGCTATACTTCTGTTGTCGCAGACGCGATTCGCAGGCTGTATTCTGAAATGGCAAAGGAGAAAATGGAAGCAGCGCTGGCTAATTTAAAGAAAAACCGACAGAAAAAAGCGGACGCGCTGGCGGCAGCGCGCAGGAAGCTTACCGAAAAGCTCACGGCAGCGCGGACGCTGCGGACGATAGCGGAAGGACAGGTGCGCGCCTTAAAACAGATGATGGCCGCGCTTGACGGAGCGCGGGATGAATACCATCCGATTGAAGAAGAGGTAGGGGATGTGTCCGCCGCATTCCTGGCGTTTGCCTCGCGTGGAAGACGGGAAAGGGCAAGAGCACGGGTACATATCGGGCGCAAACAGGGAACAAACAGACGCTCGCGCAAAGAAAATGCCGGGCAAATAAAAGCGCGTGCTGGCGCTGCGGTGCAAGCCCTTGAAGAAAGCGCCCGCCTGCTTACGTCTTTACCCGGTTTCCATGAGACGGCGCAAGAGCTTGCGGCGCGTGCGGATCGGATGAGAAGGCGGCAGTATACGATCGCCTTGTTCGGTGCATTTAGCGCCGGAAAATCATCGTTCGCTAATGCCTTGTTAAAAGACATGGTATTGCCTGTATCACCACATCCGACAACCGCGACGATTAACTACGTGCTTCCGCCGGCGGAAGGGCATCCGCATGGTACGGTCGTGGTTAAATTTAAAAGCGAAAAACAGATGTTGAGCGATATGAATCAGGCGCTCGAGCTTTCGGAGCGGCATGTGTCTTCGTTCGCTGAATTGGAAGCACTGCTCGACGCGCATGAAACATTCATGCGGAAAAGGAAGGAAAAACGGGTGAAGGCGGAACGGGAACCGGGCGCTATGGGGCAAGAAAGCGGACAGGCGGAAGCCGAAGAAGAGCGTGACCCGTTGGAATTGTTACGGGATGAACATCTCTTTTTCTTAAAGGCGGTGCGAAACGGGCTTGCTTGGATGCAGGGTCGCTTTGGAACGGAACAGAAAGCGACGCTGGAGGAAATGCCTGCGTTCGTCGCCGTGGAGGAACGTGCCTGTTTCGTGGAACAGGTGCAGCTGTATTACGATAGTCCGCTGGCGCGTCAAGGCGTTATTCTCATAGATACGCCGGGCTCCGGTTCGCTGAATGCGCGCCACACAGAGGTCGCGTTCAATCACATAAAGCATGCGGATGCGGTCGTGTTTGTAACCTACTATAACCACGCGTTTTCGCGCGCGGATCGTGAATTCCTTATTCAGCTAGGCCGCGTAAAAGAGCATTTCGCCAAAGACAAAATGTTTTTCATCGTCAATGCGGCTGACCTAGCTGGTTCTGAAGACGAGATCGACGACGTATTGGCTCATGTGGAACGCAATCTGCTTGCCTGTGGGATTAGAGGAGCCCGCCTATATCCAGTATCAAGCCAAATCGCCGTATTGGCCGAACGGCACGCACGTGGGGAATTGACGGAACAGGAAGCAGCGCTGTACCGCAAGCTAACGGGTACGGGATCGGACGAAGTTCCCCTTAATGGCGCGGAAGGACGGTTTTTTTCCGGGATTACGTTGTTTGAGGAAGATTTTTATCGGTTTGTAATGGATGAATTGACCGAGGCGGCGGTGGACGCGGCATATGAAGAGATCGGACGCGCGCTTGCAATTCTGGACGCTTGGCGCATGGAGGCACGGGCCGGAGAAAAAGAACGGCAGGAAAAACGAGTACAGGCCGATAGGGCAAGACGCGATTCGTTGGATGTAGTCAATCGATTGGATACAGAGATTGAGCGCGGGCTAGTCGAGCAGGAAATTGAAGAATTGCTCTATTATGTGAAACAACGCGTATTTTACCGGTACTTTGACGAGTTTAAGATCATTTTTAACGCGGCGGCGTTTTCGGATGAAAAAGAGGAAATGCAGACCCTGTTGCGTCGCTATACAAACGAGATGCTCCGCTTTGTTGCGTTCGATTTAGCGCAGGAGATGCGGGCGACTTCGCTTAGGATTGAAAACTTTCTTGCACGTATTTTGGGCGGGATTCGTCTCCGGGCGGAACGAGAACTCAAGGAAGTGGATGGAGGGTTCGCGCTTCCGGTGTATGAAGCGCCGGAATTTGCTGCGCTGTCTTTTCCGGCTGGCTTGCATGAGTTGAACGCCTCAGCGTTTGCTGATTTACTCGCCCCATATAAAAGCCGCAATGCTTTTTTTGTGGAAGAAGGGAACCTTAGATTGCGCGATGCGCTCGAAGTTCGGTTGCGGGAACCGGTAAGCGAATATGTGACGGATTGCGAGGTGCGGATGAAGCGGGCGTACCTTCCAGCCTTTGATGAAGAGGTGGCTCGGATATGTCAGGAGATACGACGAAAGGTGGAAGAATACTATACGGGTAAGCTAACTGCGCTTGGAATGACCACTAACATTCAAGCGCTTGACGATGCGTATGAATTATTGCAAAGACTTTATCATTCGCGCCCTAGACGAACAGCATCCACTTAAAAAAGTGATATAAACACTATGCAAAAATTATATAACGTTGTATAATAAAAAAAGTTATAAAGCATGTCCCCTTTTAGCCATTCTATCGTGGTAGTTAGTGTGGCACATTTTTCGCCCTGGAAACAGGGCTTTTTTTTATCGTTCGAGAAATACGTTTGTTGATTATCCAAGGCCACCTTCATTCTCGATTGATTGCAAAGAACGGTTCCCCGGTTTTCGACAGGGAGTTTTCCGGAACGCGGGCAACGTGGTTAATGAACTTCGGGATTACCTGTGATACAATTTTTGAAGATTAAGGAGGAGATCCGTTGTATAAAGTGTTCATAGTCGAGGATGAACCAAAAATCGCTGAAATGCTGGCCGCTCATCTGGAAAAGTACGGATATCAACCTTATGTTGCCTGCAATTTCAAAAATTTGAAGCAAGAGTTTCTGGAGGTTCGCCCGCATCTTGTTCTTTTGGACATTAACCTGCCTTATTTCGACGGGTTTTACTGGTGCAGGCAAATCCGCACGGTGTCCAATGTGCCGATCGTTTACGTGTCGGCCCGTTCGGGCGAGATGGATCAAGTGATGGCAATCGAAAACGGCGGGGACGACTATTTGACCAAACCGTTTCATCTCGACGTCGTACTTGCAAAGCTGAAGAGTTTGTTGCGTCGCACCTACGGTGAATACGCCTACTCGGTTTCTTCTTCAGACATCCTCGATCTGTCCGGGCTGGTGCTCGATCGTTCTCGTTTTACCGCGGAGTTCAGAGACAGATCGATCCATCTGAGCAAGACCGAGTTTCAGCTGTTGGAGGCGCTGGCACGAAAAGCGGGACAGGCCGTAAGCCGGGAGACACTGCTGGAGACGCTATGGGATGACACTACATTTGTGGATGATAACACGTTGACGGTGAATGTAACTCGTCTTCGCAAAAAGTTAGAAGAACTTGGCCTGGGGGACTGCATCGAAACGATTCGCAGACACGGGTACAAGTTGAACGTTCAATGGGCGGATGAACAAGCAGCGTGGATGGGAGGAGAGGAACCGTGACCCTGGCCCGCTTTCTTTGCGATCGTCTGCCACTTTTGTTGCTATACTCGGGCTCGTCCGCATTGGTGCTATTGGTTTCTGTGGTTAGGTTTGCACTTTCGCGGGGTGGGCCTGACAGTATCCGAGATTGCATACATGGCGATTTTGCAAGCTTTCGCCGCGTTCCTGTATCTCGCTTATGACTACATTCGGCATCGGCTGCTCTACAGACAGTTGAAGACCTCTGGCAAAGATTTCGATGATGTGCTGCGCATCATGAGTCCGGTCACCGGCGAGGAAGAAGCATTGGTGCGCCGTTTGCATGACATGCATCGCGTGTATGCGACCGAACTGTTGAAGCACCGGCAGAGTCAGGAGCGCCATCTCGAATACGTCCAGATGTGGGTACACCAAATGAAAACGCCCGTGTCCGTCATCGCCCTTCTTCTGCAGCAGCCTCCAGATACGGCGGAACCGGAGCGCATCCAAGTGGAAACGGACAGGAAATGGCTGCATTTCATGCTGCAGCAGTTGATCTCGAATGCGCTGAAGTATTCGAGGTTAACCGGACGCACCGGGCTGTCCCTCGACCTTCGGGTTCGCCGGGAAGGCCGCGCTGTTTTGCTTCAGGTTGAGGACGAGGGGATTGGTATACCCCCGGAAGATTTGCCGCGTATCTTCGAACCGTTCTTCACAGGCGAGAACGGTCGTCTGACGAAGGAGGCGAGCGGCATGGGACTATACCTGGTCAAACAGGTGCTCGACCGGCTGGGGCGCCGCATTGAAGTATCGTCTTGCCCGGGGGAAGGTACGACCGTGACGATCGTGTTCGAAACGCGGTCGCTGACAAAATTGACATGACAAAATCCAGGCGAACCTTGCAAAATTGTAAGGTTCGTCTTTCGTTTTGTAAGCTTGAGCAATGTAAAAAATGACCGGTTGCGGTACTATAATGGAGCCAACAGATAGCCAAAATGTAAAGAAGGAAGTAATGATAGGAGGAAGATACCATGCAATTGCACACAAAAGCATCCGGAGCCGCCGCACCGGTTTTGCACGCTGAAGCATTGACCAAAATTTACGGTTCAGCGAAAAATGCCGTTCTCCACAAAGCGCTGGACGAGGTAAATCTGAAAGTGTATCCCGGCGAATTTGTCGGCATCATGGGGCCATCCGGTAGCGGCAAGACGACGCTCCTCAATCTGTTGGCGACGATCGACCGGCCGACGTCGGGCAGGGTGACGATAAACGGAATGAACCCTGCAACCATGAGCGCGAAGGAACTCGCGCTGTTCCGCCGCCGTCAGCTCGGTTTCGTTTTCCAGGATTTCAACCTGCTCGACACGCTCTCGATCCGGGAGAATATTTTGCTTCCGCTGGTGCTTGATAATGCGAAATCGAAGGTTATGGAAACAAAACTGGAAGAACTTGCCCGCCACCTGAACATCAGCCAAATTCTCGATAAGCGGACGTACGAGGTGTCGGGTGGACAGCAGCAGCGGACAGCGATCGCCCGGGCGTTGATCCACGATCCTGCCCTCGTGTTGGCGGACGAACTGACCGGCAACCTCGACTCTAAGGCGGCTCACGATGTCATGAGCGCTCTGAAGGACATGAACGAGCAGCGCGGCGCAACGATTCTGATGGTGACGCACGACCCGTTCGCGGCCAGCTTTTGCAAGCGCGTCCTCTTTATCAAAGACGGCAAGTTGTTCTCGGAGATCCGCAGAGGAGATAACCGACAGGTATTCTTTCAGCATATTCTTGATGCGCTGAGCGTCCTGGGAGGGAATTTCAGTGAAGTTTCGGCATCTCGCAACTAGCAACATTCGAGGCAACTGGCGCCAGTATACAGCGTTCTTTTTTAGCAGCGTTTTCTCGGTTATGATCTTTTTCCTTTACGCCCAGTTCATATTGCACCCGGATGTCGTGGGGGGGGGAAGCTGCAGGCAGCCAATTACGTGAAACAAGGAATGGTTGCCTGCGAATACATTATCGTCATCTTCTCCTTCTTCTTTGTGTTGTACTCACTGTCGGCGTTCCTAAAGTCACGGAGCAAGGAATTCGGTTTGCTGTCGCTGTTCGGCATGACGAATGGCCAAATCCGGCGAATGGTGCTGACGGAAACGATGGTTATCGCTGCTTTGGCGACCACCGTTGGCATCGGACTCGGTCTGTTGTTCTCGAAGTTGTTTTTGCTTGCGTTGAGGGAAATTTTCAAAGGCGCGCGTTAGGCGACTTACGAGACGCAGATTTGTGGAATCGAATTTAATAACCGGAAACAGGTACGTGAGCTGGATAGAGCAGCTCCGGATGGAATTTTCAAATTTTCGCTTATCATGGAAACAGGTGCCGCTGTTATGTTATCATCGTTATGTCAATACTTTCGGGCAGACAGGAGGAATTGAGCATGATTCACAGCATGTCGAACAACGCGGTCCTGGCGAACGGCGTCAAAATGCCGTGGCTCGGGCTAGGCGTATGGAAGATGAGCGAAGGCGGCGAGGTGGAACAGGCTGTCAAGGCGGCGGTTCGTGCAGGGTACCGAAGCATTGATACCGCGGCCGTCTATGGCAACGAAGCAGGCGTGGGCAAGGCGATCAAGGAGTGCGGCGTACCCCGTGAACAATTGTTTATTACAACGAAAGTGTGGAACAAAGATCAAGGTTACGATTCCACGCTGAAGGCTTTCGAAGAAAGCCGAAACAAGCTGGGTCTCGAGTATGTCGATCTGTATCTGATCCATTGGCCGGGAACGAGCAAGTTCAAGGAAACGTGGAAAGCTCTTGAAAAATTGTACAAAGACGGGCTTGTCCGCGCAATCGGGGTAAGCAATTTTAAAGTGCACCATCTGGAAGAGCTGATGGCTGACTGCGAAGTAGTGCCGATGGTGAATCAGGTCGAGTTTCACCCGCTGCTGACGCAGCAGGAGCTGCGCCATTTCTGCAAGGAGCACCGGATTCAGCTTGAAGCGTGGAGCCCGCTTATGCAGGGACATCTCGATTTGCCGGTTCTGACCGAACTGGCCGGCAAATACGGCAAAACGCCGGCACAAATCGTTCTGCGCTGGGATTTGCAGCACGGTGTGGTGACAATCCCGAAGTCGACCAAAGAAGAGCGCATCCGCGAAAATGCGGACATCTTCGACTTCGAGCTTTCGCTTGAGGATATGGCGGCACTCGATGGTCTGAACAAGGATCACCGTTTCGGCCCTGATCCGGATCAATTTTTCTGATGACTACAGCCCTCCTTTACGGAGGGCTTTTTTCTACCTCTTATGAATCGCTTTACAATAAGTGGAAATAAGTACTCCTAAAGCAGGGATGCCTGGGGATTTTATGCTGCCAAAGTTGAGTAATTAACATGAATTTCCTGGTATGATACCTAGGAAGATGTGCATACCATAAAGTAGTTACACATTTTTGGAAAAGAGGTGTGAAACATGAAACGAAAGTTCGTTACCACTGTAACAGCGGTGACGTTTGCGGTGTCCGTCTTCCCCATGCCGGTTGTGCTTGGCAGCGAAGTCATGAACACGACCGAGATGATTAAAAAGGCGCAGCGGCCGGAATATAAGACGCGTGCGGATATTCCAGCGAGGTACAAGTGGAACTTAGAAGACATTTATATAAGCAAAGAGGCCTGGGCAGCCGATCTTAAGAAACTGGAAAGAATGGCAAACGCGTTCCCGGCCCATCAGGGGAAATTGGCGGAATCATATGCTGTGTTTTTGAAAGCGCTTAATGATTTAAGTGATCTTATGCGGTTGCGCGATAAGGTATACGTATACGCATCCATGGGCTTTGATGTTAATGCCTCCAATTCTTCATTGAAAGAATTGTTTGATAAGGCGGAGAAAGCAAGCGTGCTCGTTTCGGAAAAAACGTCTTGGTTTACACCGGAAGTGCTGGCCATTCCACCAAACAAAAGAAAAGCGTATCTGGCCAAAAAGGAGGTTGCCCCGTATAAGCCGTTTCTTGAAGATTTGGAACGGATTAAGCCCCATACGCTGAACAAAGAAACGGAAGCACTGCTGGCCCAGTTTTCACCGCTCGGACAGAATCCAGAAAATGTGTATTCGTTGCTCAGCAAGGATGTGAAATTTCCGAAAATTAAAGACGAGAACGGAAAAGAAGTGCAATTGACGCGTGCCAATTTTACGGCTTATATGGAAAGCAAAAATCGCAATGTCCGGAAAGCGGCATTCGAAGCGTATTACAGAACGCTTGAAGAGTATCAGGATACATTTGCTCAGGTGCTTTCTGGAAAAGTAAAAGCGAATAATACGTACGCCAAGGTACGAAAGTATCGCAACGCGTTGGAAGCGAGCTTAACGCCAAACAATGTGCCGGTAAAAGTGTATGACCAGTTGATTCAAAGCGTCAACAAGGGGTTGCCGCTTTTGCATCGCTATATGGAACTGAAAAAGAGGATGCTCGGCGTCAAAGAGCTGCACATGTACGATATCTATACACCGATTGTAGAGGCGAATTCATCGTATATTCCGTACGAAGAAGCGCAACAACGGGTGCTGGAAGGGCTTAAGCCGCTTGGTGAGGAGTACGGCAAAGTGCTAAGCAAGGCGTTCACAAGCGGGTGGATCGATGTGTATTCGACCGCTGACAAGCGTTCCGGCGCATACCAATCAGGCGCGTACGACACACATCCATATGTGCTATTAAATTATCAGGGTACGACTGATGATATATTTACGATTGCGCATGAGCTTGGGCATGCTATGCACACATATTATACAAATCGAACCCAACCGTATATTACAGCCAATTATCCGATATTTACCGCGGAAGTCGCTTCTACACTAAATGAGGCATTGCTATTTGAAAGCATGTATGCTAAGGCGAAAACAAAGCAAGAAAAAATATATTTGTTGAATCAGCGCCTCGAAAATTTTCGGACAACGCTATTTCGTCAGACACAGTTTGCTGAATTCGAAAAACTGATTCATGAAAAAGAACAGGCAGGCGAGTCGTTGAATGCGGAAGCGCTTAAGAAAATGTATATTGATATCAATAAAAAATATTATGGAGCAGCCATGGTGAATGATAAAGAAATTGCGATGGAATGGGGACGCATTCCGCATTTTTATTACAATTTCTATGTCTATCAGTACGCGACCAGCTTTGCCGCTTCCACAGCGCTGGCTGAGCAGGTGTTGAAAGAGGGCAGACCTGCCGTGGATCGGATTCGGGAGAAGTTTCTATCTGCGGGTAATTCCAAAGCGCCGATTGAAATATTACGGGAAGCAGGTGTTGATGTATCTACATCTAAACCAATCGACGATGCATTGAAAGTGTTTGCAGAAACATTAAATGAATTGGAAAAACTGATAAGCCAAAAATAATGATAGATCATCTTCATACATTATTTTTGCTTTATGTTTTCTATGAATTTTTCCATAGTTGAATATGTCATTGGACCCATAACATGCTGGCGGATGATTCCGTCCGCGTCGATAATAAAACTAGTGGGAACAATAGTAACTTGATACATGTCAGCCACATGCGACTTCCGGTCAAGCAGCACTGGAAACTGCATATTCATTCCTTGGGCAAACCGTTTGACATTCGGCACGCTGCTTTCCGTTTCCGTAAGATTGACAGCTAGAATTTCTACATTTTTCTCTTTATAAGCACGATAAAATTTTACCATATCAGGAATTTCCTCACGACACGGAGGGCACCAGGTCGCCCATATATTCAAAATGACGATCTTTCCTCGCAAGTCGGACAAGTGCATGGTTTTGCCGTCCAGTGTCTCCAACGTAAAATCCGGCGCCTTCTTGCCTTCCTGCACCCCTATTTCTACGCGCTGTGTTTCTTGTTCTGTCTTTGGCTCTATTTCTTTCCTTGTCACTGTTTTATTTGCTGTCGTCTCAGCGCCGGTCTGTGTTTCTTCTTTTTTACTGAGCGTGCTGTAGAGCATGCCGCCAATAAGCACAAGCAATACAAGAAGTACCGCCATTTTTTTCATGGACTCTCTTCCTTCCTTCCATGTTTTTTCCCAATGTACCTGTCCTATAAGTATAAGCCGAAAGCAAGCAAAAATAGAAGTCTAAGAAAAACCCCCGGAATTTTTCGGAGGCTTGCGTTGTATTTGATTTGATTTCTTCTTCTTGTCAGAAATCCTTTCGTATGATATAACTTCATCTGTCTACCATACTAAAGGAGGAAACAGTGTTGTTAAATGCAGTGGTTGTATCTGTGCTTGTTATCGTTGTGCTGTCGCTTTTGCGGATTAATGTTATTTTTGCATTAATCGCCGCGGCGATAACGGCTGGTTTAATGGGGGGACTCTCGCTGAAAGAGGCAGTTTCCACAATGATTGAAGGGATGAGCGGACAAATGGAAACGGCGCTCAGCTATGTGTTGCTTGGCATGTTCGCAGTCATGATTGCTCGTTCTAATATTACGTCCATTCTCCTAAAGAAGTTAATTAGTATACTGAAGGGAAAGCGCGGTGTTTTGCTTGTCACGATTGCGTTTGTGGCATCGTTATCACAAAATGTTGTGCCGGTGCATATCGCATTTATTCCTATTCTTATTCCGCCGCTGCTTTCTCTGTTCAATCAGATGAAAATTGACCGCAGGGCTGTTGCTTCGGCGCTTACATTTGGTCTACAGGCTCCGTATATTATGATTCCTGCTGGTTTCGGACTTATCTATCACGGTATTGTGGCAAAAGAGATGGGAAAAAACGGGATGCCAATTGATGTATCCATGTTTCCGAAAGTGATGCTGATTCCGGGGCTCGGGATGATTTTCGGGCTTTTTATTGCGTTGTTTATTTCATATCGCAAAGAAAGAACGTATGTTGAAAAAGAAAATACGCTTGTGTTATCAACAAAAAATGAACATGCAACAACAGCTTTTACCGGTAAGCACGCGCTTACCCTGACGGCGATTCTAGGGGCGCTTGGCGTGCAACTATGGATGGAATCCCTTGTGCTTGGTACATTAACTGGAATTCTGTTGATGTTTATATTCCGTATTGTTTGCTGGAACGAAGGCGATGAGGTTGTACAGCGCGGCGTGGTCATGATGGGATTTATTGCATTTGTTATGTTGCTGGCGTCCGGTTACGCGTCTGTGCTGCAAGAAACCGGGGCGGTCAAAGGGCTTGTAGCGGCGAGTGGCGCATGGCTTGGAAGTAACAAAATGCTGGCTGCCGCTATTATGTTGCTGATCGGACTTCTTATTACGATGGGCATCGGCTCTTCTTTTGGTACAGTGCCGATTATTGCAACGATTTACGTACCGCTATGCGCCGAGCTTGGCTTTTCGTCTCTTGCGACCGCAGCGCTTATCGGGACAGCGGGTGCGCTTGGCGATGCTGGATCGCCGGCTTCTGATAGTACGCTCGGGCCGACGTCTGGCCTAAACGCAGACGGACAGCATGATCATATATGGGATACGTGCGTCCCGACGTTTTTGCATTACAATATTCCTTTATTTATATTTGGATTCATTGCGGCTATGGTACTATAATTGATAAATAAAATAAAAAGGCGATGGTGTCGTGCGTGTGTGCAGGCAGCCATCGCCTTTGGCTATATTGTCTGAAAAAATTGTGGTTGACGACCAGCGCAATGCCTGCGATGAGTACAGACGGGCTCGCGAGGTAGCAGGCGCATCGGAATGATCCTTGGACGTTTACATAGTCAAGTTTGGTTATATTCACACAATCGTTATATAGTTTAGCTATAATGACAGATAATGATAATAAAGTGTGATAGATTGCATGCCTATTCTTTTGCGGTTCGGGGTTAGATTCCACTATCCTTTGCTACAGGATAGGTAAGATAACAAAGGAAATTCATAAAGGGGAACATAGGAATGGATGAACGAGCGTTATTGCTGTTAGGTTTATTAAAGAATCAGAGCCAGCACGGTTATCAAATTAACGAATTTATCGAACGAAATGTAAGTCAGATTATGAATTTGAAAAAAGCGACGGCGTACGCCATTCTAAACCGACTGCATGAGGCCGGCTATGTGACGTTGCGTATGGAGCAGGAGGAGAATCGTCCGCCGCGCAAGGTGTATTCGATTACGAAAGAAGGAGAGAAGGAGTTTTACCGCCTCTTGCAAGAGAATCTTTCGCATTTGGAGCAGGTCACGCTGCCGGGCGATATCGGGTTGATGTTTCTTGATCATCTTTCGCCGTACGAAGTGATATGTTGCCTTCAAGCAAGGCTCAAAAATCTGGAGGAACAGATTAAAGTGTATGAAAGAGTGCCGAAGCATGAGCATAATCCAAGCGTAGACCTAACCATCGATCGCCGCCTTCGCTTGCTTAAAAGCGATCGGGATTGGCTTCAGGACACAATTGCTCACCTTTTGAAAAAACAGAGACGGGACACATGATATCCCGGTTCCCTGTAAAAATAAGGGAGACATGTAAGAGGGATTGTAAGCGTGCAGAGAGATTGTAGCAATCATAAGGAGGGAAAACAGGGCATGAAATGGATTTATTGGATGGCGCTATTCAACACAAAATTCCAAGCGAGCTGCCTTGTGAAGCGGATGGAGGAAGACTGGTGGACAAAAGGATACAGGAGTCCTCGTGTCATTGAAATTTTTCGGGTAAAAGACGGGCGCTATGGCGTCCGCTATATGTGGTAACGCAGAGTGGATATCATGCGAGTCCAACTCAGCAGGTGCCGTCCCGCCGTCTTTTTCACATTCGTTCGTTAACAGGATATCCTTCACGCACCAAGCGTTTTTCAATGCGTTCGATATGTGCGCGGTTGTTTGTTTCCAGCTCCAGTTCCACTTCTGCTTGACCTGGAACAATGCGCGGGCTGATACGGTGGTGATGGATGGAAATAACATTGGCGCCTTCTTGCGCCAGGATCGATAGCAGGCGATTAAGGTTGCCCGGCTTATCATGTACGGTCGTCGCAATGCGTATATACCGGCCTGATTCGATAAGACCGTGTTCGATGATGCGTGACATGAATGTCACATCTACATTTCCGCCGCTCAAAATGACGGCCACTTTTTTATTGGTCAACGGTATGCGGCGGTACAAGAGCGGCACGAGTGCGGCGGCGCTGGACCCTTCGACGAGCAGTTTGCTGCGTTCCAGCAGATACAACATTACGCGCGAGATTTCGATATCTTCAGCTAGAAACACGTCATCCACGTATTTTTGCACCAATTGATACGTTAGGGTACCTGGTTTCTTGACTGCAATACCATCAGCAATCGTCCCGGTGCTTTCTACAAGTACCGGTTGTCCCTGGCTTAACGATGCGGCCATACTGGCGCATGCCGCGGCTTCTACGCCATAAACCTTCACATGAGGCTTAAGCGTTTTTATCGCTGCCGCAATTCCGGCGATAAGTCCTCCACCGCCAATCGGACAGACGATGGCATCCACATCAGGCAATTGCTCAAGCACTTCCAGCCCGATGGTTCCCTGGCCTTCGATAACACGCGGATCATCGAAGGGGTGCAAAAATGTAGCTCCGCTCACTTTTTGCACTTCAAACGCTCTTTCTAATGCTTCATCAAATGACTGACCGTGTAAAATGACCTGTGCGCCGTACTTTTGCGTAGCCTGCACTTTGCTGAGCGGGGCGCCTTCAGGCATAACGATGGTGCTTGTGATGCCAGCTTTTGTACTGCTGAAAGCAACACCCTGCGCGTGATTGCCAGCGGAGGCCGCCACTACCCCGCACGCTTTTTCTTCTTCGCTTAGGGAAGCGATTTTGTTATAAGCACCACGTACTTTGAAAGACCCGGTTTTTTGCAGATTTTCTAGCTTTAAATAAAGCTGGTTTTCGGCCAGTTCGCTGAATGTGGTCGAGTAGTCGAGCGGAGTGTAGCGGACGACAGGTTGAAGGATAGCTCTTGCCTGCCGGATCCCGTCGAGTGTAATCATGTGAATCCGTCCTTCCGTAAGAAATAGATGGTGCCTTTAATTATAATGATACGAACGTCGATGGATTCCCATTCCCTTCGGCGGCAAGAGAACAGGAAAACTGGAATTTAAGTCAAATGTATCATCAAACTTGTTCCGATATGTTAGATTTTCCTATTGTACTATTTTGTAATTCGGTTTGTCCAAAAGCCACCGTAAAAAAATCTCGGTTCGTACGAAATCACAAACGCTTTCGGCGCCAATTCTTTAATCGTCTGGTACAACTTCTTCTCGTTTCTTCGTTTCGCGAGTACATTCATTACAACACGCTGCCCATCTTTACCGTTTGCTTGCCAACTGGTTACCCCATATCCTTTTTCACGCAGGATACGGCTAATATCATTCTGAGATGAATCAAGTACAATTTGCACAGTTACATAGCCAAGCGCTAACAGTTCCTCGATTTTGCTACCCATATATACGCCGGTGCCCCAGCCAATACAATAAGCCGCAAGATTGAACGGATTATTAAGATTACCAAGCACAAGAGAAAGACCCATCAAATATACGAACACTTCCACCATACTGACGAGGGAGGCTAACAGCTTCTGTCCCTTCATCACCATAATCATTCGGATAGTAAAAAACGATACATACACAATATTAATGGTAAAAATAATGAGCAGCTGTTCCATTGTTTTGCCCCTCCTGTTTCAATGCAACATACAACTTTCTTTCCTTTCATCTCGCATAAAATATCATACTCCTACAAAAACTGTAAAGCTAAAAGCTCACTTCTTAACAAAAAAAGCGATCTCCCTTATGTGGGAGACCGCTGAGCATCATGTTTATGATGTAGCTATTACTTTTTCCGCAATAGCTACCACATGCTCCGGTGTGAACCCGTACTCTTCCATCAATTTTGTGCCAGGAGCGGATGCACCGAACCTAGTAATGCCAAGCACCTTGCCTTTATCGCCTACGTAGCGTTCCCAACCAAGCGGATGCGCCATTTCGATAGCGACGCGAGCTTTCACGTCCGGTGGCAACACTTTATCTTTATACTCTTGCGGCTGCTGTTCAAACAGTTCCCAGCTCGGCATGCTGATTACGCGGATGCGGCGGCCTTTCGTTTCAAGCTTTTGCTTGGCCGAAAGCGCTAGGCTTACTTCTGAACCGGAGGCAATAAGCAACAAATCCGGTGTACCGTCCGTATCAGAGAGTATGTACGCGCCGCGCGCTACCGATTCAGTCGCTTTTTCTTTTGTTCCTTCAAGTATAGGCAGGCCTTGGCGGGACAGAATCATCGCGATCGGCCCTTTGCTGCGGCTTACCGCGTAACGATAGGCGGCGATTGTTTCATTGGCATCAGCTGGACGCAGCACAGTTAAGTTTGGAATCGCGCGCAGCGCAGGCAAATGCTCAATCGGTTCATGCGTTGGTCCGTCTTCACCAACGGCGATGCTATCATGCGTGAATACATAAATGACAGGTACATCCATCAGCGCCGAAAGTCGCATGGCCGGACGGAGATAATCGGCAAATACGAGAAAAGTGCCGCCATATACTTTGACGCCGCCGTGCAGCGCCATTCCGTTCATGATAGCAGCCATTGCATGCTCGCGCACGCCGAACCAGATATTGCGGCCTTCATACTGGCCGGGCATAAAGTTCGGCTCGTCTTTAATCATCGTCTTGTTGGATGACGCCAGATCAGCAGAACCGCCGAGAAAGAATGGCACGGTTTTTGCAATCACGTTAATCACTTGGCCCGACGCTTCACGCGTTGCGACTTTTCCATCTTCTGGAGCGAAGGAAGGCAATTCGCTGTCCCAGCCTACGGGCAATTCTCCGCGCATCGCTTGTTCGAATTGTTTGGCAAGATCCGGATGAGCTTGTTTGTACGCTGCAAACTTCTCGTTCCATTCCTGTTCGGCCCGCTGCCCTCTCATCTTGACTTCCAAGAAGTGAGCTCGCACTTCTTCCGGGACTGTAAACGGTTCATGTTCCCAATCATACGCTTTGCGTACCAGTTCGATTTCTTCGGCGCCGAGCGGCGCACCGTGCGCTTCCGATTTTCCTGCTTTGTTCGGGCTTCCGTACCCGATCGTTGTGCGAATTTCAATTAGCGTCGGGTGTTCTGTTTCGTTTTTCGCCTTGGCAATTGCGCAGGAAATGGCTTCGATATCGTTACCATCTTCCACACGCAAGACATGCCAACCGCATGCTTCAAACCGCTGTTTCACATTTTCAGAGAATGCAAGGCTTAATTCTCCGTCAAGGCTAATATCATTGGAATCGTATAACACAATCAGGCGCCCCAGTTTCAAATGGCCAGCAAGGGAAATGGCCTCAGCCGCTACACCTTCCATCAGATCACCATCCCCACAGAGGACGTATGTGTAATGATCAACAATATTATGGTTTTCGCGGTTGTATTTTGCGGCAAGGTGGCGTTCGGTCATCGCCATGCCGACCGCCATCGCGATTCCCTGTCCAAGCGGGCCAGTCGTTGCTTCCACGCCCGGTGTGTGACCGTATTCCGGATGTCCCGGCGTAGGACTGCCCCATTGGCGAAAGTTCTGTAAATCATCAAGTGACACATCATATCCGGTCAGGTGCAGCAGGCTATACAATAGCATGGAACCATGTCCTGCCGACAGCACAAACCGATCTCGATTCGCCCAGCTTGGATTGGCGGGGTTATGCTTCATAAAACGCGTCCAGAGCGTGTACGCCATTGGCGCTGCTCCCATTGGAAGGCCGGGATGACCGGACTTCGCTTTTTCTACCGCTTCAATCGAAAGAACACGTAGGGTGTTGACTGCGAGCTGGTCAAGCGTTTGGTTGTTCATTCCGTTCCAAAGCCCCTTTCATGGTTCATCATCTTCTCGATGCATGTGTATGATGTCTTCCTACTTTTCATTATGCCAAAAGCAAGCTGACAAATAAAACTTTTTCCAGTGTATCTTTCATTTGTCGAGAGAACAGCACGTTATCGGGCTTTTGTAATTTGTAATATGGAGCACAGCCTTGTCATTTTTCTTGAATGTTTGGGTGATTGCATCTGCAATAGGGGGATATTTCATGAATTCATCTCAAATATTTCTTTTCAAATGGATGGCAGCTTCTGTTAAATAAGTTTGGTAAAGTAAAGGGAATACTGTGTTTATACCGCGGTGTATGAATATGTAAATGACAGTACATAAGGAGGAGGGAATGCGTTGAAAAAAAATACGATTGCCTTCGTTTTTGCACACCCGGATGATGAATCATTTGCATGTGCGTCAACGATTCGTGAACTAGTTGTTCGAGGGAATCATGTTGTACTTTGTGTGGCAACCCTAGGTGAAGCCGGGAAAACGGGGCGTTTGGGCCCCATGACTAAAGAAGAGCTGGCGGCAAAACGGAAACAGGAATTGCAAAAGGCAGCAGATGTCATGGGTATATTTGCAATCCATCATTTAAATTATCCTGATGGGAAATTAGCTAGCATAGATCGTTATCAATTGGTAAATGATATTGTCACGTTTCTTAATGATCAGCAGGCGCAAATTGTTATCACTTTTTCGGAAGATGGTATTTCTGGACATCCGGATCATACCGCAATTCATCATGCTACGCGTGAAGCCATACTAAGTGGGGAATGTCCAACTGTACAAAAATTATATTATGTTGCTAGTCGAGCACTAAAAGAAGCAGGTCATTCTCCAACTGTGAAATTTGATAGTCAAATTCATTGGGAAGTAAAGGTAAAAGCATTATTGGCTCATGAGTCACAAATTGGGTCTGTCAAAAGGGTATTTGGGGATTTGCAGGAACCGCTGAGTGGATTTAGATTCGAATCGTTTGTTTTAGCCTGGGAGCGAGGCGTATATTGGCCGAATAAGAAGGAAACGTTCTTAACAGATGACAGGTAATCTATAAAAATAAGTTGCTAGGTATATGTCTTGGCAACTTATTTCAGCGACATGCCTTCTGGACATTGGGCGTATACTAGCGTAGAATAGGCAATTAAGAAAGGGATTGTAAGCGGCTATCAGGTAAGTGAAGCAAAGTTTTTTTGATATATATGCATTATTTTTTAAAAGGATTGGAAACGATGAACCGCGATGAGACTTGTATGGCGTGCGGTAAGCCGATTCAAGAACGAGTATATGCTGTTTATCGCAGCGCCGCCGAAAACAAAGAAGAAGAGAAAAACGTAGCTGGGTTCTTGTGCAATGTGTGCAGCAAAAGGCATAAAATGAAACCAGTAGGGAGAAAAAACCCGTTTGTCAAGCTGGAAAAGTTGAAAGAGAGGTTGGAAAGGTAGGTGCGCGTATGTCACAGAAATGGGGCGCGGACTGACCAGTAGTCATAGATGCTTGTATTTATTTATCACTATGCTATAATATATAGAAAAAATTGTGCGGCAACGGAGCCACTGTCATATTTGGCAGGGGCTTTTTGCGTTTGCGAGGAGGAAAATGTGCATGGCAGAAGAGAAAAAGCGGTTTATCCAGGAATTTGTGCCGGGCAAACAGGTAACATTAAGCCATTTAATCGCCAATCCGGATGAAGATATGTTTGACAAGCTGGGAATTCCACAAGGGGGTTCCATCGGTATTCTGACGCTGACCCCGAGCGAGACGGTGATTATTGCCGGCGATTTGGCGACGAAGGCGGCCAGTGTAACGATCGGCTTCCTTGACCGGTTTACCGGCAGTCTCGTCTTGGTCGGCAGCGTGTCAGAAGTGGAAACCGCAATGCAGCGCATTAATGAATTCTTAGCGCACAATCTCGGTTATACGCCGGCCATGATTACGAAATCATAGTCAGGGAGGAAAGGAAATGCAGAAAAAACATCGCGCGATGCTGATTGGTGCCATCGGGGCAGGCAAATCCACGCTTACCAATGCGCTCTTAGGACGCGATGTGCCCGCTGTGAAAACTCAATCGCTCATCTATCGGGACTGGATCGTAGATACGCCGGGCGAATATACCGAAAACCCGCTGTTCTACAAAAATATCATGGCAACGGCGCTTGAAGTTACCCATGTGCTTTTTATTCAGGATGCGACGAACCCAAAGACCATTTTTCCCCCCGGGTTTGCAACAGGTATCCCGAAGCTTGCTATCGGGGTAGTAACGAAAACCGACGCTCCGGAGGCAGACAGAGAACGGGCGGCGCGACAATTGCGGCGTGCGATTCCGGATGGCCCAATTGTGTTCGTTTCAGCGTATAAGAACGAAGGGTTAGAGGAAATGAAAGCGTTGATCTCGTGCCATTCACGTGAAGAAATGAAAGATTATTGCGCGAATTCTAAATCAGAAAATATTTCTTACATGTAACCCTTTACAGATAATTTTATTTCTATTATCATTAAGATAATAAAATGAATATCTGACAGGCAAAGGCGCCTATCAACAATGAGGAAGTGTGCGTGTTGTTGGAGGAGCCTTTTTTACGTAAAAGGAGTCTTTCAAGTATGATTGATGTCGCAGAAGCAAAACGAATCTACCATTTATGCCAGCAGTACACTCCTCTTAGCGAAGAAGATATTCGAATTATTATCGGAAAAAGTGAAGCGCTACAAATGATAGCGGATGTTTCCCAAGCGAACGTTTTTATCGACTGCCCGGTGAAAGATCGGAGCGCTGTCATTGTGGTGGCGGAAGCGGCTCCCACAACCACGCACTCATTGTATAAGGAGAGCGTTGTGGGAAAAGAAGTGTTCGAATCGTACGAGCCTGGTGTGTTTCGTGCCTATCGGACAGGAAAGCCCGCGATTATGAACCGGGCGTTGACTCAGGAGGGGCACCACGTTAAGCAAAATGTGGTACCGATTAAGAACGGCAAAGGGCAAACGATCGGTATGCTGATTTTGGAGCAGGATATTACACTGCAGGTAAAGCATGAAAAGGAATTGGCTCTTTTATCGGAAACAACGCAGGAATTCAGCCGCACGTTCTGGGATTTGATTTCTAAAGAACAGTCGATTCCGGATGTAATCGAAGAAGCGCTACTTCTATTGCGCGAAGATGGGACAATTCTGTACGCAAACAATTTTGCGATCGGCCTGATCGAATCGCGCAGCGGTCTCACGAGACAAAATTACACGGATAAAAAAGTGGACGAAATTTTTCCGTTCATTGCTGAGAGCGATTATCTCCATGACGGGGTCATTCAGCGAGAGGTACACGACCAAGGCATGGTGTACGTTCTGCGCAGCATTTGCCTGCAGCAAAAAGATAAGAGACGGCGCCTGCTTCTTTATTTGCGAGATATTACCGATTTACGGGATAAGGAGCGCCAGTTAATGGTTAAATCAGCGGTTATCCAGGAGATTCACCACCGGGTGAAAAACAATTTGCAGACGGTAGCCGGGCTGTTGCGTCTGCAAATGAGACGGGGAGTTCCCGATGAAGCAAAGGGGCTGTATCAGGAATGCTTGAACCGGATTATTAGCATCGCAACCGTTCATGAGGTACTGTCATACAACGGAATCGAACAGGTAGCGATGAACCAAGTCATCGAAAAGATCGCGCGCATGCTCGTTTACAATATGGCGTCTGAAGAATGCAAAGTGGATGTTGTCATGGAAATTGAGGAAATCGCTCTCCAGTCCAAACAGGCGGTATCGCTTGCGCTGATCCTGACAGAGTTGGTTCAGAACAGTTTAAAGCACGGGTTTGCGGGACGTTCCTCAGGCGTTGTTCGCATCCATTTTTATAAGCATGGAAATGAGCTCTGCCTTTGTGTAGAAGACGATGGGAAAGGATTTGAAGCGCAGTCAGCAACCGACCAGCTCGGGCTTGAAATTGTGCGAAATTTAACGCACTTTGACCTGTGTGGAGCATTTGAGATTATGCAAAATGAAGGGGGAGGCACGCGAGCAAGCGTCTCCTTTCCGGCAGAACAGGGGGAGTGACGGGTGAGTAAAGGCAGATTGATGGTCGTGGACGACGAGTCTATCCTGCGCATGGATATTAAGGAAATGCTACAGGAAGCTGGATATGAAGTGGTGGCGGAAGCAAATAATGGGGAAACCGCGATTGAACTTGCCGCCCGCCATCGTCCTGACTTAATCGTCATGGATGTAAAAATGCCAAAGATGAATGGATTGAAGGCGGCCCGTATTATTTACCGTTCATTTGATATTCCGACGATTCTGCTGACCGCGCATACGGAAGAAGAGCTCATTGCGGAGGCGAAGGAAGCACATATTTTCGGATATTTAGTCAAACCGATTACCGAAAAAGATTTGATTCCGGCGGTGGAGGTTGCTATCGGCCAGTCCCGGCATGTGAAATCGCTCCTCGGCAACATTAAAGAGATGGAGAAAAAAATGGAGATACGCAAACGGGTGGAAAAGGCGAAAGGAATTCTGATGGATGTCTATCAACTAAACGAGGAACGCGCCTATCAAACGATGCGTACATACTGTATGAATACGCGCAAAACGATGGGCGAAGTGGCGGAATACGTCTTAAAGAATCGTGCGCTTGACATTCATTCGCTTCTTTAACAACAATGTTTTGGTTCATAAAACAAAAAAAGAATAGACAGAGGCAAAGGCGCCCTATGTGACGGACCCCTACATTCCGTCGTATAGGGCGTTTTTTGGATACAAAGAAAGGGGGGGAATCATGCGCCGGGTTGAGCGAGAAGTTGAACAGATTATTAGCGCAGGTATCGACATTGGGACCAGCACCACAAAATTGGTGATTAGCCGCTTTTCTCTGATGAACACGGCTGGAGCCAGCCAGGTGCCGCGCATTGAAATTATTGACACCGAAATTATCCATAAAAGCCCGATTTACCGTACTCCGCTCAGCGCAGATTATTTGATTGACATTCCCGCCGTATTTTCCTTGGTGCGCATGGAGTATGCAAAAGCGGGTATCCGTGCGGAAGATATTCAGACAGGTGCGGTGATTATTACTGGCGAGACAGCGACCAAAGAAAATGCTGAAGAAATGGTACGCCGCTTGTCCGATGAGGCAGGTGAGTTTCTCGTCGCCACTGCAGGACCAGATTTGGAAGGGATGATTGCGGCCAAAGGTTCCGGAGCCTATGAATATTCGAAAGTGACAGGCAGAACGGTGGCCAATATTGATATTGGAGGCGGAACAGCCAATATCGCCGTTTACCAGGCAGGTATATTTAAAGGAACGTGTACGCTTCATATCGGTGGCCGGCTCATTGAATATGAGGATGGACAGGTAAAAAAGATTTCGTCGCCTGTACAGAAGTTGATCGCACAAAAAGGAATTCAACTGGCCCTGGGAGATGCGGCGGACTCTTTGGCCATCCGTGAAGTGACGGTGGCGATGGCGGACACGCTCGGCCGGATTTTAGATGGAAAAGTGGAGCTGGAAGACGAGCCGTTGCTGCTCGGTCACCCGCCGGACTGGAATGTTCCGGTAGAAGACATTATGTTCTCAGGCGGTGTGGGTGAGTGCATATACCATTTGGAAAAACGTGAGGAAGAAACCGGTATGCCTGTCTACAACGATTTAGGCGTACAGTTGTCCGAAGAACTTCGCCGTCATCCGGCGCTTGCACGCTGGAGATGGATTCAGCCTAAGGAGACTGTGCGGGCGACCGTACTTGGCGCGGGAACGCAGACGACAGAAATCAGCGGCGCAACGATTCAGGTCGAGAAGGAATCGTTGCCGATTAAGAATTTACCTGTTTACCGTCTATCATTTGAAAATGAATCGAACGGCACGCGCGAGAAAATATTTCGGGCGGTGGAGCAGGCGATTGCCTTGTATGATCCGAACAGGGAAGGACGGAATTTCGCCCTCTATCTGTCCGATGTGCCGATGCTCAGGTTTTACGAGGTGCAGGAAGTAGCGGCCGCGATTCTGGAAGCATTCTGCAAGCAGCCGGATCAAGGTCAGCCGCTTGTCATTGTCGTGGAAAACGATATGGCCAAAGTGCTTGGGCAATCGCTCATGGCTATGAAAGCGGAGCGCAGTGTGCTTTGTATCGATCAGATACATGTGGAAAACGGGGATTATCTTGATATCGGACGGGTGCTGCAATCAGAGGTTGTGCCTGTCGTTGTCAAAACGCTCGCGTTCCATTCTTGAGAAAGGAAGGTGTACCGATGAGGTTGAAGACGACGCTGCAAAACCAGGTATATGAGTTTAAAGATTTAAAAGAAGTATTTGCCAAGGCAAATGAGGAGAAATCAGGTGACCGGCTTGCAGGCCTAGCCGCCGAAACGGTGCAGGAGCGCATCGCAGCCAAGCAGGTGCTCGCCGGATTGACGCTTGAGGATATTCGCTACAACCCTTTGCTTCCACCGGACGAAGATGAAGTGTCTCGCATCATTGATGAACAGGTCAACGAGACCATTTTTCAGGACATTAAAGGTTGGACAGTGGCAAAACTGCGGGAGTACATTTTGAACGATCGGGTAGGGGACAGGGAATTGAAGCGGCTGAGCCGCGGGCTGACAAGCGAAATGATCGCAGCGGCCGCAAAGCTAATGTCCAACCTCGATTTAATTCACGCTGCGAATAAAATCGAGGTGATTTCCCGTTGCAATATCGCCATTGGACAGAAAGGCACGCTCGCGTCCCGCCTGCAGCCGAATCATCCGACCGATAGCGTGGACGGTATTCTTGCTTCGCTGAAAGAAGGATTGTCTTATGGTGTAGGCGACGCAGTTATCGGCATCAATCCGGTAGACGATTCGGTGGACAGTGTAAAACGGCTCCTGCAAGTGACACATGAGTTTATTAGAGAATGGAAAATTCCGACACAAAACTGTGTGCTTGCCCATGTTACTACTCAGATGAAAGCGATTGAACGCGGTGCGCCTGCCGATATGATTTTCCAAAGCATCGCTGGGACGGAAGCGGCTAACCGTTCCTTCGGGATTACCGCCGCGATGTTGGAAGAGGCGAAGCAAATGATCGCTGAAAAAGGGATGAGCCAGGGGCCGCAGCGTCTGTATTTTGAAACAGGCCAAGGCTCGGAATTGTCAGCGGAAGCGCACCACGGCATCGATCAAATGACGCTGGAGGCGCGAAACTACGGTTTTGCCCGAAAGTTTGATCCGTATATTGTCAACACGGTTGTCGGCTTTATCGGACCGGAATATTTATACGACAGTAAACAGGTCATTCGTGCCGGGCTGGAAGATCATTTTATGGGCAAGATGCATGGCATTTCGATGGGGGTAGATATTTGTTACACCAACCATATTCGTGCTGACCAGAACGACATGGAAGAACTTGGTGTGCTGCTGACGGCGGCCGGCGTCAACTTTATTATTGCCACCCCAATGGGAGATGACTGTATGCTAAATTACCAGTCGATGAGCTATCACGATATCGCGACATTGCGTCAGACGATGGGCAAGAAGCCGGCGCCGAAGTTTGCAGCCTGGCTGGAAGAGATGGGAATTACGGAAGGCGGTAACTTAAGCAAACGGGCCGGCGATCCGACGATTTTTGCACGTTAGGAGGAGAGAAAGTGGATCAGCAGCTAATTGAAACCGTAACCCGTCTTGTCATGGAAAAACTGAAAGCGGTGGAAGCGCAACAGCCTCTTAAAGAACCGAAGCTGAAAGCAGAAACGAGAAGTTATGGCTCCGTGAAAGTATGGGATCATGTAGCATCCGGACGGGAGAAAATCACGGAGAATCCAGTCACCCCTGTAACGGAATCTACCGCCCGGCAGACGAAGCCGGTGGAACCTTCGGCGACTGGTGCTAACGGTGGTAGAAAAACAGGGATTGAAAAGCCGCAAAATAAAGAACAACTGTTAACCTTGATGAAGCAGACTCCGGCCCGGATCGGCATCGGACGCGCCGGACTTAGACCGAAGACGGACACGTGGCTTACGTTTCGCCTTGACCATGCGGCCGCGGTGGACGCCGTGTACGGTACGGTGAATCCGGAGCTGTTGAAACGGCTGAACCTGTTCAGCGTAGCCACCTGCGTAAGCAGCAAAGAAGAGTATATTCTTAGGCCAGATTTAGGGCGCCGTTTGAGTGAAGAGGCGAAAAAGACGCTGCGTGAACGCTGCAAATATAAGCCGAAAGTACAGATTGTTCTCTCTGACGGGTTGAGTTCACAGGCGGTCGATACGAATGCGGAAGATACGTACTTAGCTCTTATGCAATCGCTGAAAAACCTTGGCATTGAAACTGGCACACCTTTCTTTGTAGAGAAAGGTCGCGTAGCGGTGATGGACGACATCGGCGAGGTGCTTGAACCGGACGTAGTCGTATTGCTTATCGGTGAGCGTCCCGGACTGGTTAGCGCGGAGAGTTTGAGCGCGTACTTGTGCTATCGTCCGCGGAAAGGGACAGTGGAAGCGGATCGCATGGTTATTTCCAATATTCATGCGGGCGGGATTCCGCCGGTAGAAGCGGGAGCGTACCTCGGCAATGTAGTCCAAAAAATTCTGAAGTATGAAGCGAGCGGCGTATCCCTCGTGCAGAAAGAAAAATAGAGGAGGTGGGGAGAAGTGGAACTTCAGCCGATTCGAGCAGAAGTGCTGGCGGTGCGCATGATTCCGAATGTAGACGAGGCGCTGGCCGAGCAGTTCAAACTAAAGCCGGGCCAGCGAAGTTTGGGAATGATTACAACCACCATTGACGACGTAGGTTACACTGCGCTTGACGAAGCAACCAAGCGGGCGGAAGTGGAAGTTGTATATGCTCGTTCGTTTTACGCAGGCGCGGCGCACGCGTCCGGTCCGCTGTCCGGTGAATTTATCGGTATTATCGCAGGCCCTAATCCGGACGAAGTGGCCAGCGGTATTGAAGCGATCGAGAATACCATCCGCTACGACGCATATTTTGAGGCGTTGAATGATGAAGGCACGCACACCTTATATGCACATGTAGTGGCTCGCACCGGAAGCTATCTGTCGAAAGTGGCGGGCATTAACGAAGGGGAGCCGCTGGCGTACTTAATTGCCCCGCCCCTGGAGGCGATGTATGGGCTAGACGCCGCGCTGAAGGCAGCGGATGTGAAACTGGCCGCATTTTATGGGCCGCCGTCCGAAACGAACTTTGGCGGCGGGCTTCTTACCGGAACGCAATCAGCTTGCCAGGCAGCAGCGGCCGCTTTTCGTGACAGCATTATTCAAATCGCCCGTCAGCCCCTTGTCTGGTAAGCGAGCAGGAAAGGAGTGAGCAGTTTGCAGTTGGATCGAGATTTGCAATCGGTGCAGACAATGCGAAACGCCGTGCGTCGAGCGAAACAAGCCCAGCAGGAGTTTAAAGGTTACTCACAGGAGCAGGTGGATCGCATTGTCAAAGCCATGGCCGATGCGGCGTACGAAAAAGCGTACGATTTGGCTTGCCTGGCTGTAGAGGAAACCGGGCTTGGCGTTATCGAGCATAAGGTGATTAAAAATCAGGTTGGATCCAAAGGGGTATATGAATCAATTGCCGGTGTCAAAACGGTTGGTGTCATCCGGGAAGTCCCGGAGGAAAAGGTGGTGGAGATCGCCGCGCCGTTCGGTGTCATCGCCGGGATCGTACCAGTTACCAATCCGACTTCGACCGCGATTTTTAAAAGTTTGATCGCTCTTAAAGCACGGAACGCCATTGTTTTCAGTCCGCATCCGTCCGCGACGAGGTGCACGGTGGAAGCAGCCCGCGTCTGCTATGAAGCGGCTGTGAAAGCCGGAGCGCCGGAAGGCATCATTGGTTGGATTGAAGAGCCGACCATGGGAGCAACGGAAGGGCTGATGAAACACCCGGATGTACATTTGATTCTGGCGACGGGCGGCAGCGGGCTGGTACGTGCTGCTTACAGTTCGGGTAAGCCAGCATACGGCGTTGGCCCGGGCAACGTACCAGCCTACATTGAGAAAACGGCGAAAGTGGCGCAGGCCGTTCAACGTATTATTGATAGTAAAACGTTTGACAACGGTACCATTTGCGCCTCGGAACAGTCGGTTATCGTTGATCGTAATGTACGGGAGCAGACGCTGCGCGCATTCAAAAATAATGGAGCATACGTGTTAAACGAAGAGGAAAAGAAAAAAGTTGAACATGTTATCTCTCCCATGCGCGGCAAGCTGAATCCGGCGATCGTAGGCAAGAGCGCGTCAGTGATCGCGGAAATGGCCGGCATCCGGGTTCCGCAGGAAACAACGCTCTTGCTTGCGGAAGAAACGCAGGTCGGCAAAGAGATACCGTTCTCGATCGAAAAATTGTCTCCGATTCTCGCATTGTACACGGTGAACGGTTGGCAGGAAGCAAGCGATTTATGTGAGAGGTTGCTGGCGCTTGGCGGTCGCGGTCATACGCTGGTGCTGCATACGGAAGACGACGAAGTGGCGCGGACGTTTGCCCTGCGTCTGCCTGTATCACGCATTCTTGTCAACACCCCGTCTTCCATCGGCGCAGTCGGGGCAACAACGGGACTTACCGCATCGATGACGCTTGGCTGCGGAACGTTCGGCGGTAATATTACCGGAGATAATATTACGGCGCATCACCTGATGAGTATAAAGCGGTTGGCCTACCATGCGAAAGATGTGACCGTACCGAAGCCGGGAAACGGCACTGTAGACGTTCGTACAGCGAGCGCTAAAGAGAAAAGCGAAACAGGGCAAATCAAGGAAGTGGTAGCTCAGGTGCTGGCCCAAGTCGGACCGGTTGGTCGGATGGACAAGCAGACGGTGGCTGCTATTGTGGATAAAGTGCTCGCGCAACTATAAATTTATCACCGATTTGACGCATCGGCATTGACTTGTGCTGAGAGTGTGTCGGTATAGTAAGCAAGATCTATATGCAAAAGGATGTTATTTTTACAGATTACAATATATGAGGAGGAATAAATGATGGCAAGAGAATTAACAGCCCTGGGAATGATTGAGACGAAAGGCTTGGTTGCATCCGTAGAAGCTGCGGACGCAATGGTCAAGGCGGCGAATGTTCATCTTATCGGGAAGGTGCATGTTGGCGGCGGCTTAGTAACCGTGCTGGTGCGCGGTGACGTCGGAGCGGTGAAAGCGGCGACGGATGCTGGAGCAGCCGCGGCGCAGCGCGTTGGTGAACTTCTTTCCGTCCATGTTATCCCGCGCCCGCACAACGAACTCGAAAGCATCCTGCCGAAGGCGCAGCTTGATTCATAATGATTACCGATAAAGCGATTCTTGAGCGCATCGTTGAAGAGGTGCTCGCCAGGCTCTATCCGGCCGCTGAACCTACGCGGCCGGTCAAACCTGGACTTTTGCTCGTCTATCCGGGCGAACTGGAAGCGAAAGCCGTTGATATTATTGAAAAAGAATTGCAGGCAGGATGGAATGTATATCATGCGCGGGTGGAAGAAATCGAGCATGTGTCTTTGCACCGTGATGTGAAGCAAACGGTATTTCTTGAGACAAGTCAAGATTTAATTGTTCAGGGCGCGTTAGGGCTTACTGGAACCGTGGAAAGCCGGTTGCTTGCGGAAGCGTTGCTGGCGGGCATTCCTGCGTTGCTTGTCCCGTGCGTTTCCTTGAAATGGCTTCTTCATCCAAAAACGGGAGACGCGGTGCTCTCCCAGTCGGCCAAGCGCTACAGACAGCATATTCGCGCCTATACAGACACGCTTCGTTCCTTTGGTGCTACCCTTGGCTCTATTGCGGATGTACTGGCGTTGGCTGACGAGGAGGCACGGATGGAAGAAAGAGCAGAAAAGGGAGGAATGCCGCGTTTGCGCCCTGTAGTATTTGAAGGGAAAGTGCTGACCCACAGCGATGTGCAGCAGGCGAAAGAAGGTGTGATTTACGTATCCCCGTCCACGGTGATTACACCGTTAGCTCGTGATGCAGCGCGTGCAGGGGGCGTTACGATTCAAGTGGATGAGGGGTGATGCACCGTGCGCATAGGAACCGTAGTTGGCAACGTGTGGGCAACACGCAAAGAAGACGGATTAACCGGGCTTAAATTTTTATTTGTACAGTTGGAGGACACAAAAGGCGTGCCGGTAGATGTTCCGCTGATCGCCGCTGACCGCATTGGGGCAGGAATCGGCGATACGGTAATGGTCACGCTCGGCAGCGCCGCCCGGTTTGTCATTTCGGAAAAAGATGTGCCGATTGATGCCGTAGTTATTGGCATTGTGGATTCAATAGATGTGGAAAGCAGGTGAAAGATAAATGGCACAAGCGCTTGGTATGATTGAAACGAGAGGGTTGATCGGTTCGATCGAAGCGGCGGACGCAATGGTGAAGGCGGCTGATGTGAAGTTGCTTGCCCAGGAGAAAGTGGACGCCGCGCTCGTGAGCGTATTTATTGAGGGAGACGTAGGTGCGGTACAGGCCGCACTGGAAGCAGGTAAAGCCGCGGCGGAACGCGTCGGCGAACTTGTATCATGGCATTTTATTCCGCGTCCCGATGAAGAGGTGCGCGCGGTGCTAAAAAAGTCTGATCCGCCTGCTAAGCCTTCTGCCCCAGAAAAAGAAGCGAAAGCGGGCGGTGCCGGAACACGACGCAAAAAAGAAGCAAAAGACGCAGCGCAGCCGCAGGTCGTAGCAGCACCAGACATTTCCTTATCGAAAGATCAGGGTGGCGACGCAAACGGTTCAGAAGATACAGGTAAGCCGTCAGGTAAACGGTAAGAGGCTCTGGGTGGAAAGGAGGGAAAATCATTGAAACTTTCGTGTGTAATCAAAAACACGAGCTATTCTTTCTCGTCCGTAAAAGAAGTGCTGGCAAAAGCAAGTGAGGAAAAGTCCGGCGACAAAATGGCAAAAATCGCGGCTGAGTCTTCGCTCGAACGGATGGCGGCCAAAGTGGTGCTTAGCGAAATGCGGCTTGCGGATATTTATGAAAATCCGGTGATTCCTTATGAGAAAGATGAGGTAACGCGGGTTATTTATGACGGAATAAACCTGTCCATTTATAACGAGATAAAAGACTGGAGCGTTGGAGAGTTACGGGATTATATATTGTCTCACAGGACTGGGGCACACGAGTTGCAGCGCTTAGGTCGTGGGTTGACGAGCGAAATGATTGCGGCGGTCGCCAAACTCATGTCAAGCATTGACCTGGTAATGGCCTCACAGAAAATTCGCCCTACCGCTCACTGTAATACGCTTATTGGCGAAGAAGGAAGGCTGGCGTTTCGTTGCCAACCGAACCACCCGACTGATTCACCGGAAGGGATTCTTTTTTCGATTAAAGAAGGTCTGTCATACGGCTCAGGAGATGCAGTTATCGGGATTAATCCCAATGTAGATACAGTAGAGTCAGTATCGCGGCTGCTGCACATGTCACATGACTTTATAATGAAATGGGAGATTCCGACGCAAAATTGTGTGCTGGCCCATATTACAACACAGATGAAAGCGCTGGAAAAAGGTGCCCCGATCGCACTCATGTTTCAAAGTTTAGCGGGGACGCAAAAGGCGAATGAAGCGTTTGGTGTTGATAAGAAATTGCTTGATGAAGGGCTGGCTATGATGCGTCGCCTTGGCACAGCCGCAGGCCCGAACGTTATGTATTTTGAAACCGGGCAGGGTTCGGAAGTGTCGCTGGACGCTGCACACGGCGTGGACATGCAGACGCTTGAAGCCCGTACGTATGGTTATGCCCGCAACTGGCAACCGTTCATGGTGAACAATGTATCCGGCTTTATCGGCCCCGAGACGCTTTATGATGGGCGCCAGATGATCCGCGCTGATCTGGAAGATTTGTTTATGGGCAAATTGCACGGTTTGCCAATGGGGATTGCTCCAACGTATACGAACCATATGTATGCTGACCAGAATGATCAGGAAATTGCTGGTATGCTGACCGCTTTGGCGGGCGCGAATTTTTATATGGGGGTGCCTGCCGGAGACGATGTGATGTTAAATTACCAGGATACAAGCTACCACGATGATGCGAGCCTGCGGGAAATGCTAGGCTTGCGTCCGTTGCGAGAGTTTGAAAAATGGCTTGAGAAGATGGGCATTATGGAAAATGGAAGGCTCACCGAACGTGCGGGCGATCTTTCCATATTCGATTAGGCGGGGTGAGGATATGAATCAGGAAAAAATTGAACAGGTCGTCGAACAAGTGCTGCGGGAATTGACGAAAAAGCTTCAGGATGAACGAGCGGAAGCGCCTGAGTCGCAGGAAATCACCCATGCCGAGACCATTTATTTTTCAGAGCAAAAAGAAATCGGGGTAAAACACCCGCACAATCGGGCCGCGATTGAACGGGCGCAGCAGGTGACGCCGGCCCGTATCGGCATTGGTCGCGCTGGCACGCGCATGCGGACGAAAGACTACCTGCAATTTCGTATCGATCATGCGGCGGCGCAGGACGCAGTCATGAAAGATGTGTCCGATTCGTTTCTTGCTTCCCTTGATTTGCCTGTCCTCCATACTTGTGCGGAAGATATGGCCACTTATTTGATGGATTTGGATAAAGGAAGAAAGTTGTCTGATGAATCAGCCCGCTGGCTGGAAGAGAACGGCGATAAGCGGAAAAACGTACAGATTCTCGTTTGCGATGGTCTCAGCTCTTCCGCGGTAGAAGCGAATGCCCGCGATTTGCTTGCATCTTTGACACAGGGTCTTACGCTAAAAAATTTGAGCATGGCCAAGCCGCTATTTGTGAAACGGGCGCGCGTCTGGGTGCAAGATCATATTGCTTCCATTGTAGATTGCGATGTCGTTATATCCCTTATTGGCGAACGTCCAGGGCTTGCCACAGCGGAAAGTTTAAGCGCGTATATGATATATCGCCCGAACGAAAAAACGGTAGAAGCGGATCGAACGGTTATTTCTAACATTCATAAGGGTGGTTTTCCACCTTTGGAAGCGGGCGCGTATCTGGCTGATTTAATAGAAGACATTATTCGTCATCAAGCGAGCGGCGTAAAGTATATGAAAAAGAAGAATAGTCAGAATAGTTAGTCTATCGGGAGGATTGCTTTATTTATAAAGGGGGATTAACGTGGCGCAACTCGGTACGTATGTTATCTATTTGCTAATGGCTTCCGCAGTTATCGGAGCGATTGCGGCCATTCGTGACAGCGAAAAAGGATTGGGCCGCGAATTTATGGAAGGTCTGCATTCCATCGGCTATATTTTTGTTCCATCTGCTGGCATTATGGCAGCGATTCCTTATTTGTCGCAGGTCATCGAAGCCATATTTGGGCCTTTATATAATATGGTGGGTGCGGATCCGGCCCTTGCTGCTACTTCCATTATCGCGGTCGATATGGGTGGATATCAATTGGCAGAGAAACTGGCGGAGACGAAGGAAAGCTGGATTATGGCGATGATCACGGGCTATATGGCGGGCGCGACGATCGTATTTTCCATTCCGATGGGACTTGCTATGTTGGACAAGCGCGATCATAAATATATGGCGCTCGGAGTGATGTCAGGGATTTTGACTGTTCCTATCGGTGTATTTATTTCCAGTCTTTTGATTGTTTTGTCCGATGCGAAAGTGAGGAAGATAATTGCGACGGACGGCGAGGCAACGTATCAGCTTGCGCTGAGCTTTGGCCAGATTTTTCTCAATCTGGGTCCGCTCGTGATTTTCGTTGTGCTGATTGCGCTCGGTTTACGTTTCTTACCGGATATGATGATTAAGGGATTTATTTGGTTCGGCCGGATTATGGATGCATTTATTAAGCTTGTGCTTGTATTCTCTATCGTTGAATATTTTACGGGCGTATTTACGAAGCTGCTTGGCAGCTGGGGCTTTGATCCGATTATCGCGGATGCGGAAAACCAGGTGCGTGGTCTTGAAGTTGCCGGTTATATTGGTATTATGTTAGCGGGCGCGTTTCCGCTCGTTTATATGCTCCGGAAATATGGGGCAAGGCCGCTGGAGGCGGTTGGACGCCGGCTTGGCCTGAGCGCTATTGGCAGCGCCGGGTTGCTTGCTACCGTCGCTAACATTCTGGCGATGTTCCGCCTTGTAAAATCAATGCCGCCGAAAGATAAAGTGGTGAATATTTCATTCGCAGTATGTGCAGCATTTTTGTTTGGCGATCATCTGTCCTTTACCGCCAACTTTCAGCCGACACTAATTCTACCGATTATGTTGGGCAAAATCGGCGCAGGGGTCATTGCGATCGCACTTGCGTACTGGCTTTCTGTACCGAAGGCGCTGGAACTGGAAGAACAGGATCGCGCCCTTGGTGTGATTGGAGAACATGAATACAAAGAGATGAGCGACAGGGTGGATGTTCCACTTGAAGGCGACGAGCAACCATATGATCCGAAGCTAAGCGGGCTCTAACATTTTGTATATTGGTGTGAAAGAATCAGCAAGCCGCTTCCCACATGTTTCCGGCAAGACGGAAAAAGGGAGCGTGCTTGCTGATTTTTCTGTGGCATTTGCGGAACCAGGCATTTGAAACAGTGGCGCAGAAAATGGTAAAATGCAATGTAAGTTATTTTTGGATGCGTTGTACAATGCGGCATTTTTTAGGAGGTTTATGGATGGAAATTACGGTCAAAGTGAACAGGTATGTCGATGCATTAAAAGAAGTGACATATTATCTCGTATCGGTTAATGCAAGAGAAGGACTCCTTCGCAATGATCATATCGATAAATTGCTTGGCACAAGCTACCGAGATATCGCGTTTGCGCACGGAGGATTTGTTGAGAACGGAAACGAAGTGTATTTTGCGACCCGCGAGGAAGCGGAAGAAGTGCGCGACATCATTAAAGAAATGCTCCGCAGCCGGTTCGAACAAGCGATGGATAAAGAGCTTACAGAAAGCTTCGTCGAGTGGGAGGTTCTTGAGAAGAACGCAGGCGTTGTTATCATTGCCAAAGATTTTCCCGATTTGGACGGAAATCCGGTTATGGTCGTGATGAACGAGGATGTATATTTGCTTCAAGTTCCTGGAGAAGAAAAATATGTTGCTCTTGCTCGATACCGTGAAGGTGAAGCCAATTATAAGGCGGAGAGCGACGAATTTGAGCATTGCATTATGGCACTGACCGATAAAGAAATTGTGCGTGTGGAGCAGGATGCGGATGAAATTTTTACATGGGATGTGCTTGAAGAAATTTCCGAAGTATATAAACGGTTCGCAAACATTCGCAAACAGTATTTGCGTGTCGTAAAATAAGTAGTAAAAAATCCCGCCGATTCGGACGGGATTTTTTCGTAGTTTCAAGCCATGAAGTGAACAGGAGGAAAGCGCGGCATGAAGGTCAGCATTGAATGGACATACAAAGCGGCAGGTCGTACTGCATTCGGAAAAACGAAGCCGCTCAATCCATAGAGTCGAACAATGAGGCGGACGCGCTAGCCGGGCAGGCGTTGCGCGGAGAATTTATCGTAAGCCGCAAGCAACTGTGAAAAAACTGGCATGTTCAGATATTTTAGTATAAGATATGAGTATTCGGAAATATAGAAAAAGTCGTATTGTGACAGTGATGGACGACAGAAGTGGGGGATTAAGAAATGAAAGTAGCAAAGTTCGGAGGTACGTCTTTAGCGAATGCCGAACAAATTAGAAAAGTGTGCGATATTGTGCTTGCGGATCCGGATCGGAAAATTATCGTCGTATCCGCGCCAGGAAAAAGAGATAGAAATGACACGAAAGTAACCGATTTGCTTATCGCCTTGGCGGAGAGGTATTTAGCGGAAGGCGAAGCGGAGGCGGAATTGGCGGCAGTAGTGGAGCGTTATCGAGAAATCGCCCGAGGTCTTGAATTGTCAGAAGAGATTGTGGATGTAATCGAAGCGGATCTGCGCGAACGCTTAAAATTGGATCGCAGCCGACCTGAGATGTTTATGGATGCCCTGAAAGCGAGCGGGGAAGACAACAACGCCAAAGTTGTAGCACGCTATCTGCAAAGCAAAGGCGTTGCGGCCAGCTATGTCAACCCGAAAGAGGCGGGGCTTTTGGTCAGCGATGAGCACGGCAATGCTCAAGTGCTCCCGGAATCGTACGAATATTTGCGCACGCTCCGGGAACGGGAAGGTATTCTTATTTTTCCGGGCTTTTTCGGATATTCTCCGGCCGGAGAACTAGTGACATTCTCACGCGGCGGCTCGGATATTACTGGCTCAATTTTGGCCGCGGCCGTCAAGGCGGATTTGTACGAGAACTTCACGGATGTGGATTCCGTATTTTCCGCCAATCCGAACATGGTAAAAAATCCGCAACCGATTGAAAAACTTACGTACCGTGAAATGCGGGAATTGTCATACGCTGGCTTCTCCGTGTTCCATGACGAAGCGCTAATCCCGGCTTTTCGCGCGGGTATCCCTGTTTGTATTAAAAATACAAACAATCCCTCAGCTCGGGGCACAATGATCGTGTTTGAGCGTGAGCCGAATGGGAATCCTGTGGTTGGCATTGCCAGCGCGGACGGTTTTGTCAGTATTTACGTCAGTAAATATTTGATGAACCGTGAGATTGGGTTTGGCCGTCGGCTGCTGCACATTCTCGAAGATGAAAACCTGTCGTACGAACATATTCCGTCCGGCATTGACGATATCTCGGTCATTTTGAAGGAAGATAGATTCGATGCAGAGATTGAGAAACGCGTGGTAGAGCGTATTCGCAAGGAATTGGCTGTAGATGATGTCGTCGTGCAGCGCGGATTGTCTATGATCATGGTCGTAGGCGAAGGCATGCGCCACAATGTTGGCACGACGGCACGGGCGGCTGGTGCGCTGGCGCGAGCACACGTTAATATCGAGATGATTAACCAAGGATCTTCCGAAGTCAGCATGATGTTCGGTGTGCAAGCGGTAGACGAGGAAAAAGCGGTGCGTGCCATTTATGAAGAGTTTTTTCAAAGCGGCCCCGAAAAAAAGCACGCACTCGAAAAAGAAACAGTAACGAACCGATAAGCGGATTAGCCATAAAAATCGAATAAAAAGGAGGGGGAAGCGTAGAGCCGGCACGATTTGATCTAGTCGGCCCTGCGCGCATCGATATGTATATGGTCATTTACGATGCGATAACGGATTTTGGGTTCCTGTACAAAAAGGTCGAAGCATTCTCTACCTTGGACGAAGCAAAAGCGTTTGCCGTCGAAAAAAAGAAGGAAGGCGCACAAAATATCAAGCTCGTGCGAGAAGTAATGAGTTTGTGAGACAAACGGGGGTAGAAGATGAAACAGCGGATCTGGATCTGCTGCTTTTTGCTTATAGCACTTGTAGCGGCTGGATGTACGGAGCGGCAGGAAAAAATGGTATACTTAGGTGAATCAAAGAATTGGAAAGCGATGCTTACGGCCATTCACACCCCAGGTTCAGACAAAGAAACGCAGGTGCTTCGCCTGTCATACAAATCGCCTGACATTGATTCTGTCTATGATGTAAGCTACACGCTTGCGGGGGTACCGCGGGAAATCAAGGGCAGCGAAGATAATATGAACAATAAAAGTGCCATCACCCGCCGCATCGTATGCCAAGGATGCAAGCTTGCAGGCGAAAGGGATACATTTACGCTAACCGTGGAGTGGAGCCCGAACCGCAAAGAAATGTTTACGCTCAAATTCATACGCAAAGAATAGGCCCTTCCTTCCCGTATATTTAATAGCTATTAGGGAAAAATACGGGACAAGGAGGGGCTCTTTTATGATTGAAGTCAAATTGCAACCTGCTTGTTCGCATATTATGTATTTTGGCGCTGTAAAAGGTGGGCGCTTCTCGTTTTCCCTTCAGGATGACGCGCTTATTGGCCGTCTTTCTTCCTCTGAATTCGCGGCATTTTTGAAAGATAACAATCTGGTGACATATCATGATGCGCTAAAAAGTTACGAAAGCGGAGAAATCGTTGGCCGCTTTGAAACTTTGACGTAGCGTTCCCTCCTGTACTTTACCTGAGCCCTTCTAAGGGTTCTTTTTTGTTTATATGTACTTTGGAACGTTTATACAGTGTAAAAAGATATGGAATTCGAAGAGAAAAATAAGATATTATGGACTTATGAATTACCTAAGATTTTTAATTAGGTATAAAGAATCATACAGGTAGAGAGTGAGGGAACGTACGTTGACATCGAGTTACGTTGATTATTTTACGGACCGGCGGGGAAGGATAACAGCCTGCATGGTAAATACATACGTTAACGATGAAAAATATCATGCGATAAAAATCGAGTTGGGCAAAGAGTATGTAGTGCAACCGCTTAACGCGTTAAAAAAGAAGCATCGGGGCCGGCACTGTATTGTCATCGGGTTTATACAGGATGAAACCGGAATGCCTGTAGACGCCAGGGTCAAATTTTTGGATACGAATCGCACGGGACGAGTCAGTATCCGCGATCTGCGAGAAGCCCGCTTGGTTAACGTGAACGCAGAGTCAGGATTTCACGAATGATTGCTTTTATATTTCCGGTACCTCTTTTTCAATCATTTCTTTGCTTTGGGTGATGTTTTGAAGCCGTAGATTAACGACGGCTTCTTTTGCATGAATGACGTCCTATGTATTATGTGAGTGGTTTTTTTTGAAATTAGGCAGGAAGGTTTCTTTTGTTATCGAAATTATTAAATAATTCATGATAGAAGCAAAAAGCATTCCAAAGCGATAAAAAGCGCAGGGGGAGACGTCATGCATTCGGATGGATGGGATTTATATTTGTTTCACGAAGGCAGCTTATTTCGCGGTTACCGGGTGTTTGGTGCGCATCTGTGCTGCGAACAAAACAAGGCAGGTGTGCGATTTGCCGTATGGGCACCGCGCGCAAAGCAGGTCAGCGTCGTGGGCGATTTTATGGCTGGTCAGGTGCGCGGCACATGATGCAAAAAGTCAACGGGTCGGAAGGTGTATGGTCGCTCGATGAATACCGCCGCTTGAATTTTCTTTTCTAATTCTTGTAGAGTTAACTGATTGAATTCCGAATATCCTGATTGTTCTAGGGAAATTACTTTTCCTTCATGGACGGGATATACTCCCTGCCAGCCTCCAATGATCGTGTATAAATGAGTTCCTGCAACGGATGTAAGAAAACATACGTATTCTCCTTCTGCCATCGGACCTGGATAAACTTTATTTAGAGGATGCGAGGGATCAGGGAGCGGTTCAATCCCGGTCGATAAGACACGAATCGAGCGCGGGCCAGTTCCTTTCAAAAATTTTTTTACATGAAAACTCTGCACAAAATTGACCAATTCACCACCTTCAACCCGTTTTCCTGTTGGCTGCTTCTGGTTCGCGGCATCGAACTTTCCGAAGGCGATGATGGTTGAACTATTTATCAACTCTTTTACGTTTGTTGTAGGTTGACTGTTGATAATAAATTTTGGAATCATATTATATTGGGCCGTTGCGGGTAGATCACATCCCAAAAGCAAAAAGATACAAACAAAATGCTTACATAATTGTTTCATTGACTCTCACCTTAGCATAATATTTGAAAGAACGTTTCACAGATGTTGCCTATTCACTTCATATGATAAATAGTTGGATGAGTAACAGCCGTAATACATCTATATTTTGAGAACGTTCCTTATGTTTTATGTGAGAGCTTTGCGAAAGCTAAATGTTAATTTTTAACATTGGATGATTTTAACCGAATTCGGGGATTTTGTTATTGATGGGTTTACTATCATTCATGTTATCGGACGTTGATTAGCTTCATCCTTTTTTAAACATAGATGAATAGAAGAGGGTGCCCGTTATTTCGGAGCCCCCTCTTTTGATATTATTTGTCTTCCTCTTCCTCTTCGTCTGCCTCATCTTCAGATTCTTCCAATTCCAACTCCACTTTATCTCCATCTTCGAATTCGACGTCTACTTCTGCTACTTCAGTCCAATCAACTTCAGCAAACATACTTTTAATCGTGTCTTCTGACGATTCCTCTAGGTCGTATTTTTTTCTTTACCGTTCTTGAATTTCACTTGAATTTCTTCAACTTTCTTTTCTCCGTTTAACAATTTTTTAATGTTTTCGGCAAATTGCATGGAGATTCAATCCTTTCTTTATGGTATAAAAAGTTTTCCCTCTATAATACTATGCAATGATCTAGTGTTGTATTATATGCACGAACATCAGAAAGTTGCTTTTATATATAGAGCCTGCTTATCGAACAGGAAGACCGAGAATCCCACGCAAAGTACTGCTTACATGCTTCTTGCTTCAATCCTACTTTAGTGTTGTTTTCTTACGGAAGTGTACTTCTTGAACGCTCTCATTCTTACTGGGGTTTTACTGTTGGGCTTTCAGAGGTACCACCCGCGAAAAGGCGGGCAAAGTTGGATTTTTATATTAGTTTCGCAACAACATCAATATTTGTATAAAATGTTAAAATTATATATTTATTGTTTAAAATTCCAGATAAATTACCTACTATTTAGTTAACTTGCGGATGGATACTAGGGAGGTGGATAAAAGTAAACTCTATTATTTAGCTACGGTAAACTAATAGTTAAAAAGTGCGGTTTGTTTGCTTGATCAGCAAAACTAGATGCATAGCTTATAAAACTTTAGAGGAGAGAACGATATGGGACATGTCATTACAGGAATACGTGCAACAGGAATACCGCACCTAGGAAACTATGTAGGGTCTATAAAACCAATCATTGATTTGCAAAATGAACATACGTTTTTTCAGGTTGTGGAGGATTTACACGCAGTTTCACATGTGAAAAAAGCTGATATTTTAGAACAAAATATCCTGACTATTACTGCCTGCTACCTGGCCTGTGGCATTAATGTAGAGAAATCTATAATCTGGAGACATCACAGGCGAAAGAGCTAACCCGTATCATGTCTGTTTTGTCTGCATGTACATCTCCCGAAGAAGTGGATGAATTAATGGATAGACAGAACAACCAGGGCATGGATTTTCTGAGCTACATGTATCCTTTGCTGATGGCTTCTGATACGCTCATGGTTAATGCAGATTATGTATTCGTTGAAGTGGACCACAAAAACGGCCTGGCGTTTATTAAAAATTTGGCTGAGCGATTTAATAATATGTATGGAAACATTTTACGTGTTCCTTGTTAAGCTTATTGTCGACTTTTAGCTCGATGGAAGAATATGATTCAATTAGTGCAAGCCTTAAAAACAATGAGATTGATTGTGACGGTGTTCGCGAAATGCTGTTTTTGTCAATAAATAAAGAGTTAAATCCAATACGGAAAAAGTTTGCAGAGATTATTAAACATCCCGATTATATTCAAAATGTTTTAGATAACGGATTAAAAAAGATGAGAGAACACAGTGAAAGTCACATTGAAAAGATGTTAAAGGCTGCAGGAGTTTACTACTAGTCGCATCTTATAACTTTAGGAGAAAGTTTGACCCCAACGAACGAGAAAATCCTTGTTTGAAGGGGTCTATTTGTTCTACTTCTATTCGATTAATCCTATAATTTTATTTACCTTGTTTAGATGAAGAGGGTTGATTTTCAATGTATAATTCGGGTGACCAGAACCCCCATAAATGAATGGATAACTTTGTAGACGGTAATCAACTAAATAAGGAAGATCCATTCCTACCAACGGTATGGTGCCGATTTCATACCCGGTAACGCTTTTAATTTCATCCGATTTGGCTAAACGGACTTGAGTGTATCCTAGAACATCACTAATTCGATTTAGGTCTAGTTTTGGACTGTTTCCCGAAGAAATAACAGCAATGTACTCGTCCTCTGCTTTTAAAACAAGAGTAGAGGCGGCCTGCCCTTTGTTAATTTTTAAGATTTCGATGCCGTCTTTTAGCGATAATATGGGCGATTTATGATAGATAAACTCGAAGTCAACTCCTTTATCGGATAATGCTTGTTTAACCTTTTCCATAGAATTTCCTCCTTGATAACACCGGTAATTTTCTTATATGCAAGTTCACGGCGCTTAACAGTATCAGTTCAAGATGTGGTCGCAGCTTTTGTTCTGAAGCATACAAAAAAACATTTTTCTCCCTCGTACTAATTTCTGTGTTATATACTTGGTAAACATCTTTTGCTTGCAGAAAACAGAAGATAGAAGCGAAATCCGAGTGAAATAAGCTCAAAAATGGTCGCTTCTTGATCCTCTGTATAAAAAATAATAGATTTTTGAACCCCTGTATGACTGATTTCCCTTTGTTTGAATAAAGTAGCAGCTTGGACAGAAAATAAATACAGTTCATGGGTATTTTCGGATGGAATTTCATTTACAATGTTGATCTTGCTGTCTATCTCAATTGCAGTAAGGAACTTACATGTTTTATCAAGTGCTCTATGAAGTATATCCTCCTCACTTTTTAGACAGCAAACATTTAACATATTTTTTCACCTGCCGTTCTTCTTTTTTATAGAAATACAGAAAAACTTACGGTTGTATAATAATGTAATTTCAATCCTTTTTATACCAAAATTAAGAAAAAAATTATTGAACATTTAATTCAAAAAATATTCAATTTATTTTACGAAAAACTAGTAATTATACGAGTTTTATAAAAAATAGAATTGTATATAAATGGTTTATTCGGTGGAAGGAGAATTAAAATGGCCCAATTTCTTTTTTTGTTACCGCCCAATCCTAGAGTATACTCAGAAAAATCAACAGAGGTTATAGAAAACTCGTCTCCCCCTTTAGAAATTTCTTATTTAGGAGTGTACTCGAGCAAAAGGAATGTGAAGTACGTATCATAGATATGAATCTAACAGGAATGAATGTAGAAGATATCGTTCCTATTATAGAAAAGGAACAACCACAAGTCGTGGGCATTTCAACAGGCACGCCAACATTTCCAAATGGTGTAAGAATCGCTGATTTAATAAAGGCAGTACATCCACAAACATATATCGTTTTTGGTGGAATCCATGCAACTTCCTTGCCGAACGAAGCCCTGATAAACCCATCAATTGATATTGTATGTCGCGGTGAAGGTGAGCTTGTTATTGCTGATTTATACGAAGCGTTAATTCTATCGAAAAAACCACTTGCTGAAGTTCCAGGTATCTCTTTTAAAATTGATGACCAAGTGATTCACAATCCGCCGCGTGAATATATTACTAATTTGGATGAAATACCATTCCCAGCAAGGCATCTCCTTTCACTGAGTAAGTATTCCCAACGAGGGGCGATGGTTACTAGTAGAGGATGCCCTGCAAGATGTATTTTCTGTTCTTGTGGTGCATTTGCCGGAAGAACCATTCGAACGCGTAGCCCTGAGAACGTAATAGCCGAAATAAGGGTAATGCATGAAACATATGGTATTACTTAATTTCAATTTCATGATGACACCTTTACCATGTTTCCCGATCGTGCCATTGAAGTATGCAAATTATTAATAAAAGAAAATAAAGGATGGGAGTTTGGTTGCCAGTCTCGTGTAACGCAAATTACACAGGAGCTTGCAGACATTTTATACGCAGCAGGTTGTAGAGCTATACAGTTTGGAGTTGAATCTGGAAATCCTTACGTGCTTCGCTCTATACGGAAAGGAATTACGTTAGAAAAAGTAGAGGAAGCTGTAAAGGCGGTACGAAAGGCTGGGATTCCACATATTACTTGTGGATTTATGGTAGCCCATCCTGAAGATACGAAAGAAACAATAAAAGATACTGTAAATTTTGCTAAAAAATTAATTGGATTAGGAGCTACAAGCTGCCCAATGAGTATTTTTACACCATATCCTGGTACGGACATATTCAATAATCCGGAGAAATATGGAATAAAAATACTAAGTAGGGACTGGGAAAAGTACACTTTTTCGCGCGCACACATTGAGACAAAAAATCTGACTCAACGGGAAATACATGAACTATATGTTGAGGGGCTAATTCAAATTCTTGAGGCGCAAGGAAATAAACCTTTTCAGAAGACTTCTTAACCAAATCGAGAGGATAACTTAAGCAAATATTGGTGGGAGGGGTCGGCATGGATGAACGGTTACAAATGTATAAGGAGTTAACAGAGTTACCAGGTGCACCGGGTCATGAGAAAACTATACGCAAAGCAATGGAAAGATATATCCGGGATTATGCTGATGAGTTAAGTACAGACAATCTGGGAGGCTTGATTGCCCGAATAGGGAACAGAGGGCCTAAAATCATGGTAGCTGCCCATCTTGATGAAGTGGCTTTTATAATCACATCAATCACACAAGAAGGCTTTCTTAAGTTTCTTCCTCTTGGTGGGTGGTGGAATCAGGTTATGCTGGCACAGAGAGTAACAATTCATACGAAAAAAGAGGTAATAGATGGGGTTATTGGCTCGATTCCACCTCATGTTCTATCAAATGAAGAGCGTAGAAAACCCGTTGAATTAAAGGATATGTTTATTGATATTGGAGCAACCAGCAGGGAAGAGGTAATAGAATTTGGTGTGTCTCCTGGTGATATCGTGATTCCGGTTTGTCCGTTTACGGTAATGAAAAATCCCAAAGTAATGATGGCTAAAGCCTGGGATAATAGGGTCGGTATCGCTATCATTATTGAGTTGTTTAAACGTTTAAGACAAGTAGACATTCCGAATCGTGTATTTGGAGTTGGTACCATACAGGAAGAATTAGGGATGCGTGGCGCTAAGACTGCAGCATATACCATTTTCTGAAAACAGGGGAGGTTATTTTTATTTTTTGTCTAAGGGTGTTGCAAAACGCATAATTTCTGAATAATGGGTAATAAAAAAACCACCTGTTTGGAAAAAATGGTGAGTATCCAACCATGAACCAAAAAGGTGGATACTCCCATGCTGCCCCAATTTACAATTATGAAAAATAATCGCTTGATTTTCTAAGCATATTTGGACGGATAGCAATATGCTTTTGGGCGTGGTTTATTTGACTGCACCGGAAAAATAAAGCGACTGGACGCGTTGCACCGTATCGTCCAAATTGTTGGGAATCTGCAGGATGGAATACCCCATCAAGTACGGTGAACCCGGTGCGCGCAGCACAATTTTGGCAATAATGTGACCCTGGTATTCATAGAAGAAAATGTTGTAGCTTTTGTATCTTTTATTCATATGATTTAGCAGAAAATGCACGGCAATCTGCACGTAATCCCCCATCTTATAAAGCGATTTCAGGTCGCTTAACACAACGTTAAATTCGGTGAAGCCACCTCGCGGACGGGTCGATAGATTGAATTCGACGCCGGGAGAACGGTCGATGACGATCCCTTGAAAATGTTCAGGCAGAAGGTGTGCGCGGTAATCGACGTCATAAAGCCCGACAATTTGCATATGTGCGTGATAAATCGAACCACCAGAGTGTATGCCGTGATTTTTGAAGAAAATAACAGAGCGGTATTTTCCGCTCTTTTCTATTGCGAGCCAGTTGTGTATCGCAAAATCAAACAGCGAATGCAGATGTTCTTTTCCGTATGTCGACAAATCACCTTCGCACGTCTCTGTTTCTATCAGTACCATCTGGTAGGCGCGCTCAAGCGTCTGAAACTTGTTTTCAATCAATAAAAAGGGGGCTTGCTGGCTAATAATCACTCCTTCTTTAAAAATGGTCTCCCGATCGCAAAACGGGCAGTTTGTTTCCCGGTTCAGAAGAGTTGAAGGTTTTTCCCGTGCGATGTTCGTTTGAAATTTCAAATATGTATGCATAGCCTACCTTCTTTCACCCGTAGAATGTTATATGTGTATTAAAATCATACTTAATTTTTGATAATCTGAAAACGTCTGTACGTGCCATAGGCGGTTTTCACGTTTCATTTAGTGAAAAAACAGGCTACAATAAAAATCTGTGGACATCATCAAAAACGGGGAGAAAGACATGGATTTTACCGTACAGTACCTTTCTTTTTTTGTTGTGCGCGGCGCAGATGAAAACGAAACAGCCGCCGGATACAAACATTATCAAACGCTGGATGAGGCAGGTTACCTGAGCAGCGCGCTTAAAGATTTTCTTGATGGAGAGTTTGCGCGTATTGTAAAGCGCAAAGTGGATCGCAACCCAAAAAATGAACAGGCGCCCACGAAAATCGGCCGTTTTATTGTAGAATCGGGCTACGAACTGGAAAGCAACCCGAATTATAATCTGTTTGCCCGCTTGCAGGAAGCGACCACCAAGGAAGATTTCCGGTGTCAGAGCGAAGAGCTTGCGCGGGCATATGCGAACACGAGCGCGGTTCGCGGGGGAGCATTAATCGTAGCGCGCGCCAAGCTGGACAAGTATTTTGACAAGGCGTTCATATTTATCATGAAATGCGACTTTGAGCCGAAAATCGCTACCATCACCGATGAGAGCAGCCTAATTAGTCAGGTGGAAATGGCGATTAGCGCGAAAAATATGAAGTCAATCCAATATCCGCATATGCCGGAAGAAGGCATGGTGGAGGAGTGGGAGCTGAAAATTCACCAGGCGTCGCATGCCCGTTATTTCGAAGACTTTCTCAAATTTGTTCAGTATGAAAAATCGTTACCGGAAATTATGAACACGCAAGTCATGGGGCTTGTGCAGCAGTATATTGAAATGACGTACGAAGCGGAAAGCGAAGAGCGGCGGCAGGAAGAAGAAGCGATAGAATTGTGGGCCGCAAGTGAGAAGCGCGAGTTGCAGAAGAAATGGTCGAGCGAACAAGTCATTGAAGCGGCGGCCGCGTTGGTGGAGCAGAGGCCGGATTTGGAAATGAAGCTGAAGCTCGACCATATTGCCATTAAAGCGTTACTTGCTGATTTCGGCGAAAATATTCACATTGCAAGACTCGGCGAGCGGTATGTTGTATTAATTGAAGGAAATACGTTTCAGTTTGAAAAAGGAGTGTCTCCGGTTGAATTGCTGCGCCCGGATGAACTGGAAGATGTACTCGCGCGTATCAGGCAAAAACAAACGCGGGGCATGGAGGATGCAATAGCGGAGGACGACAAACCGCCGTTTTAACATGACTAAATCTTTTGCGATGGCTTGTTGGATTCCTGTTGGATGATTCGATGTAAATCGTATTTTTATAGACCTGTATTTTTAAAAGAAATCATAGTGGAGCGAGCAGGCAGTCAGAATAGCCTGCTTGCTTTTTACGCATTCGACTGTGCAAAAATCAACAAAATAATCATAAATGCCAAAAGAATGCTGGCTAAAATATATACGAGGCGTCGCACAAATTGCTTTTCATCCATACTTTATTCCTCCGTTTATCAGATCCTTTTCCAAAAATTATAGCACGTACCATTCTTTCATAAAAGAAAAGAGAAAGTACAAACCCAAATTTATTTTCCTATTCTATTGTGTTGTAACAAAAACATGTCTTTTGCTTACGATGGTAGTAGGGAAAACCGAAATGGTCATACAAGGGGATGGGAGGTATGGAGCACTTTAGCGTAGGCGAATGGGTCAGATTCCCATACAATGATAAAGGGAGAATACTGCTTCTTACCGGTTATGTGAAAGAAATGAACAAGGTGCAAATGATGATGACGGTATTTGTTCCGACAGTTAAAGACGGATTTTCCACGGCGGCGCGCAGCGGCCATTTTCGTGTACCGCTCGATGTGGCGGAAAAAATAAAGGATTTACAACTAGAACGAGAGGACTACGACACGTTGCTTGATATGGCGCTTGATAGCAGAGATGAGCAGTGGTTTGAAGAGCTGGTATGCAGGCGGAATAAAATGTAGCGAGGAGACTCGCTGCATTTTTCTTGCCGGAAAAGAAGGATGGATTTTGTGGTTGCTATAAAGGTTATGTCAGGATAGGGAAACAACGGGCTAGAACAAGCGCTCCAATTGCCCAGCGTAGCGTTGGAGTTGTGAGTAGTCGATCATGCCTTGCTCGTAAAAACGGCATAGTTCCGCGAATTCTTCGCTTTTGACCATTTTATAAAAGGATAGCCTTGGAATGTCGCCGCGTAAGCGGTTACGAAATTCTTTTTGCGTCGGAGCCCCCACGGAAGATTCACCTCGGTTAACAGATTGTTTTTTTAGTTTCGGTTTTTTAGCGTGAAAATAAACATAGCAGGCATAAAACAACCGAATCTATAATTTTATGAATAATTTGGAATATGTTAATTGATATCTTCCTAATTTTACTATATTATGAATATATTATAACAATCTCGTAAGTCCTGCGGTAATATGTCAAGTTCCTCAAACTACGAAATTGGAAATTAAGAT
>JAAROH010007641.1_pt1 | contig 77117 bp, 68 predicted proteins | sample 7248631 | NCBI WGS metagenome assembly JAAROH01 (sample SAMN09772309, study PRJNA484901) | compost metagenome | isolation source: Vermicomposting unit | place: India | reverse complement strand
TGGTAAACCAGAAGTTATAATAAGTTTCTGATTTTCTGTGAATAATTCAGGTAATTTTATTGAAAATTTATCAGTATTGGATAACTGATTTAGTAATTCTTTTTCAAATTCATTATTTATCATTTGATTTATGTAAATTACATCAATATCATTGAGTTGTGACTCTACTAATTCTAAAAAAGCATTACTTTCACTATAATTATCAATAAATACACCTTTTATCTTGTGTTGACTACTAATCGATTGAATAAATTTATTTATACGTTTAACGGTTTGTTCATTCTTTTCATTGACTGACTTTCTATAATAAATAACTACTTTTGCCACTTGTATCCCCCAATTCTGTAGGGCACGGTGTAAAGGTAACTTAATTTATTTTATCATAAATTTAAAAGTCTATAAAATGTTAATCTGCTATAATGAACAAGGAGAACAAGTTAAGGGAGGAGAATGAAAATGTTATATAAATTTATTGACTTGTTCGCTGGAATAGGCGGGATTCGACTTGCATTTGAAGAATATGGAGAATGTGTTTTTTCATGTGAGTGGGATGTTAAAGCCCAAGAAACTTATTTTGCAAATTTTTATGAAACTCCATTTGGTGATATTAGGAAAATAAATGAAAAGGAAATTCCTGACCACGATATATTACTAGCCGGTTTTCCTTGTCAACCATTTTCAATTGCAGGTGTTTCAAAAAAAAATTCCCTTGGACGAGCCCATGGATTTCTTGATGAAACACAAGGAACATTATTTTTTGATATAGCTCGAATTATTAAAGAAAAACAACCTCAAGCTTTTTTGCTTGAAAACGTAAAAAACTTAAAAAGCCATGATAAAGGCAGAACTTATCGTGTAATTAAAAAAGTTTTGGAAAATGATTTAGGTTATACCGTTTACGATAAAATAATAAATGCAAAAGGTCTTGTTCCACAAAATAGAGAGAGAATTTACATTGTCGGATTTAAAAAACCAATCAAATTTCAATTTCCTAGTCTTCCGGATAAAGGGCCAGCGTTACGAACAATTTTAGAAGATGAAGTTGACGAAAAATATACATTGTCAGATAAGCTTTGGAAGTATTTACAAGCCTATAAAGAAAAACATGAAGCTAAAGGTAATGGATTCGGTTACGGTTTGGCTGATTTAGATTCTTATAGCAGAACGTTATCAGCTCGGTATTATAAAGATGGCAGTGAAATTCTAATTCCACAAAAAGGAAAAAATCCAAGAAAATTAACTCCAAGGGAATGCGCCCGTTTGCAGGGTTTCCCGGATTCCTTTAAGATAGTAGTTAGTAATACGGCTGCATATAAACAATTTGGTAATAGTGTAGCAGTCCCTGTTGTTCGGTTGATTGCTGAAAAAATGATACAAGCAATAGAACAGGATGAACTAATTGAAAATGGTAAAGGATTGATTGCACATGTCGGAAAATGAATTGTTATCCAATGCAATAAATGCGGCCAATTTATCTGGTCGTTTTTTTTGTAAGTTTGTTTCAGCGAACGATGTAGGGGTTAATGGTGCACACCAAGAGGGAGTTTATTTAAACAAAAAATCGTGGTCCTTATTTTTCAAGGAACCCATTCCTTCTTCAGGGATTCTCGATAAATTTGTAAAAATTCATATTGAAAATTGGAAAGATTTCACGAGTAGAATTGTTTACTATTCTTCTAAAAAAGAATTTCGAATTACACAATTTTGGACAAATAGCCCATATAATAAAGAAGAACTTGTAGGTGCTTTAATCATATTTATTCCTGTATCTAGTGAAGATTATAAAGTTTATTTATTTAACACAGAAGAGGAAATAGAATTATTTATTAATACCTTTTCATTATCACTAATTAACAATTTTTCTATATATAATAAAGGATTCGGACAGCCATTGGCAATAGAAGAAACACTTGAGTCACAAATAAATCAAACCATTGAATTTATCCAGGATTTTCCAAATACAACCGAAATGTCCAAAATTGCAAGAAATATATACATGAGTTTTTATAAAAAGAAACAGATTAATGCAGACGAAGACTTATTAAAATGGGTAGAAACTGAGTACACAGTATTTCGCTTTCTTGAGAAAAAAATCTATCATAACCAACTAATGACTCCCTTTTTAGAAATTGAAGCTCTTCTAGAGTTTGCAAATACAGCTTTAAATCGAAGAAAAAGTAGAGCAGGAAAAAGTTTAGAGCATCATGTTCATTATATTTTTTCCTCATTTGGACTCCCCTTTGACAATCCTGGAAAAACGGAAGGAAAAAAGAAACCGGACTTTCTATTTCCTTCAACTGCTGACTATATGGATAAAAAATTTCCGGATGAGATGTTAATGATGTTGGGAGCAAAAACAACCTGTAAAGATCGATGGAGACAAATATTAAATGAAGCTAACCGAATCCCACGTAAGCACCTATTAACACTTCAGCAAGGAGTATCGAAAAACCAAATGGATGAAATGCAAGCAGAAAATATTACACTTGTTGTTCCAAAGCCACTTCAAAAAATGTATCCAAATGAATATCAACATCGTCTTTGGACTTTAACTCAATTTATAGAGTTTGTTAAAGAAAAATATGGTGTGAAATAGGATGGTTGTTGCTCAATATAGTTAATATTTCCATAAGTTTGTATGGTAAGCTAGTTACAAAGATATTATTTCGTTAGGTCAGCCATTTTATTAAGTTCCAATTAAAAGTTTGCGAAAGGAAAAGCAGGTGATATTCATGAGTGAGGAAGTCTTATCAATTCGTAATTTGCGTAAAAATTTTGGAGAGAAGGAAGTTTTGAAAGGGGTGGATCTGGACGTTTACCGTGGGCAAATTATCGGATATATCGGTCCAAACGGTGCGGGGAAGAGTACGACGGTCAAGATTTTGCTCGGTTTGGAAGGGGATTATTCCGGGAAAATAAAAATATTTGGCCGTGATATTTCTAATGGTGATATTAGCTATAAGAAAAAAATTGGGTATGTACCCGAGATGGCCGATGTTTATGATAATTTAACAGGTTATGAGTATTTAACATTTGTTGGCGAGCTATATGGGCTAAACCATGACTTAGTCGAATATAAGGCCAAAGGATTAATGGATCTGTTTGGCATTGGCGAGGTTTTTCATACGAGAATTGCTTCCTACTCAAAAGGGATGAGGCAAAAGCTGCTGATTATTTCAAGCCTTCTTCATAATCCGGAGCTGCTTTTTCTGGATGAACCGATTAACGGGTTAGATGCGAATAGTGTTATGGTCTTTAAGGAAATATTGGCTGAACTGGCTGCACAGGGAAAAACGATTTTTTATTCATCTCATATTATGGATGTCGTTGAAAAAATCAGCAGTCGTATTGTTTTGTTGAATGACGGACAGATTGTTGCAGATGGATCTTTTGCCGAGTTACAAAAGAAACAGGGCGGAACACTGGAAGAAATTTTCAATCAATTAACCGGGTTTCATAACCATGCAGAGATTGGAAGAAGATTCGTTTCGCTCGTTCAAGAGGTGTAATAATGGAGACGAGAGATTTTAAAAGATTAAAAGTGTTGGACAAGTTGCAATGGTTTTTTGACCGCATGGGTGTCAATTATTCGGTAATGAGGAAAATTTTACAAGTGAAGATGATTATGGATGAGCGTAGAGTCCCAACGATCTTCAACCAAAATAAGAAAAAAGACGGGACCGTGAAAAAAGAAAGCAATGGATTCATCAAATCGTTATGGGTCTACTTATTGATGAGTTTATTTTTGCTGCCGTTTATTTTTTTAGGCGGGAATTATTTATTTCAAATGAGTTTGATTTTCGGGATCATCATGTTTATGGTGATGACGACGATGGTATCGGATTTTTCAACGGTGCTTTTGGATATTCGCGATAAAAATATTTTATATACAAGACCAATTGACCGAAAAACAATTAATATGGCGAAAAATGTTCATGTTATGTTTTATTTGCTGTTATTAACTGCTGCACTTGTCGGGATTCCGGTGCTGGCCGGTTTATTTCGGCACGGCGCGATCTTTTTCCTTATTACTGTTATTGAATTAATTTTACTAAATATGTTTATTGTTGTCATCACGGCGCTGATCTATATGGCAATTTTAAAGTTTTTCGACGGTGAGAAACTAAAGGATATAATTAACTATGTACAAATAATACTTTCGCTCTCGATTATGGTTGGCTATCAAGTTGTTGTGCGTTCATTTGAGCTTGTTAATCTTGATATTGTTTTTATTCCAAAATGGTGGCATCTTTTTATTCCGCCAATCTGGTTTGCAGCACCTTATGAAATGTTTTTAAATCACGTGTTCAGTCCGACAATGGTTGTTCTCAGTGTTTTTGCTGTACTGATCCCAATTGCTTCCTTTCTCCTTTATCTTCGGTTGATACCTTCATTTGAAAAAAGCTTGGAAAAACTGTCAGCACTTCAAGCGCAAAAAGAAAAGAAACGAGGGAAAATTGGAGAAAGTTTGCTGAAACTGATTTGCCGAGACCAAACGGAACGCGCGTCTTTTTGCTTTGCCGGCATCATGATGAAAACGGAACGCGATTTTAAGTTAAGAGTCTACCCATCGCTTGGGTTTTCAATTGTTATTCCATTTATCCTATTTTTTAACCAAATCGCCTCGCAACCTTTTGCCGAAACAGCTGCAAGCAACTTGTATCTTTCCATCTATTTTGCGATGATTGTCATTCCGTCTGTTGTACTAATGCTAAGTTTTTCCGGCAAATATAAAGGAGCCTGGATTTTTCAAGTGATTCCAGTTCAAAATATGGAAATGATCATTAGCGGGACATTAAAGGCGTTTCTGGTCAGGTTGTACGTTCCTATCTATGTCCTGTTAAGCGTGATTTTTGCCGCTATATTTGGCGTTCGTATTATACCGGATTTGGTCATTGTCTTTTTAACATCGTGTCTGTACACCTTAATTTGCTTTTTGTTCAGAAAAATTACCATGCCGTTTTCAGAACCATTTGAGGCAGCGAAAGAAAGTGATTCTTGGTATATTTTTGGCCTCATGCTCATCATTTTACCGTTCTTTGGTTTGCATTATTTAAGCTTATATCTTCCGTTTGGAATATATTTATATATGATTGTCTTGGCGGTGGCCCTCATTTTTGGGTGGAGATGGGCGATTGGCTTGAAGTTGAAAAATGTCCGTGTGTAATCATGGATTTATTTGTGGAAAATATAAGGTTGATAAAAGCTAGTTCACTTTACTAAAAGATTTGGAGGGTCTGTCATTCAAATTTGAAGCAGAGACCCTCCCCGGGGTGTTTTAAAGCAACGGATTCCCTTTCATCCCTATCCATAGTTCAGACTGTTCTATTTGTGCGGCAAGTTGCAGGAGCCAGTCTTCTTTTCCTTTTGGTGCCATAAACTGGACACCGAGGGGAAGTCCGGCAGCAGTTAAATGAACCGGAACACTCATTGCCGGTTGACCGGTTAGATTCGCCAGTTGAGTGAACGGGGTGTAAGTAAGACTGGCTTCGAACATATCATAGACAAGTTTTTGCTGTTCGACCTTAGTCAACTCACCAACTTTCATTAGTTCGGCAATTTCTTTTTCTGTCTGGGTGAGTTCGCCTACTTTCGGTGCTGCGCTTGCTGTGGCAGGGGTTAAATAAAGATCATATGTACGATGAAACTCAGCCATTTGTGCTGCGGCCACATCCCATTCATCAAGGCTTCTAGTATAATCAGCTGCAGTCACCGATTTTCCTGCGACGGTCAAAACCCAGGCAACAATTTCCATATCCCCCGCAGTAATTGGCCTTCCGAGTGCTTCCTCGATTGACGCTACCATTCCGGCCATTTCACCACAATTCATGATGTAATAATTTTTTATTAAGCGGATTCCATCAACTTTATTTGCTTTTTCTTCTACTTCATGACCTTGTTCTTCCAGCCATTTGATAGTTTTATACACGGCTAGACGTGCCTCCTCACTAACAGGGGTTCCAACAGGTGACTCCGTTGTGAACGCAATCCGGAATTTTCTCTTTTCCGGCTTTTCAACAACGTCCTTAAACTTGCCGGGGAATAACGGTGTTTGGTAGGCGGCTTCCGGTTGTACTGTTTGCAAAAGATCTAGAAGGGCGGCACTATCTCGAACAGATTTTGTTAAGGCAAAATCAATCGAGGCCCCTTGCCATTGCCGGCCGACACCGGGTCCAACCGGAGTTCTTCCCCTTGTCGGTTTTAAACCGAATAGCCCTGTAAAGGAAGCGGGAATCCGAATTGAACCGCCGCCATCACTTGCGCCGGCAATCGGAACAATCCCTGAAGCGATACTGGCAGCCGAACCACCACTCGATCCTCCTGGAGAATATTCGGTATTCCATGGATTCCGTGTTGGACCGTGGACTTCCGGTTCGGTAATATTTTTTAAACCAAATTCCGGCGTGTTTGTATGACCGATAAAAAGGAACCCGGCTTTCCGGAGCCGTGCAACAAAATTGGAGTCGCGTTTGGCGATATTATCAAGAAACAGTTTGGAACCGGATGTTAACGGCTCACCTTTAACAGCTTGAGATATATCTTTTAACACAATCGGAACCCCGGCAAATTCTTGCTCGCCAATCCGGAGTTCAGCTATTTCTTGAAATACTTTTTCTTTCCGTGTACGAATGACCGCGTTTAGCGTTGGATTAACTTCCTCTAACCGTTTAAAGGCGGCTTCAACTAATTCTTTAGGTGATACTTCCTTTCGTTTCACCAATTGGGCAAGACCAATCCCGTCCAAATCCATATATTCATGCTTGTCCATATATTTTTCCCCCATCTTGCATTTTTGAAAAATCTTTCCAGTTCAATTGTAAGGGAAATGCATTACTATTTAAAGGAAGGTGATTTTGCATATAAATGAAAACTCAATCAAAGCAAATTTTAGAGAAATTATTTGTCCCTCTCTGGCTTATGTTCCCAATGAAAACGAACACTTGCCTGACTAATATGAAATCGCCCGATAATCAAGCAATTCACACCTTCTACTGTTATTTAAAGTTTTTATTCTACCTTAACGGTTAAACAAATTTATGGGAAAAGTGAAACCAACTTACATTTAATCCGTATTTTCGTTATATATACATAAACAATGACTTTTATAAAGGGAGAGGATAAAATTATTTAAAACTTTTAAATTGGTTAGCTTCCGATGAACCGTATTTTTCCTTAAAAAATATCAACTAATAAGGTTATATTATATTGTGCGGACCTAAACGAACGATCGGACGATTTGGAAGAACAATGTGAAGAACGATAATACGACAACAGAAGGGATAGTATAAATGAATAAACATAAAGAAAACGACTCTTTTTCTGATTTGAAGCCTTTTGAAAAGATTTTAGTTATTGTATCATTGATCCTTCTTGTAGTCTTGGCACTTTCCTTTATAATTGGAATTTTCTTTTTTGGCTTTGCCGGACTATTTCACATCTTTGGCGTTCATTATGAATCGATTCAGTCATTAACTCTTTTTGCAGTTGTATATTTTATAGTCGCTCTTATTCTAGATTTCCTATCGATTCTGCTTTTTGGTTTACTATCAACATATATAACAAACAAATTTAAATTATTTGTTACCCGGATGATTTTGGACTGTCTCTTTTCCTGGATTGCTCTCCATACAGTAGATGATGTAATGGAATCGATAACCATTCCACTAATGACTGAAATTGTTGTTGTGATTGTATTCTTTATTATTGAAGAAGCATTTGAAAATAAAGAAGACAAAAAGGAATAATAAAATAAAATTTACTTTTTTCCTAGATGATTGTGTTACTATATTTATTGACTTTTGATTTTTACATAATGTAGGAAGAAAAGGAGAAGTTCCATGAAGACAAAGTCGATTCAACTCAATCATTTTCAACAAATGCTCTCTCAATTTATGGAAAAGCACCGTATTAAAGATTTAGTTAACGATTTTGATTTCCACCATGAAGCAAAGGTGTATCTTGGCAGCGGTCAGATGTTTAATGATTTTGGCCGACTAGGATTAGAATTGCTGGCGGATTTGTGTGAAGCGGTTCACTTAGATTATTATTTGCCGCAACATAATGATGAGATTAACAAAAAAGATGCAAATCATTTAATTACGAATGCGATGATTGCAGACGGTGATAATCAGCAACTAGAACAATGCCAATTTATGTTTAGTCATTTTACTATTCCGGAAGATAGCGGACTTAGTGCCGAGTGTGGCCGGTTTGCTTATATGCGGAAGGCCAATCCGGAAAAATATTGGGCCAGTGTGGCGATATTGGACGATATTCGCAGTTTAACGATTCCGAATCCGGAACAAAAAGGGATAGAAAACCAAGCAATTTATATGAATTCCTATACAGCCGGATTACCTGATTATATAGGTGAAACTTTATATGACTGTTTTCAATTTTTCTTTAAAAGTTATAAAGAACATAAATGATTGACTTATAAGGATAGTTTAACGACCTGAATTAAAAATAATCAGTACATACCAAAATCATCTAATTTGAATAGCAAATTTGTTCCATAGAGCCGTTCTATGAGACAGTTCAACCTCAATTTCTGCCGATTTTGTCCCACAGATCAGTTCTATGGGACATTTTACATATTTTTCCACTCGAAATGTTCCATAGAGCCGTTTTGTTAGACAATCTGTTCATGCAAATCTTGCGTAATATAACAGGGGATTTTCTTGGGTAACTAATCATCAAGACATAATTTAAAATACTTTATCGATCCGGACAGTTCCGGGGATATTATTGCCGATAGCTGTTCACGTCAAACTAGTCTATTAATAAAATTTACAAAACCTTTACATTCGCTTAATAGCTCATTTACAAAACATAATTATTCTCTAAATTAGAGAGAATATAAATGAGCATTGTGCAATTTGTGCATCTTGGGGGTTTTCAAATGATAGATAAAAGAAAAGGAATGGTTCTTATTACCCTAGTTTTAACAATTATATTATTCGCTTGTGGAAAAAATGAAGAAAAATCAGGAACAACAAATGGAAATGCTGCTACAATTTCCATTTCCGGTTCTACTTCAGTCGGACCACTAGCAGAGAAATTAGCTGAAAAATATAAAGAGAAGAACAATGTAAATATAGAAATTAACCAGATTGGCTCATCTGCAGGAATTACCAACGCCGTAAATGGTGTTTCGGAAATCGGTATGTCTTCCCGCGATTTAAAGGAGGAAGAGAAGGCGAGTTTACAGGAAACGGTGATTGCTTATGACGGAATAGTTGTTGTCACCCATCCAAGTAATCATGTTAAAAATTTAACAATAGCACAAGTAAAGGATATTTTTACAGGAAAAATTACCAACTGGAAAGAGGTTGGAGGAGATGATCTGGAAATTGTTGTTGTTTCCCGTGAAGATGGCTCAGGCTCCCGTGACGCTTTCCAAGAAATTGTCGGTTATTCATCCGGAGAATTGGTCAGAAATTCCATTATTGCCAGCGGAAACGGAAATATTAAAACAACCGTTGCAACAAACAAACATGCAGTTGGATTTATTTCGTTTGAATATATTGATGAATCGATAAACACAGTAAGTATTAATGGTGTCGAGGCAACAGCAGAAAATGTTCTCCGGCAAAAATACAGTCTGTCCCGTCCATTTTTATTTGTTCATAAAGAGGAAAATCTTTCCGATGAAGGGAAAAAATTTATCGATTTTATATTAAGCTCGGAAGGTCAAAAAATTGTTAGGGAAACAGGAGCGATCCCTGTAAAAATGTAACCAAAAGATAAAGCAACATTCGTACTAGCAACCACGGAGGAGTAAACAATGTCAACCTTACCTGTAAAAAGAGAAAAATCAAATAAAAGAAAGTATTTTATGGAGAAACTATCAGGGAAAGTTTTCCTGTTTTGTGCACTTCTTTCTGTTATTAGCCTTTTACTTATTATTGGATTTGTGTTTTTTAAAGGGTCCAAGCCGTTTATTGGGGAAGGATATAGTATCGTTGATTTTTTGTTCGGCAACGATTGGGTTCCAAGTGAAAATCAATTTGGCATTTTTCCTATGATCGTTGCTTCCATTTACGCTACAATTGGTGCCCTTATCATTGGGGTTCCGGTCGGTTTATTTACCGCGATTTTTTTGGCAGAGATTGCTCCGAAAAGTATCGCAAAAATAATTTCGCCGGCCGTACAACTGTTGGCGGGTATTCCATCTGTTTTATACGGCGTTTTTGGGCTGGCCGTTATCGTTCCTTTTTTGCAAAATCAGCTCGGTTTAATAAAAGGACAGAGTTTAATCGCCGTTATTCTCGTTTTAGCCATCATGATGTTGCCGACCGTTGTTACTGTTGCGGAAACAGCTATCCGGGCTGTTCCAAAATCATACCGGGAAGGTTCATTGGCTTTAGGTGCTTCCCAGATTGGGACAATTTTTAAAGTTGTTGTACCATCAGCAAAATCAGGTATTATGACGGCCGTTGTTTTAGGAATGGGAAGAGCAATTGGTGAGACAATGGCAGTAATTTTAGTGGCTGGAAACAGTTTGATTATCCCAACCAGCTTGACTGACAGTATCCGGCCTTTAACAACGAATATCGCATTAGAAATGGGTTATGCCTTTGGGACCCATCAAGAAATGTTGTTTGCCACCGGGATCGTCTTATTCTCCTTTATTTTATTATTAAATTTTGTGCTGGCAAGAATCAGTTCGAAAGGTGGTAATTAAGTTTGAGAAAGCTTAAGGATCTTATTTTACTGGGGCTATTATGGTTTGCCGCTTTCCTTACAGTTGCAGTACTCGTAACCATTGTTGGCTTTATTTTTTACAAAGGAATTGGACTTATCAGCTTTGATTTTATTTTTGGTGATTATTCCCCATCAGGCGGGGGCGGAATTTGGCCAATGGTGGTGACAACGATATACACAATTGTCATTTCCTTACTTATCGCGACCCCGATTGGCATACTCGCAGCTGTTTATTTGCAAGAATATGCCAAACAAGGAAGAATGGTCAGAATCATTCGTTTTGCGACCGAGAGCTTAACTGGAATTCCATCAATTATATATGGTTTGTTTGGGGCGGTGTTTTTTGTAACGACTTTAAAATTAGGAATGTCCATTATTGCAGCGTCCCTGACATTAACCATAATTATTTTACCGGTCATTATCCGAACGACAGAAGAATCGTTAAAGACGGTGCCGCAAAGCTATCGGGAAGGTTCGTTGGCTTTAGGAACAACAAAACTGCAAACTTTATATAAAGTAATTTTGCCGAGTGCCATGCCGGGAATTTTATCTGGAATTATTCTTTCCATGGGACGGATAATCGGTGAATCTGCCGCCATCTTTTTAACAGCTGGAACGGTAGCTGCCATGCCGGAAAGTATTTTTTCATCAGCACGGACGCTTACTGTCCATTCATATTTAGTCACACAAGAAGCCGGAGATATTGAGCTCGCAGCAGCAATTGGCATTATTCTTATTGCGATTATTTTAATACTTAATTTTTCCGCCACATGGATCTCAAAAAAATTGAATAAAGCCGATTATTAAAAAAGGAGACTGGGGTATGTATACAACAATACTGGAACCAAAAATGGTAAAAGATGAAAAGTCAACCGTAACAGAAACACCTGAAACGAAAACAAAAATTCATGTAGAGAATTTGAATTTATTTTATGGTGAAAAACAGGCTCTTTTTGATGTATCAATTGATATTAAAGAAAAAGAAGTAACGGCATTAATCGGTCCATCCGGATGCGGGAAGTCAACGTTTTTGCGAACGTTAAACCGGATGAATGACTTGATTGAAGGAGTAAAAATTAGCGGCAAAATTATTATTGATGATGAAAACATATATGAATCCAATGATGTTATTAAATTGCGCACGAAGGTTGGTATGGTCTTTCAAAAGCCGAATCTGTTTCCAATGAGTATTTATGATAATGTCGCGTATGGTCCACGAATGCAAGGGATTAAAAATAAGGCTATTTTAAATGAAATAGTTGAAAACAGTCTTCGTGGTGCAGCGATTTGGGATGAGGTACAGGATCGGTTAAAATCTTCCGCTCTTGGACTTTCGGGTGGTCAGCAACAAAGAGTTTGTATTGCCCGGGCAATCGCGATGAAGCCGGATGTGATTTTAATGGATGAACCAACCTCCGCGTTAGATCCGATTTCAACTTTGAAGATTGAAGAATTGATCGCGGCAATGAAAAAGGACTATACGATTGTCATTGTAACGCACAACATGCAACAGGCGGCACGGGTATCGGATAAAACAGCCTTCTTCTTAAACGGTGAGATTATCGAATTTGATGAAACAAGCAAAATCTTTTCCATGCCAAGTGACCAAAGAACAGAAGATTATGTAACTGGTCGGTTTGGATGATCCTGTCTTACAGCGTGAGAACGTGTCTCGTGAGCAAAACAGCCGCAAAATTAGAGGGCATTGAAAAAGGGCAAAAAAGAATCGAGGAGGTTTCAAATGGTTGTTCGGGAAAGTTTTGATAGTAGTTTACAGGAACTGCAAGAAAAAATGATGGAGATGGGGGAACTGACAGGCACGTTAATAGAAAAGTCATTTATTGCGCTTCAAAATCAAGATATTGAGCTGGCTTTAAGGGTTATTGAAGATGATGATGAGATTGATGATATGCAAAATGAAATTGACCAATTGGCGATATGGTTAATTGTTAAAGAACAACCGGTGGCCAGAGATTTACGAAAGATTATCGGCGCGATAAAAATTCTTACAGATGTAGAACGTGTTGCTGACTTTGGGGTGAATATTGCAAAGTCAACCATCCAGATTGGAAATGTTCATTCGCTCATTCATTTAACAGATCTTGAATCTATGAAGAATAGATGTATCAGCATGTTGGAGAAATCGTTACAAGCGTTTTTTGAGGAAAATATCAGCCTTGCCAAAGAAGTAGGAGATATGGATGATCAAATTGATGACCTTAGTGATGCCAATTATAAAAAACTTAGCGCTTATTTAAGTGAACATCCTGAAGAAACAAACCAGCTTGTGCAATTAATCCTAGTTAACCGCCACCTTGAAAGAACAGCTGATCACATTACGAACATTGCTGAAAGTGCTGCTTATTTAATAAAAGGGAAGAAGTATGATTTAAATCCATAACTAGAACCGAGGACGGTTTACAGCGGTATCCATATTATCTCAAGAATTGGTCCCTTATAGTTTTTAATGAAAACAGTAAGGGACATTAACTTTTATATACTATGTTTCTCTTTTTCCGTTATATTAGCAGTTGTTTCATTATGGAGTGGAGATTCTTTTTGTTTTGATCCCGAATAAAACCAACCGCCGACAGCAAGCGAAATCATGACAACCCAGAAAATCGAGTTCCAAATTGGTCCTTCAACAAATGAATGAGGAATGAGATGAACCGCATCATGGGCTAATGTATGAACCGCCAATTTGACACCGACCCATCCGACAATTAACATCGCTGCTGATTCCAGACTGGGACGCTCGGTCAGTAATCTGATAAATAAAGCTGATGCAAACCGAATAATGATTAGACCGGCAAGTGCACCCAATACGATGACAATAAATTGCGCTGTATCTATTCCACCAATATGACCGAAACTTGTCGCTGGAAGGGCAATTACTAATGCAACGGCCGCCAAAATAGAGTCAATGGCAAATGCGATATCAGCAAAAGCGATTTGAGTGACAACACCTTTGAAACTCTTTTCTTTTACCTTTTTCTCCTTATGGTCATTTTTGATAAAATGTTTAATCGCTAAAAAAATCAAGTAGGCTGCACCAGCTGCTTGGACTTGCCATACATTAAATAAAAATGAAATGATAAAAATCGCACCAATCCGGAAAGCGAATGCGAATGCTAAACCGATATTTAGAGCTTTTTTCTGTTGCTCTTTAGGCAGACTTTTTGCCATTACTGCTAATACTAGAGCATTATCAGCTGATAACAAGCCTTCCAATACTACTAATATTAATACAACTGAGCCATACTGTAAAAACAGTGATAAATCCATTTTCTACCTCCAAGTGATTAAATTATGATAAACGAACAAGACCTTTGAATTATGAGTAAATTTCATAATTCAAAGGTCTTGTTAACAATGCAAGGTTGCCAATAAAACCGATGGGGTCCACCCATGTAATGACGGCTTTATTGTAAAAACTACTCCCCTTTGATTTTAGGTAAAAGACTATATCAAAAACTATAACAAATTTACCGGATGAAATTCAATACTTTTTTATAATTTTTTATGAGTTAACACGATTTATATAGTGTAAAAGACTTGTTGAATTATAGAAAAAACTGTTGAACTTCATAACTTTCAAGTTAAAAATTCTCCAATCACTTTTGCTGATTAATAACTACGGTTGATTTTTTCCTCCTGTTGAAGGCCCCTTATTTTACTGCCGAATTTTTCGCCTGATTACTAAACTTAAGAAAGCCGAATTCCTGTCGGCTCCTTGTATAATTTTTTATCTCATGGTAAATATGGTAAATCTTGCGTTAATTTTCCCATAACTTTTTTTGGTGCTAATCATTCCCTTATTTTTATGCGGTCATTTTTCCTATCCCTTTTTAACTACCAAAAACAAATCAAAACAAGAATATTTATATGTTTCCAAAATATTATATTGTAAAATAGAGTTTTTCATTAATTAGAATTTGGCTAAATAAAACTACTATTCATAAAAATGCTATTTACATATTAAATTAGTAATAATACCTGTAGTATTATCAGTCAATTTTTTAACTAGAGGTGATGTCAATGGGTGAATCGTATCTTTTCTAAAGAAGGCGCCCGGAACCGGACAATAAGGCTAATCCAAGCTTTCCACCTTATTTTTAAACTTTTTTATTCTATAAGAAAATCACCCGGATCATGATAATAAGACTTGTCAAAGTATGGATATTATTTTTTAACTTTTCAGACAATAACGAATGAACGAACGTTTACTTTCTTAAACGACCATTGATGCATAGTTCACCGAAAAACTTTATCGGCTGTAACAAAAACTTTCCTTGTGCACTTATACTTAAATCTTAAATTTCCAACTAATTGGCATCCTTGCCAGAAATTTATACTTTTAAAAAAATAACTGAATCATCATTCAAAAAGATAGAGGTGTATTATGAGCAAATTAACCCATGCATCTAAAAAAGCACCATTATTAGAGGTTAATCATTTAGAAACAGCCTTCAAAATTGATCGTGAATATTATAATGCCGTAGATAACGTATCATTTACCGTCAAGCCTCGCCAAGTAGTCGGAATTGTTGGTGAATCCGGATGTGGAAAAAGTGTGTTGTCACTATCGGTAATGAGGCTTCTTCCAAAAGGAATTAGTGAAATTTGCAGCGGCGAAATATTATTTGACGGTAAAGACGTGGTGAAAATGTCAGAGAATGAGATTAATAATATTCGCGGAAAAGACATTGCAATGATTTTCCAAGAACCGATGACCTCATTAAATCCCGTATTTACCATTGGTTATCAATTACAAGAAGTATTGTTAAATCATATGGAAATTTCCAAAAAGGAAGCAAGACAGAAATCAATTGAATTGTTGAAAGGTGTAGGAATCTCCCGCCCGGATAAAATTGTTGACGAATATCCGCATCAATTATCAGGGGGCATGAGGCAACGAGTCATGATCGCGATGGCGATTGCATGTCAACCTAAGCTCCTCATTGCAGACGAACCTACGACTGCACTCGATGTAACCGTACAAGCCCAAATTCTCGAATTACTGAAAGAAATTCAAAGTGCAAATGACATGGCGATTATTCTAATTACCCATGATTTAGGCGTTGTTGCAGAAATGTGTGATGATGTTATCGTCATGTACGCCGGTAAGATTGTTGAGAGAACCGATGTGGATACTTTATTCTACAATCCGAAACACCCATATACGAAGCTATTAATGGGCGCAATTCCAAAAATGGATGAAGATAGAGAAGTACTTGAGTCTATTAAGGGAATCGTACCTTCGTTGAAAAATATGCCCAAGGTTGGATGTAAATTTGCTGCGCGCTGTCCACATGCGATGCCGGAGTGCTCATTTGTCACTCCACAATTGGCTGAAACTGAACAAGGACATGAGGTAGCTTGTTTACTATATGAAACGAGCAGGCCTAAGGAGGGGATGAACGTACAATGAATAACGCACAACCAAAACTTACGACCATAAACAGTAATAAAAATCGTTTTAAAACTCTCTTAGAAGTTAAAAATTTAAAAACCTATTACCCTGTAAAAGGCGGATTTTTCAGAAGGACGGTTGCCAATGTCAAAGCGGTGGATGATGTTTCTTTTGAAATAAAAAAAGGGGAGACTTTAGGATTAGTAGGTGAGTCAGGCTGCGGTAAATCTACAACCGGAAGAACGATCCTGCGCCTCATCAATCCGACAGACGGGCAAATTATATTTGACGGTAAAGATATAACAAATATACAAGGCAGGGCATTGCGTGAAGCAAGAAAAGATTTCCAAATGGTATTCCAAGATCCTTACGCTTCCCTCAATCCAATGCAAATGATTGGTGACATTGTTTCTGAACCTTTAAAAAACTTTGGTAAGTCAAACAAAAAAGCATTAAAAGAAGAAGTTATGGAGTTGTTAAATCGGGTCGGACTTCCGGAAGATGCCTATGAAAAATATGCGCATGAGTTTTCCGGGGGTCAGCGTCAACGGATCGGAATTGCCCGGGCATTAGCGCTGAAACCTAAATTAATTGTCGCCGATGAGCCGGTTTCTGCGCTGGACGTTTCTGTACAATCCCAAGTATTAAACTTATTAAAAGAATTACAGAAAGATTTTGGCTTAACATACTTATTCATCGCTCATGACTTAAGTGTCGTCAAACATATGAGTGATCGGATTGGCGTTATGTATCTTGGAAACATCGTGGAGATTGCTGACCGTAATTCCATTTACGATGAACCACTGCATCCGTACACACAAGCATTAATATCGGCCATTCCTGAACCTGACCCAAGAAAAAGTAAGGAGCGCATCGTTTTAAAAGGTGACGTTCCGAGTCCGGTTAACCCGCCATCCGGTTGTCCATTCCATACGAGATGTCCGATGGCAAAAGATGAATGTTCGATTGCTAAACCGACTTTAAAGGAGGTGAGGCCGGGGCATCAAGTAGCATGTATTCTTTACAATTAGCAAAAGAAAAAATTATTAAGGGGGAGAAAAATGAAAAAATCATTTCTAAAGCTAACAGCGCTAATGCTTGTTCTTTCGCTTGCATTAGCTGCGTGTGGCGGCGGGGACAAAAAGACAAGTAAATCGGGTGACGGAGGCAACAAATCAGGATCGCAAGACGGAGGCACTTTAACGTATGCGATGGAAGCTGAATTTAAAGGTATATTAGATGTCAACTTCTATGATAGTCAATCTGACAGTGAAATTTTAACTTTCAATACAGATCCATTGATTACATTTGATGAAAATATTAAAGCACAACCGAATATTGCTAAATGGGAAACGAAAGATAACAAAGTATTTAAGTTTACTTTCGAAAAAGGTGTTAAATGGCACAATGGTGATGAGTTAGTTGTCGACGACTGGATTTTTGCACTTGAAACAATTGCTTCGATTGGCCCGGATCATCAACGTTGGTCCAATGTTAACACGATTGAAGGTGCAAAAGAATTTAACGAAGGAAAAGCAGATTCCATTTCCGGTTTGAAAAAAATTAATGACTATGAAATTGAAATTACTTTCGACAAAGCTCGAGCAAATAACTTAGAAAATATTTGGCAATATCCATTGAATAGAAAACATTTTGCTGACCTAAAAGGCAATAAAAATATTGATGATTGGTTGGCGTCTGACCAAGTACGCGTTAACCCGATTGGAACCGGTCCGTTCAAAATCCAAAAAGTCATTCCGGGTGAGTCTGTAGAGTTAGTTCGTTTCAACGACTATTGGAAAGGAAAACCGAAACTTGATAAAGTTGTGGTAAAAGTGATCGACGGTTCATTAATCGTTGGTGAGCTTGAAAACGGCGGCGTGGATATGAGTGCCTTGCACCCATCATTACTCCCGGAAATTCAAAAATTAAAAAACGTGAAAATAGAAGAAGTTCCGGGTCTTTCTTACTACTATATCGGATTCAAATTGGGCACATTTAAAGACGGTAAAGTTGTAATGGATAAAGACAAATATGCAAACAAACAATTACGTCAAGCATTATTATATGCAATCGACCGTGAAGAGTGGATAAAACAATTCTTTAGCGGATTAGGTAATCCGGTCAATCGTCCAATGCCGTCAGCACATTGGATTGCTGCAGATAACAGTGAATTACCGGTCAACTACACTTATGATCCGGAAAAAGCAAAACAATTGCTGGATGAAGCCGGGTATAAAGATGTGGATGGAGACGGCTTCCGTGAAGATCCAAACGGGAAAAAGTTTGAAATCAATTTTGCTCATTATGATACCGGCAACCCGACATATGAGGCCCGTGCCAAAGCCATTACGCAATATTGGGAAGAAGTTGGAATTAAATCGAAGTTAACAATGACAGAAGTAAACCTCTACTACGATCAAATTGAAAAAGACCATGAAACAATGGAAGCATTCTATGGCGGATGGGGTACAGGTGCTGACCCGGATCCGTGGGCACTATGGGGTGACGATACAGTTTGGAACTATCCTCGTTGGGTCAATGAAGAAGCAAACGAGTTGTTGAAACAAGCTGTGGATGTTGAAGTCGTTGGTACTGATCAAGAAAAACGCAAAAATCTTTATGTAGAATGGCAAAAAATCTTTAATGAAGAAGTACCTGCACTGCCAATTATGGAGCTAAATGACGTTTATGCAATTTCTAACAAAGTTCAAGGTGTGAAAATTACTCCTGTAGGAACGAAAGATATGCATAAATGGACGATTAAACAATAATGATGAAATGGTTCCTTTGATTGAAAGATAAGGAGAATGCATATGCTGAAATATACGCTTCGAAGAGTATTAGCTATGATTCCAATGCTTTTCCTTATCTCCATTATTGTGTTCTCCCTGGCAAAATTAATGCCGGGGGACTCACTTGGTGGAGAGATTGATCCGGCAAATACGGACCCGGAATATATTGAGCAGATGCGGGAAAAGCTTGGTTACAATGATCCCATTTATGAACAATACTTTCGATGGATCACGAATTTTGTTCAAGGTGATTTCGGTAAATCCACTCGTTACAAAATTCCTGCAAATGAAATAATTATGGAACGTTTACCGAATACAATCTTTTTAAGTTTAACCTCATTAATTATTACTTATGTTTTAGCGTTAGCAATGGGTATTTACTCCGGTCGGAAACCATATACACTTGGAGATAATACAATTGCTGCAGCCAACTATATCGGACTGGCCTTACCATCCTTTGTTGCCGGTGTGTTTGCCATTTATATATTCTCTTTTCACCTTGGCTGGTTCCCTTCCAATGGATCTGTTGATATATCAGTCACTGAGGGAACATTCGAATACTGGCTGAGCAGATTCCATCATGTGTTATTGCCGGCATTCGTTTTAGGATTATTAAATACGGCATCCTATACACAATTTCTACGTAATGATATTATCGAGAACAGTAGGAAAGATTATGTGCGGACAGCCCGTGCAAAAGGTACTTCAGAAAGCAAAATATATAATGTTCATATTTTTAGAAATTCAGTGATTCCATTAGTGACATTTTTAGGATTTGATATCGTAAACTTAGTCGGGGGAGCAATCATTACGGAAACGATTTTCACCTATCCCGGAATTGGACAACTTTTCTTAACATCAGTAACGAACCGCGACTATTCTGTTTTAATGACATTAACGATGATGTTTTCTTTATTAACATTAGTCGGGAACTTAGTTGCCGATATTCTTTACGGAATTGTTGATCCACGAATTAGGCTTGATTAGGAGGAATGGCAATGGAAATTATGACAGATAAAAATACTGCAGTGAACATTAAGCCGCCGAAAAGTATGTCTCCATGGGCCATTGCTCGAAGAAAGTTTATAAGAAATAAACTTGCCATGATTAGTTTATGTTTCTTGGTTTTCGTTTGTATTGTTTCTTTTTTAGCCCCATACATTACCACACATGATATTACAAGAATTAATATGGGCTCGTTTTCACTGGAACCTTCATCAGAGCATTGGCTTGGTACAGATAAGAACGGCCGGGATGTTTTTACAAGATTGTTATATGGTGGAAGAATATCTTTATTTATCGGGCTTGCCTGTACGGCATTTGTTATTGTTATTGGAACGATTATGGGTTCCATAGCCGGATATTTTGGCGGAACCATTGATAATCTGTTAATGCGGTTTACCGATTTTGTTCTAACATTTCCTTTTTTAGTTTTCGTTATCGTTTTAAACGCGATCCTTCAAAATAAGGTTAGCGGTGTATGGGTATTGATCATGGTTATTAGTGGATTAAGTTGGGGCGGTGTAGCCCGGATTGTCCGGAGTAAAATTCTGGCAGAGAAAGAAAATGAATATGTCCTTGCGGCGATATCGATTGGATGTTCACCTTTTAAAGTGATTATAAAACATTTACTGCCAAATGTTTTATCGACAATCATTGTTCAGGCTACAATTTTATTTGCCAGTATGATAGTTGCAGAAACCGGGTTAAGTTTCTTAGGGTTTGGCGTTCCATCTGAAACTCCAAGCTGGGGGAATATGTTATCTTTTGCAAATGAACCTGATGTACTACAGGATAAACCGTGGATTTGGATTCCTCCTGCATTAGCTGTTACCTTGACAATACTGTCCATTAACTTTATTGGGGAAGGATTAAAAGACGCGTTAAATCCAAAATCATATAGATAAAGTGAAACTTCCATCAGTGGGGATTTTTTATCCCCACTGATGGTTAGTAGAACCAATCGGGCACTTACGGGAACTTATCTTCCTCCTTTCCATCTTTGATTTTTCCAAAGCCATAGGGGAAGATTTAGTGACCGTTTGTGCGGGATAAAGTGAAACTTCCATCAGTGGGGATTCTTCATCCCACTGATGGTTAGTAGAACCAATCGGGCAGTTATAAACACTGATGAAATTTTACTTTATTTTTCCAAAATGGTATTTAAAAAGAAATCAATATGCTGTTCCAGTTTTTTCTCAACTTCAGCGGTGCCTTTTCCGTCAAATTTTAAAATATTGTATTCCGTAAGTAAAGAAAAAACCGGGTATTGATATTCGATGGCAAGTACTTTCGGATTATACGGCCGGATTTTTTTAAACTCGATGAATTTTGTAAACACAATCTCGATGAATTCAATTGTCTTTCCATATAAATCATGTAAAATAATTTCTCTTGCCAATGGTGAACGAAATTGTTCCACTTGGAGAAGCCGCCACATTTTTTGCCCGGTTTCGTCTTCCATATATTTTTTGAAATTATGGAGACCGGCTCTTAAAAAAGATTCGACCGAATGTTTTTGCAAGATTTCATTCAGCGTTTCAAGAGGCGGTAATGTTTTAGAAAAATCTTCTCTAAAAAAGTTTAAAATAGATTCTAAAATTTCATCTTTACTGCTAAAGTGGTTATATAAAGAGCTTTCTTTAATCCCTACTTCTCTCGTAATTTCACGAATGGAAACCCCGCTGAAACCTTTTTGAGAAAATAAGTCCAAGGATATGTAAAATATTTTTTCCTTTGTACTTATTGTCATAATTTCACCTCCATTTCATATAGAAGTAATGTTTATTCAGATGTATTTTAATGAGCGTAATGCACTAATTCCATTATAAGCTAACGATCGTTAGTTATAAAGTGTTTTGCCAATTAACTTAAATTTGCTTTTGTACTGAAGGAGAGGCAGGATTTATATGAATGAGGGAAAGCCAAAAATCCGTCGTAAAAAAAGCCCGGAACGAGGAGAAAACTAAAAAACGGTCATACTATTGGCCCAAAAAAGCAGCCTCAAAAAGATGAAGCTGCTTTTTTGCTTTGGTATGGGGTACTATTTTATATACCTTTTTTTTCACAATATGTTTCAACTAGCTCCTCTATCTTTCCAAGATCAGGAGAATCTCCTGAAAAGGCAAATTTTAATTCTTCAACAAATTTTCCTTCATGGTAAACATGTATTGCTCCGTTTTGTTCAATCACGCTATATTCCGGTTCAAAACGATATCCGCCTCTTTCAATTGCACCCATTAATATACCAGCTCCTAGCAAGAACATTTACTATATTTGCAGCTAATCACTTCCCTCGTGATTGGCTTCTCTATTGAGGATTTCCTCACTTAATGCTGCATTTTCTAAACCTTTGTCACTAAATGCATTATCGCTATTTAACATATCGTTATATGCTCCTCGATCCATATCGGTATCACAATTTTCATACTGATTATCCTTGTTGTGATTGTTATTTCTCATATATTCACCCCCAACACTTTTTCTTTTGCTTAAAAGTTTTAACCAAAGCAAGTTTTAAGAAATAGCTAAACTTTCTTACCGCTGGATATAAAAGTTATTCTCTTTTAATAAAGAATAAATGCTCTTCAGGGAAATTTTCTTTTCATCAAATTCAATCTTCATTTCACCATCGTCCGTATCAATTAGAACTCTTTCAATTCCATCTTTTCCCTTTAACAGTTGTTGAATTTGTTGAATAGGGGTGTCAGATGTAGCGTTTTGAATAAAAATGGTTTCTTCAGCCATTTTATGTCGCTCCTTTAGTGAATTAAATTGAGTAACTTGAGTTTCGACCTTAGAAAACCAATCTCGCCAACAATTTTAGGCTAAGGTTCATTTTTGTCGACGAAACTTTGCCATGCGAAACTCAAGTAAGTAAAAAATCCAATCTGTTTATATAGTGTTTGAATCATTACCTAATTTATACTCCGGCAAATCTATTTTCTATATGAATAGCAGCTAAAAAGGCCATGACTATTCTGGAAAATACCGGGAAAGTAAAGTTTTTTATACCGGAAAAAGGCAATCAAAATCCTATGGGACATTTTGGCTTATTTTTATTGTGGAAAATTTATAATAACGAAAACAAAGGAAAATCAATGTCATGATAACTGTTGAGTTAATTTCCGGTGCTCCTTTATGAAATATTTACAAGTGTATTTTTTCTAATAAGGATTTAATACTAACTTTCGTCCATCCAACCGACCTGAAGAAAGCAACTTATTCAAGGCAGGATATGGAATGCATGAGCGAGGAACAAATATCGGGTGGAAACGCAATTCAAGTTTCTATGTAAAGGCAACGAAGTACCCGGTCATTACCGGATTTCTCGTCGTTGGGCTTAGTGCACTCGCATGGGTTGCCGCCAAACGAAAAAAATAAAATAAATTGGCAAAAGAATGATCTCGAAACCAAAATCAATGAAATGCTAAACGAAAAAATAAAAGTGGATGAAAGAAAGGTGTAGGTCCCTATGTCAACAAACCAAATTCCTCGTGATGAGGGAATGGATAACAGTCTCGCTCTGTTGAAAGAAGGCTATCTGTTTATTAACAATCGGGTGGAAAAATTCCAATCCGATATTTTTGAGACCCGCTTAATGGGGCAAAAAGTCATATGTATGAGGGGGAAAGAGGCAGCTGAACTGTTTTATGATGTGGACAAGTTCCAACGAAAATGGGCAATCCCCAATCGGATTCAAGAAACATTACTAGGGAAACGCGGAGTGCAAACGTTAGACGGTAAGCAGCATCTTATTCGAAAGCATCTGTTTATGTCACGACTTATATCACGTTTTCGGCACTTGCCTTATATGAGCACCCGGACCAAAAAGAAAAACTGAAAATTTATTATTGCATTTTATTGAAATTGTAATATAATAAACATATATTTACTAACGTTCGTTAGCCCGGAAGATTAGAATTCAATGTCCCTTGGGAAATTGTTAAAAGAGAGATTTTGTTTCAAAACGAACGTCCATATAAAGCAATTTTTAAATGAAATTAATGGAGTGATATAGATATGAACCCTTTCATTCAAACAGATCAATTTAATTATATTCGGTTTCAAGTAAAAAAACTTGTAAATGCTCATTCAACATCTAGTGATCAAGATGTGATTGCAGCTGTCAAATCGATGGTGACAGAAAATGTCTTCGCTTTAATACCTAATTTAAACGATGAGCAAAGACAGATGCTACAATCGATCACAATGGTGGATGATAAAGAGGCAGGAGAAAAATTTTTACTGCAGTTAAAACCGTTTGTGATTCCATTTCAAGTAACGGAACCAGGAATCAAGAAATTGTTTCCGAAAGTAAAAAAATTAAAAGTCCCGCCACTCGAAAAGCTGGATTTGCATGAAGTTGTCTACTTAAGTTGGCTGGATCAACAAACCAATAAAAAATATTTGGTATATAGGCGAGCAGGGAAATTGCTTGGAATTGAAGGTTCTTTTCAACCAATGAATCAAAAAGGTGTTTGTGCCATTTGCCACCGACATAGTGAGGTCGGTATGTTTAGTGTCAGAGAGAAGGGAAAAGCGTTTGGAACTTTTATTAACAGAGGAAATTTTATTTGTACCGATAGTCAAGAATGCAACAACAATTTAATTTCTTTAGAAAAATTATATGATTTTGTTGACAACATTCAAAAGTAGGTACTAACTTTTAAAAACCGAGGATGCCCCGTTTTTCGGATTTTCAAGGAATTAACGGGGGCATTTTCGTATTTTTATTGAAATGATTTCATCGCTTCACTTGCATAATTTCCTTTTGTAATCTTCTTAAAAAGGCTCTTACCTACATTGCTGTTTTCTGTGTGAGGTGCTAAAATTTCTCGAACATATAGTAATGATTGTTCCACTCGAGCCACTCCTTAAAAATGCTGTTTTTCGATAGTCTCAACAGATGGTGAAATATTATTCGTAAAAATACCTCTCGTCATGTGACCTAATCATTCATCCGTAGAATTTGTTTGGTCCATCCATGTAATAATTTCCGGAGTATAGAGAAGTGCTGCATTAAGCTGTTCCTCTTTTAAGGAAGGTTCTTGATGCTTTTCTTGTCTTTGTTCTTTTTTCCTCGTTAAATGCTGATCTTTCAACATGCTCGCCTCCGTAAAATATCGATAGTTGCTGCTGTTGTTATTTTCCCAAGATATGCAAATAAAATCCGTAATCACAAAAATTAGGGGATAGAAAATCTCAAGCGTATAAAAATGTTAGACAAGGAAACGGGGCCAATAAATCTTGCCCCGAATTTTTCGCCTTATATAAAACAACAAAATCTTAACAACAGCGTCGAGGGTACCCTGGGTCAACTACGACGTTTCTTGTAATTGGTCGAACAATATGTCTAGGTACGTTGACAATATTGGTTCTATTGATGTTTATAACAGGGTGGATATAAGGAACTTCACGCGGAACAAAGCGGTCACGGACAACATATTTTGGTGGACAAAAAATTGGTCTCACAGGTCTAGACAAGAGAAATCACCTCCATTTCATATATTAGTATTACATGTATATAATGGAATTTTTGAACCGGACAATTTCCCTAATTCTATACAAATTTTGGTTATCCACCGCTTAGCCCAATAAAAATTTTTCAGAAAGGGATTTATGTCACGCATTTCTCCTTAAAATTAAACAAAAGTATTATTTTCCATGCTTATAACGGAACTACCTAAGTTAAAAATTTTTACATTTCCATCATTTTTTCAGCTTTGTTATGATTTGGATAGGTGCCGATTACCTCTGTGATAAAAAATGTTATAAAATGAGTATAACTTTTTACGGGACAAATGGTAATGGCATAAGATCACCATGTAATAATAGATCATTCACGTTTGGGGAATATAGTGGATACTTTTTAGTTAGGTGGCTGACTTAATTCGTTTTTGCCGGGATTATCAATTGCAGCGACCAAATCGAAAATTAAGAAAGAGGGTGTTGTAGAATGCAAGCTTACTTATTTTTAATATTATTACTGGTTGCCGGATTAATTGTGAAAAATCAATCACTCATTGTATCCGTTGTTTTTTTGTTAGCGATGAAGCTTATTTTTAATCATGAAAAATTATTCTCCATCATTCAGACGAAAGGAATAAATTGGGGAGTTACCATTATCACCATTGCGGTATTAACCCCAATTGCAACCGGTCAAATTGGGTTTAAAGAATTATTTGCTTCGTTAAAATCACCATATGCTTGGATAGCCCTTGCTTCCGGTATTCTCGTTGCGTTGCTTGCTAAAAATGGGGTTGTCCTGTTGGCGAAAGACCCACATATCACGACAGCATTAATCATTGGAACCATCTTAGCCGTTACCTTATTTAAAGGAGTTGCAGTTGGCCCACTTATTGGTGCAGGGATTGCTTGGTATGCAATGAAATTATTTGGAGTAAATTAATCGGTGTGTAAAATATAGATGATTCCGGTTTCATTATGGTTGTTTAATGATGGGGGCTGATAAACGACCAAAGCAATACAAATATCTCCTTATATGTGCCGGGAAAGCGACAAAGTTTCAAGCTCAACTTTCCCGGCTAAGTTATGCTGGCGATTTATTTAGTTATTTCCTTGCAGATCCCAACCCCACATGGATAACCCCTATTGAGATGTAAGAGAATCAATTTTTAATAGCCGTAACCAACAAATGCTGCACCGACAATAATTAACAAAATAAACAATACGACAATTAACGCAAATCCTGAACCATATCCACCGCTAAAAGCTTCACCCATTAATCTTCACCTCCTGCTTCGTTTCACAAACAGCATATGTTTCATTTGAAAAAATGGTCTGGACACAAGCCCCATTAGAAAGAAAACAAATGACTAACCCTTTAGTTTAGCCCTCTTCAGAAGGGCTTTTGACAAGTATTGTTATGGAAAAAGAAGGCTTACGACTTAGTTGGCTTATGTTCTAGCGATGGAATGGACACGACTTAATGAATAAGGACCTTGAATAATTACATTTCTTTGGAAGCTCCCACTTCAAAATGGACAAATAAGTCGCGGGTAGTTCACATAGATAAGATAAAAAAATTAATTTTCCCCAAAATTACTTTGTTTTATATAATGTTCCATGGCCTTATTTAACCATTCCTCTTCTTCTTTTGAAAATGGAGTAGGCGCCAATTTTTCCAGTTCATCATAATTGATTTCATCCAGTTTGCTTGTTTGGGTGGCGAGCGTTTCCATAAAATTATCATCGAACAAGGAGAGTGTTGACTTCATATATTCCTCGATTAAATTGATAACTTCAGGACTGTCGACAGGGCTGCCAACCAATTCTTTTACTCGTTTAGTAAAATCAATGAATACATTGTCTAATTTCTGCATTTTGCCTTCTGTTTGGACATAAATCATATCAACAACGTCTTTATCAAAATAACTTTCTAACCATTCCCGCTGTTTGTCTTCCGTTTGCATACTGCGAATTAAACTCATTAATACGACACTGTCAATTTCTCCGTGTTCATGAATAATTTTAATGGCCCGATCAATGGCACTGATGGACGTTTCAATTCTCTTTTTTTCTTTTTCAAATAATTTTTTCTGCATCGTCAATGAATCGACTAAATTCATATTAAATTTTTGCTCAGATAAGATTTCTTTAATTTGTTCAAGGCTGAACCCGATAAATTTGTAACTAATAATTTTTTGCAGCTTAATAATATCGTCTTCACTATATTTTCGATGCCTGGACGATTCATCTTTCGCAGGTGTTAATAACCCGATATCGTCATAATAGTGCAACGTTCGGATTGATACACCTGTTTTATCTGCAATTTCCCCAATTGAATAAAATTTTTTCTTTTCCATTTCTAATCCTCCATTCAGAAATTTTTAAAGCTCTATTTTTACTATAAAGCCTAACGTAACTGTAGGTTCAAGGGAAATTTAATTATTTTTTTAACCAGCTTTATATAAATTGACTTTCTTATAAATGTTCGTTATAATTTGTCAAAACAATTCGATACTTGTTCAATGATAGGGAGAGTAATGATTGATTTTTTCGTTGATAGCGAGCCGATGTTGGTGGAAGATCGGTACGGAAGCAATCGTGAAACGCACCCTTGAGAAAGTTTATTGAAAGTGAAAGTAGGTAAACTCGGTTAAATCCGTTATTATTGCAAGCTGGCTTATTTGGATAAGCAAGTAGAGTGGCACCGCGAGCAAAACCCTCGTCTCTATATTTTTATATGGAGATGGGGGTTTTTTAATGTTAAATGAAGGAGGGTTTGTATGGTTTTTAAAGAGGTTATTGTATTATCAATTTTCGAGTCCTTAAATAGTAAAGAGATTTTTTCCGTTTCAAAAACAGACATTGAAAAAGCGATAGAAATCCCGCCACAAGGAAAAATGGGAGATTATGCCTTTCCATGTTTTTTGTTGGCTAGCATAATGAAAAAGTCACCTGCGCAAATTGCAGCTGAACTCGGAAAAAGTATACAGCATCCGTATATTGAGCATGTTGACGTTGTTGGTCCCTATGTAAACTTCTTTCTTAACAGACAAGCAGTAGGTAGGAAAATTATTGATGAAATACTGAAGAAAAAAGCAAGATATGGAGATTTATCCATCGGTCAGGGTGAAAATATCACAATTGATCTTTCCTCACCAAATATTGCAAAGCCATTTTCCATGGGTCACCTACGCTCTACCGTCATCGGTAATGCTTTGGCAAATATTGTTGAAAAATGCGGATTTACGCCGGTGAAAATTAATCATTTGGGCGATTGGGGAACTCAATTTGGGAAACTAATTACTGCATACAAGATGTGGGGAGATGAAGAGAGGGTTAAAGCGAATCCGATTCAAGAACTGCTTGCTTTATATGTTCGTTTTCATGAAGAGGCGGAAAAAGATTTTGAGCTTGAAGAAGAAGGACGTCACTGGTTTAAAAAATTAGAAGATGGTGATGAAGAAGCATTATACTTATGGAAATGGTTCCGTACTGTTTCTTTAAAGGAATTTGGACGGATTTACCAGCTTTTGGGTGTTGAATTTGATTCCTATCATGGGGAAGCTTTTTACAATGACAAAATGGAGGCAGTTATCAAGGAGTTGGAAGAAAAAAATTTGTTAACAGAATCCGATGGGGCGATGGTTGTCAGATTGGATGAATACAATTTGCCACCTTGTCTTATAAAAAAGTCTGATGGCGCCACATTATATGCAACGAGAGACTTAGCGGCAGCTCTTTATCGGAAGCGGGAATATCATTTTGCAAAATCTTTCTACGTTGTCGGAGGAGAACAAGCACTTCATTTCAAACAACTGTTCCTTGTTTTAAAAAAGATGGGATATACGTGGGCGAATGAATTATACCATATTCCATTTGGGATGATGCTTAAAGATGGAAAAAAGATGTCTACGAGAAAGGGAAAAATTGTCCTTTTAGAGGAAGTACTGCATGATGCAATCAAAGCTGCAAGGGATGCAATTGAGAGTAGAAATCCAAACCTGGAAAATAAGGATGAAATTGCACGGATGGTCGGTGTCGGAGCTGTCATTTTTCACGATTTAAAAAATGATCGCTTAAACGATATCGAGTTTTCTCTTGAAGCGATGCTTACCTTTGAAGGAGAAACCGGGCCTTATCTTCAATATACGTATGCCCGTGCATGTTCATTATTACGAAAAAGTCATGTACCAAATTCTCACACTAGTTTATACGAGGTTTTTGAAGATGACAAAGTTTGGTCGATTATTTTTTTATTATCGAGATTTGAGGAGGTAATTGCATCCGCATTTTTTGAATTCAATCCGTCACGTATCGCTAAATATTTGCTAGATTTGTCCCAGCTGTTCAACAAATATTATGGTGCGGTCAAAATACTTGAAGAAAATGACGGACTTGTTGCAAGGTTGAAGCTGGTTAAAGCTACCTCTATTGTAATAAGGGAAGGGCTGCGTTTATTGGGTATTGGGACACCGGAGCGAATGTAAAATTAAGTGCAGAAGCCGTGACATGCAGGAGTACCAATTATCGGATTTCCAATGAATATGGCCAAAAAAAGGACCGGGCGTACTTTGCCCGGTTTTTCTTACTATTAGAAAGTGAAATTCTGTTAAATTATTTCTACCGCATTCTGGATGTACAAGAAAGAAGGACAGTGTGTCACTCCCAGCATCATGCTCAGGTCAACTATTTTCTGTTCAGCGATTACTTGGATATTCGCGGAAATCCTCTTTCATACTGAACCGGAATGTCTATTTGCTTCTTCAATTGGACGGCTGCTTCCAATGTCCAATACGGATTACGTAACATTCCACGACCGACGGCAACAAGATCGGCATCTTCATTTCCGATTATTGAATTTGCTAGGATTGGATCGTCTAATTTTCCAACAGCAATAACCGGAACATGTAAAGCCTGTTTAATCTGTCTGGCTAAAGGCACTTGATAACCTGCATGGACACCCGGTTGTCCACCACTGCCAATTGGACCTTCTCCACCTGTACTAACATGGAAAAGATCAATTCCTGCTTTTTGATATTCTTTGGAAAACTCGACTGCATAATCGCCGCCATAGCCACCGTCAACATATTCAGCTGCTGAAATGCGCATAATCAGCGGCATATCGGCAGGAACTTCACTCTTTGCCGCCTCGACAACTTCTCTGCCAAATTTGGTTAAGTCTTTTCCGTATTCATCATGACGCTTATTTGTTAAAGGTGAATGAAATTGGTGAATTAAGTAGCCATGTGCCCCGTGAATTTCAATCACATCAAAACCGGCTTTTACAGCTCGGCGGACGCTCATGCGGAATTTTTCCACCATTTCTTTCACTTCATCCGTTGTTAGTTCTCGTGGAGTTTTGAAATCATGGTTAAACGGAATTGGCGATGGTGCAACAGGTGTCGGGGCATCTTGAGCTTTTCGTCCGGCATGCCCAATTTGGATTCCGACTTTTGCACCATAATTATGGCAGGCTTCAATTATCCGTTGAAAAGCAGGTATCGCTTCATCTGACCACAAACCTAAATCATAATCAGTAATCCGTCCATCCGGTTCCACGTCCGTCATTTCAAAAATGATCAGTCCCGCACCACCAATTGCCCGACTTACGTAATGAACATAATGCCAGTCATTTGGAATACCATCTTTTTTGGTTTCCGAATATTGACACATCGGGGGCATGACCACCCGGTTTTTTAATTTCAGTCCTTTTAATTGAAATGGATCAAATAAACTCATGCCTTTCCCTCGCTTTCAAAACTAAAGAATATATATATTATATCATTTCATGACAAGAATATTGGCGGATATGCTTTTTGCTCTATATTTAGAAAAATCCAAAATAAGAGTATTTATATTGCTTTACGGGCAGTAAGATCCCCACCTCAAGATTTTCGCAAACAGCGCGGTAATTGAAAATTTTAGTAATTTATTCATTTCCCTTTATACTTTTAAACTTGAACCGATAATAATTACATGGACTGTTCTTAACCAACACGATACTTCTTATTGGAAGCTGCCTATTGCAAAAACTTCTAATCTACAGGAATTTCGGGAAACCGGTTTGAATGTCTTTAACCATGTATTTTAGAAAAGAGGTAATGGATATATGGAATTATTATTGGATAACCAATCTTTAAATAACTCGGAATTTTATCATGTTGTACAACCAATCGTTAATCTTGTGGAAAAAAGAATCCATGGGTTTGAGTTTTTGCTTCGATCAAAGCAAATCCAAAATCCTGAGAAATTATTTGGCATGGCTGAGAAAAATCATCAACTAAATGAACTGGACAAAATATCGGTCTATAAAATTTTTGAAACGGTCGCAAATTCTAAGGGAGCTTTAGACGAATACCAACTTTTTATTAATGTTTACCCGTCAACAATGGTTGAACCGGATTTTTTAGAAAGCATAAAAGAACTGGCTGACGGATCAAATATTCATCCGAATTCCGTCGTGTTTGAAATAAATGAAGCAGAGGAAATTTTGGATATCGAGTTTTTTAAAGAGACTGTTGTTAAATTGAAACAAATGGGATTTTTGATTTCGCTTGACGACATTGGTAAAGGTCAAGCGAATATGAAAAATTTAATTGAAATTAACCCGAATATCGCAAAATTGGACTTGTACTTCTCTGAAGATTTAGCTTTCTCCCCGAAAAAGCAAGATTTTATTTATTATTTTCATCAATTTTTAGGTCGTCATGCAAAAATAATATTGGAAGGGCTGGAGAAGGAAGAAGATTTGCAAGCAGCTAAACAACTAGGTGTATCCTATGGTCAGGGATACTATCTTGGAAAACCACAGCCATTGGAATTTTATGTAAATGGATTGAATGACGAACGGACGAAATGAATGAAATATAATCTGAACGGTAGGTCAAAAGATTTTCAGATTGGAATATAGCCTTTTCCTGCATTATTATTGCGGTCCGCCTTAGTTTTGACAGAAGAAGGCAATTTTCGCAAGTTATTCCCACCAGAAAGTGAAACAGTAAACCTTATTTCCATTATAAAAAAGATAAAAACTGAAATAAATAAGTTGACATTGATAATGATTATCATTAAAATTGTAATTGATAATGATTATCATTTTTAATATGATAGAATAAACATTTACTAGTTAGACAGTACATAAAAATCAGGAAAGTGAACAGCGCCTATGAAGAAGAGATACCTACTCCTAGTACTGATTATCCTTTCACTTATATCCCTCTTTATCGGGGTATCAGATATTTCAGTGATGGATATCTTTCATTTAACAGATAAACAATGGCAAATATTAGTAGTCAGTAGAATTCCAAGGCTAATCAGTATTATTGTCTCGGGGGCATCGCTGAGTATTGCCGGGCTGATTATGCAAAGCTTAAGCCGCAATAAATTCGTCTCACCGACAACAGCAGGTACGATGGATTTTGCTCGGCTGGGAATTCTCGTCGCTATGATTGTTTTTGCTGGTGCCGGTTTACTTAGTAAAATGTTTGTTGCTTTTGTATTCGCTTTAGCAGGGACATTCCTGTTTATGAAGATCTTAGATAGGATTAAATTTAAGGATGCGGTTTTTATCCCGCTTGTCGGGTTAATGTTGGGAAATATTATCAGTTCGGTTGCAACATTTTTTGCCTATCAAAACGATTTAATTCAAAATATCTCATCATGGCTAATTGGTGATTTTTCCATCATTTTAAAAGGTAATTATGAATTAATTTTTATTAGTGTGCCACTCTTGTTTATTGCGTATCTTTATGCCAATAAATTTACAATTGCCGGAATGGGGGAGGATTTTTCAAAAGGTCTTGGTTTGAACTACCGTCAAGTAGTTAATCTTGGTTTAGTCATCGTTGCTCTTATTACATCATCGGTTGTGTTAACCGTTGGGGTAATCCCGTTTTTGGGCCTTATTATTCCAAATATTGTTTCGATTTATCGAGGCGATCATTTGAAGAATAGTTTAGCCCCAACTGCAATCCTTGGTGCCATCTTTGTTCTGTTTTGCGATATTCTCGGTCGAGTGATCATTTATCCGTATGAAATTCCAATTAATTTGACAGTAGGTGTTATCGGCAGTGCAATTTTTATTTACTTATTATTGAGGAGACAGACACAATGAACTACAAAACGAAAACTTGGCTATTGGCTGCCCTATCTGTCATATTCATATGTCTCTTTTTATTTACTGATATAACCGGGAATTGGGAATATATATTAGAAAGAAGAACGTATAAAGTCGCTGCCATCATATTAACCGGGGTTTCCATTGCGCTTGCAACCGTTGTCTTTCAAACGATTATACAAAACAGGATTCTGACACCAAGCATTTTAGGTTTAGATTCCCTATACATGTTAATTAATACGTTTATTATCTTTGTCTTTGGTTCAACCAGATTAACATCGACCGATAAAAATATTCAGTTTATCGTTATTGTCGCCATTATGATTTTATTTTCCGGGTTGCTTTACCAGTTATTATTTAAACGGAATGAACAAAATATATACTTTCTTTTATTAATCGGATTTATTATCGGTACATTCTTTGATAGCTTTTCGTCATTCATGCAAGTACTAATTGATCCCAACGAGTTTCAGATCGTACAAGATCGAATGTTTGCGTCATTTAACAATATAAATACGGATGTGTTATTATTAGCTACTGTGCTTATCATACTAACATTGCTCTTATTTTTAAGATTCTTTAAATACTTAGATGTGCTTGCACTCGGGCGCGATCATGCCGTTAATTTAGGAGTCGATTTCGATTATGTTGTAAAAAGATTGCTTGTCATTGTGGCCATTCTCATTTCGATTTCAACTGCACTGGTCGGACCGATTACATTTCTGGGACTCCTTGTTTCAAATCTTGCCTATGAATTTTTAAAAACCTATCGCCATTTCTATCTGTTGCTTGGGGCCAGCCTAATCAGTGTGGTTGCTTTAGTTGGCGGACAATTAGTTGTTGAAAGGATTTTCACCTTCTCGACAACCTTGAGTGTCATTATTAATTTCATTGGCGGTGTTTATTTCATATACCTCTTGTTAAAGGAGAATCGATCATGGTAGATATTAAACAGGTAACAAAAAGATATGGTAAGAAAGAAGTTATTAAAGATGTGTCTGTCAATATCGAAAAAGGGAAGATTACCTCATTTATCGGTCCGAACGGTGCCGGGAAAAGTACGCTTCTTTCCATGGTCAGCCGACTCATTTTAAAGGATGAAGGGGAAATTCTCATTGACGGGGCCGATATTACAAAAAAGAAAAGCGGGGATTTGGCGAAAAAAATTTCCATATTAAAACAATCAAACAATGTAAATTTACGTTTAACTGTACGGGAACTTGTATCTTTTGGCCGCTTTCCTTACTCTCAAGGAAAATTGTCAAAAGAAGATTGGGCATATGTTGACGAAGCGATTGAATATATGGAATTACAGGAAATTGAGGATCACTATCTCGATGAACTGAGTGGCGGTCAAAAACAAAGAGCGTATATTGCTATGGTTATTGCTCAAGACACCGAATATATTTTGCTCGATGAACCGCTGAACAATCTGGATATGAAGCATTCGGTACAAATAATGAAAACATTAAGGAGATTAGTAGACGAGTTGGGTAAAACTGTCCTCCTTGTTATTCACGATATTAATTTTGCTTCCGTCTATTCGGATTATATTGTCGCTTTAAAAAATGGTCAAATTATTAAACAAGGAACGACCGACGAAATCATTAATCGTCAAGTATTACGCGATATTTATGATATGGATATGCATGTCCAAAATATCCAAAATTGCCGGTTCTGCTTTTACTTTTCATAGATTTTTCGTGATTAAAAAAATAAAAAAAGAATAAGTGTCAGTATGGGTAGGGTGCGCGCAAAGGATATTGACACTTATTCAGCAAGAAAAAATATAAACTGATAATTATATTCTACCATGAATGAAAGACAATTTGTCTAGAAAAATGCTTTATCAAAAATATGAATCGAAACTTACTTATAACAAGGGGTGTTTGCTAATGAAAAAATATTTGTTTTCACTACTTTTATTAATCATAACGTTTGGCTTGGTTGCTTGTGGGGGTACAGGAAGTTCCGATAAATCCAGTGGGAATTCATCCGATAAGGAAGCAGGGAAAAAGAATGAGACCGTGATGATTAAACACGCTCTTGGTGAAACAGAAGTGAAGAAAAATCCAAAAAAAATCGTTGTATTTGACTTCGGTATGCTTGATACATTGGACAAAATGGGAATTGAAGTAACTGGTGTTCCTCAATCCGGGAAAATCCCGCCATATTTGGAAAAATATGCGGATTCCAAATATGAAAATGTTGGAAGCCTTGTTGAACCTGATTTTGAAAAGATTGCAGAAATCGGACCGGACTTAATTATTACTTCCGGACGGCAAGCCGAAAAATATGAGGAGTTCAAAAAAATTGCACCGACCATAAATATTCAATTGGATGGAAAAAATTATGTAGACTCATTTAAAGAAAACGTTCAAATCATCGCACAAATCTTTGATAAAGAAGATTTTGTGAAAGATGAATTGGCAAAAATCGATGACCAAATTGCCAAAGTAAATAAAGAAGTCACGGCATTAAACAAAAATGCATTAATTGTGCTAGTTAATGAAGGAAAAGTCAGTGCCTTTGGTCCAGGTTCTCGTTTCGGACTTATTCACGATGTTCTTGGATTTACACCGGTTGACCCAAATATCCAAGTTGATGTCCATGGTCAAGGTATTTCCTTTGAATATATTGTGGAAAAAAATCCTGATTACTTATTTGTCATTGACCGGACGGCCGTTGTTGGTGGGGAATCTTCCGCTAAAGAAGTTATAGAGAATGATCTTGTGAAAAATACGACTGCATATAAAGAAGGACATATTGTATACTTGGATCCAAACTATTGGTATTTGTCCGGCGGCGGATTAGTGTCTGTATCTGAAATGATTTCCGAAATTGAAGCTAGTATCAAATAATGAAAGAAAATTTTTAAAGATTTATGCGCTTGGTTATTTGCAACCAGGCGTTTTTTGTTTGGCTAATAGGAATGTATAAATTTCACATCCTTGCTGGAATTTTTTACTTTTGATAACGTATTAAAAGGAAGGTAGTGACAAAGAATTTCTTACAAAAATGAGGTAGTTTGATGAAAAAAATATACAGTAACATCATTGAATATCGTGGTACACATTATGATTTTGGATTTTTGCAAGGAGAATTGTTGCGAGATTCACTACTTGTGAAAAATCGTGAAAAACAGTGGAAAGTACGAAACCCTCGTTTTACTGCACCGGAAGAGGAAGTTAAACGAGCCATTACAAGTGTGGCACCGAAAATTTGGGAAGAAATTATCGGTTTACAGGATGCGCTTAAATGGCCGATGGAACGAGTCTTACGGGAGTTTGGCGGATATCGGGTGGAATATGTAAAATCCGGGTGTTCCATTGTTACCGGTGATAATTATTTAATTCGTAATTATGATTATCATCCAAAAACTTATGATGGGCGTTATACATTATTTCAGCCGACAGATGGTGGTTATGCCGTGGCTGGTCCGAGTCAAAAAATAACCGGAAGAATGGACGGAATCAATGAAAAGGGCCTGGCGATGGGGTATAATTTTATGAATCGAAAAAATCCGGGTGATGGATTTGTTTGCAATATGATTGGACGTTTCATTCTGGAAACTTGTGCAAATGTTGACGAGGCGGTCTCTCTTTTAAAAGAAATCCCGCACCGCCATTCATTCAGTTATATAGTCCATGACAAAAGCGGTATGACGAAAATAATTGAAACGTCGCCACGAAAAGTAGTCGTGCGGGAAGGAAATGTCTGCACCAATCATTTTGAAATCATGGCAGAGGAAAATCGCCATTATTTGGTCGATTCAAAGAGGAGATTAGAAATTATTGAAAAGGAAAGACCAAGTTTAAGAGATGGCAAGGCTGCTTTTCGCTTATTAAACGATACAAATCGCGGTGTGTTTTCCAAATTATACGGCAGCTGGGCAGGAACAATCCATACATCTGCTTATTTCCCGGGTAAATTAATAGCTTGGTTTGCGTTAGGTGGTGACCAAGAACCGGTTGAGATTGATTTTGCATGTTGGTTGAAAGGGGAAAATCTTGGAATCCACCGCATTTATGGGGAAGTAGATACTGAAATACCATTCGTTCATTTAGATGAAGGGGCCGATTGGTTCAACTAGCCATCAGTGGGATGAAGCCCACTTGACGGAAATTTTTTTACGTTTATGCGGAAAAATAGGATAAAATAGAATTTGGATATATTTTCAATTTGAAAGGAGATTTATCATGACAAGCACGAAATGGGCCGGATTTGTCGGAACATATACAAAAGGGGAAAGTGAAGGAGTTTATTCTTTTGTACTGGATACAGAAAAGGAAAAAATTATGAATGTTCAACTCGTTGCCAATTTGGAAAATCCGACATATTTGGCTATATGTAACGATAATAAAAATTTATATGCCGTGGCTAAGGAAGGGGACCAGGGAGGAGTTGTCGGATTTCGAATCGACGAAAATACCCACAAACTTGTTGAATTGAATAAAGGGTTTACTGCAGGGTCCTCACCTTGCTATGTTGCTACAAATTCAGACGGTTCTTTACTTACAGCAGCTTACTACCACCGCGGTACCGTTGAATTATATACATTGAATGAGGACGGGTCTTTGGATGAATTGAAATCAACTGTTGTCCATGAAGGGAAGGGGCCGAATCCGGAGCGGCAGGAAAAACCGCATACCCACTATGCTGACTTTACACCGGATGAAAAATATGTGGTTGCCGTTGATCTTGGCATAGATCAACTAATTACTTATGAAATCGTCCAAAATGAATTAGTAAAGAAACAAACTTTATCGCTTCATCCCGGTTGCGGTCCGCGCCATTTAACTTTCCATCCTAATGGTCGCTATGCATATTTGATGACTGAAATTAGTTCAGAAGTTATTGTTTTGGAATATCATCATGAGGATGGTAGCTTTAAAGAACTTCAATACATATCCACCATTCCTGAAGATTTTCAGGAAAATAATCAAGGCAGTGCGATTCATATAACTTCTGATGGGAAATTTGTATATGTTAGCAATCGCGGACATAACAGTTTAGCTATTTTTCAAGCAGATCGTGAAACAGGGATGCTTTCTTTGGTGGATTTTGTCTCTTCAGAAGGGGATTGGCCGCGGGATTTCATTCTCGACCCAAGTGAAAATTATCTTGTCGGATCTAATCAAGAAAGTAATAATTTGGTTCTTTACAAACGAGATAAAAATTCAGGCAAGCTGACTCTACTTCAAAAAGATGTAAAAGTCGGCCATCCGGTTTGTGTTAAATTCATGAAATAAATTTTAAGTGGATAATTATCATAATATAAGAAAAACCAGGCTATTTTACCTGGTTTTTCTTTCAACATGAAAAATGAATCAATTAATGGACACCTTTCATGAATTTTTCGATTTTTGGTGATAAGAGGAATAAAGTTATACTTAGTAGTATCGCAATAACCCCGATAGTTCCGAAGTAAACCATTTCTGTTTCCGGTTTATAAAATTTTACGATTTGTGCATTAATTGCTTGTGCTGCCGCATTGGATAAAAACCAAAGACTCATTGTTTGTGCTGAGAACGCTTTTGGTGCTAATTTTGTTGTTGCAGAAAGTCCGACCGGAGATAAGCACAATTCACCTAACACACAAACAAAATAACTTAGAACAAGCCAGAGTGGATTCACTAAAGAATCGGTTCCGCCCAGATAAGCAGGTAATAAGATAATAATAAACGATAAACCGGCAAAAAGAATCCCAAGGGAAAACTTTTTCGGTATAGATGGTTCCCGATTACCGAGTTTAATCCATAACCAAGCAAATACCGGTGCCAAAGTTATGATAAATAATGGATTTAATGATTGGAACCAGGCCGGTGAAAGGTCAAATCCGGCAAAATGTAATTGTGTTCTTTCGTCGGCATAGTTGGCTAAAATCGTTGAACCTTGTTCCTGAATAGCCCAGAACATAACGGAAGCAATAAATAGCGGGATATATGCCAAAAGTTGTGAACGTTCAACATCTGTTGTTTTCGGACTGCGATACATAGCAATAAAATATCCGGCAGGAATTAAAATGCCAAGGATACCGACTAATGTAATAAAGCGTTTAAAGTCCATATAGCCGATTTTTATAGTGAAGATAAATATAAGGGCAAGGATGATTGTGCCAATACCAATCCAAGTAAAGATTTTTTTCTTATCTTCAGACGGAAGCGGATTGGCCACATAAGCACCGGCTTGTCCAAGATTTTTCTTCTTCGTAACGACAAAAAGAATTAATCCGATAAACATACCAATTGCAGCAATCGAAAAGCCGAGATGGAAATTATGTTTCATGCCGACTTCCCCGACAATTAAAGGTGAAAGAAAACCGCCCAAATTAATCCCCATGTAAAAGATACTAAATCCGGAGTCACGGCGACGATCTTCCGGTGAGTAAATATCTCCGACTACAGTAGAGACATTTGGTTTTAAAAGCCCTGTACCTAAAATAATGAGAACCATAGAAACTAAGAAGAAAGTAAAGTTTCCCGGAATAGCTAATGCGATATGCCCGAACATGATCAGTACACCGCCGTAAAAGACGGATTTGGAAGTTCCAAGCAAGCGGTCGGCAACCCATCCGCCAATAATACCTGACATATACACTAAAGATCCGTATATACTCATAATCGACAAGGCTGTACTTTTTTCAAGACCAAGTCCGCCTTTCGATACTTCATAGTACATATAGAAAAGAAGAATTGCTTTCATTCCATAGTAGGAAAAGCGTTCCCAAAATTCTGTGAAAAACAATGTAAATAAGCCTTTTGGATGTCCTAAAAATCCTTTTTGAGGAATTGTTTCCCAAATATTCTGTCTATCTATGGATGACATAAAAAACCACTACCTCCTTTAATATTTAATATATTAGTACAAAATGCTTGCTATTGTCAATTAAACAAGGTATAATTATTATTTTACAATTTTAATAATTTCATAATTTTAATGGTTTTTTATTAAGGAAGTAGTGATTTCTGAATAAAATACCCATTGACGTAATCGAAAATTATAGGATTTTATCAGACTTATCCAAACACAAATTTAATCTTTTTCTCTTGCTCGTCCCATGCCAACTTCGCATTGAATTCTTTATCCTTGCTTTTGAAGCCTTGAATTTGGTCTGTAACTCCATCGGTCAGAAGCTTTTTCAATTGTGCCTGTGTAATGGTTTTTCCAAGAATTTTTTTTGAGATCGTGAAAGTACAACCGTTCTTTTGATAATTACTGCAACCATAGAAGGTACCTTTATCTATAACCTTTCCGTCGCAAAATTTGCAATTGCCAAGTTTTCTGGGTGTGGATTTCTTAAATTCACGAGGAACAAAGTTTTCAATCACCTCATGATCAAAATTCCATTCGACCGCTTGCTTTGTTGTCTCCGTCACTAAGTGGGTAATCATCTTATTGGTGATATCGATAAATTGTTTTGCGTTGGCTTTTCCCTCAGCAATTTCTTTCAACCGCTGTTCCCATTTTGCCGTCATTTCCGGTGAAGCAAGCAATTCTTTCCCGATTGCGTGTATTAAAATTTTTGCCTTTGCTGTTGCATATACTAAATTTTTTTTGATTTCGATATATTTGCGTGATTTTAGCATCGTAATAATCCCGGCTCGTGTCGCTTCTGTACCAAGACCTTCTGTTTCGTCCAATACCTTTTCCAACTCTTTGTCTTCTATATGTTTTCCCGCAGTTTTCATCAATGTAATTAACTGTCCTTCTGTATACCGTTTTGGTGGCTGGGTTTTACTTTCCTTTACGTTGACCTTCTTGACAATGCCGGTTTCGCCTTTTTCAAGTAAAGGCAATTCCGGTTCACCATCTTTTTCATTTGCCGGGATTACTTTGCGCCAACCTTCAGCTAGTTGTACCTTTCCTTTTGATAAAAATGTTGCCCGTCCATCGACAAGGGTTGTAACCGTTGTATATTCATAAACAGATTTTTCATAATGCGCGGCCAACAAACTTTTAATGATCAAATCATAAATTTTTTGCTCATCGGCACTTAATTTTTCAGGATCCTTCACTTGTTCAGTTGGGATTATTGCATAGTGGTCGGTTACTTTTTTTTCATTTACATACCGTTTATTGTTGCGGATGGACGAAATCGGTAAAGGAAAAAATTCGGCATACTTTTCTATCAGGGAAATCTTATGTAAGATATCCGGAAACATGTCCGCCTCGCCAGGTGTCACGTAGCGGGAATCGGAACGCGGATAGGAAACGATTCCTTTTTGGTATAAAGCTTGCAAGATATCAAGTGTTTTTTTCGGCGGGAATTTATATAAGCGATTTGCCTCCGCCTGTAACGCCGACAAATTATAAAGCATCGGTGGTTGGTATTCTTTCTTCTCCCGTTTCACATCACTAATTTCTGCCGGCTTTCCGTTACAAAATTGAGCAATTTTTGCGGCCATGTCCGCTGTCTTAATCCGGGAATCTCCATCCACTTCCCATTTGCCTTTATACTTTTTCCCATTGATGAAAAATTCACCAAAGACTTCCCAAAAAGGTTCCGATACGAATTGTTCGATTTCGAGCTCACGTTTCACAATGAGAGCAAGGGTTGGCGTCTGCACACGACCGACCGAAAAAACATCGGAAAACCCTTTTTCCTTCAAAAGAATACTGTACAGTCGGGAAGCATTCATGCCAACAATCCAGTCACTGCATGCACGGGTATAGGCCTCAAAATATAAATTTTTCGTCTCGATTTCATCGCGAAGATTCCGAAAACCTTCTTTAATGGCCTTAGGGGTCAAGGAAGAGATCCAAAGCCGTTTCATTGGCTGTTTGGCTTTCGTCAATCGGAGAATATTACGGATGATCAGTTCTCCTTCTCGTCCGGCGTCACCGGCATGAATAATTTCAGTTATCCTAGGGTCGTTTATGAATTTTTTTATGACCGAAAATTGTTTTGCCTTATCTTTACTTACTTGATATTGGAATTGAGACGGAATCATCGGTAAGGTGGCAAGGGACCATTTTTTCCATGCGGGGTTATATTTTTCCGGTGGGACGAGTTCACATAAGTGACCAATGGCCCATGTCATAAAAGCGCCATCCGGAAAAATCTCATTTGGTAAAATTTCAATGTATCCTTGTGCTTTTTTATTATTAAATACAGAAGCAAGTGTCCGTGCTTGATCAGGTTTTTCAGCGATAATCAGCTGCATTTAAGAGAGCAACCTCCCTTTCGTTTTTAAACATGATTGTTCCTAGATTTCATTATAAAAGTTAAGATCGAAAAAACAAGATGTAACGAAAAAATAGTACTAAATATAATGAATGAATTTCTCTCTTTTGATGGATGTACAGCCTAGTAATCTCCAATATTGGAAAAAAATGATAAAGAGGGGTAAAATAACATTAAATTGGAAATGGGGGATGATTATGTCCAAATCACTGCAAGGAACGACTACATTACATAATGGTGTGAAAATGCCGTATTTTGGTTTAGGTGTTTATAAGGTTAAAGAGGGCAAAGAAGTTATTAACACAGTAAAGACGGCTCTTGAAGTCGGCTATCGGGCCATTGATACAGCTGCCCTTTATGATAATGAAGAAGGAGTCGGCCAAGCAATTAAAGAAAGCGGCATCCCACGGGAAGAACTATTTATTACAACAAAGGTTTGGAATACCGATCAAGGTTACGACAAAACGCTAAAAGCCTTTGAAATCAGTATGAAAAAACTTGGACTTGATTATCTTGATCTGTACTTGATTCATTGGCCGGGGAAAGATAAATATGTGGATACATGGCGGGCACTTGAGAAATTGTATAAAGATGGAAGGGTTCGAGCCATCGGAGTCAGTAATTTTAAAATTCACCATTTGCAAACTTTGATGGAACAGTCTGAGGAAAAACCGGTGATCAATCAAGTCGAACTTCACCCGTATTTATCTCAAAAAGACCTTCTTTCCTTTTGTAAAAAACAGCAAATTGCCGTGGAAGCATGGGGTCCGCTTGGCAGAGGCCGGTTGCTGAATGATCCGACGCTCATAGAAATCGGGCAAAAGTACGGAAAAACAGCTGCGCAAGTGACATTACGGTGGCATTTGCAAAATGATGTAATCGTAATTCCAAAATCCGTTACACCGTCAAGAATTAAGGAAAATGCGGATATATTTGATTTCGAATTAACCGCGGAAGATATGGAGAGAATCGATGCCTTGAATAAAAATGAACGGACCGGAAAAGATCCGGATCAATTTCTGTTTTAATGTGAATGGAAAAGGATAGTGCCAATACTATCCTTTTTCACTGGATAAATTTGAAGGGCTGAATTTTTCACATCCCAGCAGAGAAGCAACGTCAGATAAAATTCTTGCCGCTATCTATTAATATGAAAATCTTTCCGGGTCAAAAGTCGCCAGTCAAAATGATCAGTCTCTCTACTTATTTTCCGCCACCTCTTGTTAACTCCGGAAAATCATCCAAATAAGGTGCTTCTATATCTATTTTTTCCATCGTCAAAGGATGAATAACCGATAAATATTTTGCATGTAAGGCTTGACGATAAAATAGAGGCTTCCCGCCATATAAAACGTCACCAACAAGCGGATGACCAATAGATGAAAGGTGAACCCGAATTTGGTGGGTACGTCCTGTATCAAGGCGACAAATGATTTGGCTCAAATTTTTCACTGTATCGAAACCAATCACTTCATAATGGGTGACAGCCGGTTGACCTGTGTTTGAAATGCGTCTTCTGGTCGGATGATGGCGGTCACGACCAATAGGCGCATTAATTGTACCTTTTTTCTTCTGTAATTTTCCATGAACAATCGCCATATAGGTACGTTTTATTTTGCGTTTTTCCAATTGTTTATCAAGAATGCCGCCGATAAAGGATGATTTTGCAAATAAAACGGCACCACTTGTATCTTTATCAAGCCGGTGGATATGTTGTACTTTGGCAGGTTCATTCTTTACCGCTAAATAATGGACAATCCGATTTGCCAAAGTATCCGTGTCAGCAGAAGTGTTTGGATGTGTTGCCAGTTGTGCCGGTTTATTGGCAATCAACAAAAAATCATCTTCAAACAATATTTGCACAGGTTGAGGTGAAGGTTTGTTGCCGTAGTCTGCTTCAAAAAATATATTTTCAAAAATAAGCTGATCACCCGCTCTTAATTTGTTGGCAAATGGAACGGAAAGACCGTTTTGTTTCACCATCTTGTCCATTCTCATTTGGTGAATGCGTTTTTTGGCCAACTGCCATTTATTTTTCAATAAATCATCAATGGAAATCCCATCCCATTCTGCAGGAACTACTACATGCAGGTGGTTGTCCAATTTCTCTACTTTGATCATGTGATCACCCATTCTTTTTAAAGTTCTCCAAAACTAACTGTTTTTCACTGGTTAACCTGAAATTTCCACAGACAAATGATTTGTTCATGAGTATAATTATTGTTATCTTATACACATAGGGAAATTATTTTATCGAGTAAATCCGGAACAGTATTTTACATTATTCTAGAAAATTGTCCAAAAGGTGGGTTTGATCTTGAAGATTGTATATGCTTCCACCCCGGAGCAAGCGAAAAAAATCAATCATTTAGTTGAATATTTCTACTCAAACATCTTACCGAAATATTTTACGGATAAACAAATAAATGAATTTATCAAAATGAACTTTTTAAATGTTAACGATTTTGATAATCAGTCTGACACGTTAAAAGAAGCTTATCAAATTATTTCAAGTTTGCAAACGATTTGTTTTCTTATTGAATCGGAAAGTCTTGAGAAAGAAAAATATCAAAAAATGTTTAATAAAAACGCACAAATCTTAAACAATCTTGGTTTTTCATTTCCTTTTTCTTATGAAAACTTTTTAGAAACGAAAAATGTTTCAATGGAAATGGGCAGTATTCATGTGAAAGCTGCCAATCATTGGCTCGTATAATTTGGGTGATTGCATAATGAAACGTCTGGTGATTACAGGTTACAAACAGCATGAATTAGGGATTTTTCATTCGAATCATCCGGGAATCCCTTATATTAAAAAAGCGATCAAAAAGCAGCTTATCCCTTTGTTGGAAGACGGTCTTGAATGGGTTTTGTTGAGTGGCCAATTAGGCGTTGAAACATGGGCGGCGGAAGTAATTATGGAATTGCAATGTGAGTATCCAAAGCTAAAATATGCCGTAATTACCCCATTTCTTGATCAGGAAAAAAACTGGAATGAGGAAAAACAAGAGAAATATGAGGAAATTTTATTGAATGCTGATTTTCATTCGACGATTACGAAAAAGCCGTATGAAGGACCTTGGCAGTTCGTTGCGAAAAACAAATTTTTTATCCAAAATTCGGATGGTCTTTTACTTGTTTATGACGATGAAAAAGTCGGCTCCCCACAATACATATTGAAAATGGCGAAAATTTATGCCGAGACTCATGACTATCAATTACTTGTCATCAATTCCGATGATTTGCAAGCATTAATTGATGAAGATATGGATAACGGTTAGTCATGTTTGAAGGAAAGCTTTGTGGAACAGTGGCAGTGAATTAGTAAAAACGGAAACCGACCTTGGTACGGTTTCCGCTCTTTCATCCGGAAAAAAACAAAAACGCTATTTCACAACATTCTCCTCAAACCAGTCTCGGAACTCGTCCTTTTTCTTTTCTCCATGAATCCTGGCCACTTCTTTTCCATTTTCAAAATGAATAATTGTCGGTGTGCCCTCGATTTTATAATCATCCCAACCTTGTTCATATTTCAACACATCATATATTTGCAAATCAATGTTCAAATCTTCGGCGAGCGGAACGACTATCGGAGTTGTTTTTTGACAATGGATACATTCCGGGCTATAAAAATACACAGTGGCCGTACCGCCGTTTTTCAATTCATCCTGCAGTTCATCCGGTGTTACAGAATTTTTATAGTAGTCCTTTGCTTTGTTCTCCTGTGCATTATTTAGAAAGACAATCGCTGCAAAAAGCACCACGATAATTCCTAAAAAAATCAACACTTTTTTCATTTATTTCCCTCCTTCAAACCTTTCCTGATTGTAAAACTAATCATAAAGATCGTTATAAATGCAGTTAACGCTAAAAAAGGAATAGTAATAAAACGAAACCAATTGATGTACTGTGCTGTACAAGGGACTCTTCCACAAAATAAAGGCTCGTCTCCTGCAAAAGATAATTTTTGTAAACAATAATGGTAAAGGGATATCGAACCGCCGACCGCCGATAAAATCATGGCATAAAAACTCATGTTCCAATCTTTTTTCACATAAGCAACCCCAAGCAATATGGTCATCGGATACATAAAAATTCGTTGAAGCCAGCATAAGTCACAAGGTACGTAATGTTTAACTTCAGAAAAATATAAACTGCCAAAAGTCGCAATAATTGAAACAGCCCAGCTACTAAAAAATAACCAGTCAGTTTTTTTCTCTGCCAACTATTTCCCCACCTTTTTCCAAGTACCATCTTTCATATTTCAGAAATATAAGGTCAAACTTAAAATAATTGTACCATATGTTTTATTTTTCATGTTCTTTAAATACTTGGATCAATGGACTTATTTTTTAATAAAATCGTCAGTTTCAGGGGGGATTTTTCAAAAATAAAAAGGCCTGTTTATGGAGTGAAACGTGAAAATACCAACGTGTTTCTCACCATAAACAGTCCGGAAATTTGTTTCTTTCGCTTTTTTCACCAGTCAAACCGAGTAAAGAATATCTTGTTGCATGATGGTTGCTTTATCATTCGCATAAGCGGCATAGTGCAATAAAGCATATAAATATTTTTCCACAATTGTATCATTTTTTTGGTAGTAATAAGCGTGTAAAAAATGTTCAATTCGTTTTGATAAAAAATCATCCTTTGTGCGGACCATGAGTATTAGCAAATTATCCCACTGGGAACGGTATGTGTAATACAATGCGCGATCATAATCTGCTTTGTTCATGTATTGACCTCCTTTTTTCAGGAGTTAATGATATTGTATGCGGAAATAAGATATTTTTGTAAAGTAAATCTTAACAAAACGATATTTCTGGGGACGTATTTTTTTACCAGTATATTCGCAGGTTAACAAAACGAAACAAGTGAAAAATAAAAAATGAACGCAGGAAAAACGAATTAGCTGGATGTGGTAGCAAATGAGAGTGGTTGTTAAATACGGATTCATTTTTATTTTCTTTTTCTTATTCATGCCTGACCAAGGTCGTGCTTATATTGTTGATGCAGTAGATGGTTATACGATAGAACAATTAGAGGCGGATCTAAAAGGGATTAATAAACAATTTAAAAATAATATAACCATAAAACAAATAGGAACGAGTCATTTTTACCAGCCGATTTGGGCAATAAAACTTGGTAAAGGGGAAGAATCAATTTTACTTATCGGGGCACATCATGGCCGGGAATGGATCAGCTCTAATTTGCTTATGGTGATGTTGGAAAGATACGCTGATGCCTATCAACATAAGAAAAAAATCGGGAAATTCGATTCGAACATATTTGATAAAATTTCCATTTGGTTTGTTCCAATGTTAAATCCGGACGGGGTAGATATTCAACAAGGGAAACTTCCGGTGCAGAACAAGCGAGATTTTATCTTCATGAATGACGGTAGTCTTAATTTTAAAAGATGGAAAGCAAATGGCATCGGAATTGATTTAAATCGGCAATATCCGTCCGGCTGGCAAGACGTTCCTGGCAGCCCTTTTCCGTCTTATAAAGGTTATAAAGGAAAGCGACCGTTTGAGGCAAAAGAAGTACAAGCAGTCGTTCGTTTTATAGAAGAAATAAATCCGATGTCCGCAATTGCTTACCATTCATCCGGGCAAGAAATTTTTTGGCAATACGGTGCCCGGCAAAATATCGTTAGGGATTATTTTTTGGCAACCAAATTAGCCGAATTAACCGGTTATTCTTTGTCGATCCCGCCTGAAGAAGCCAATGGAGGGGGATTTACCGATTGGTTTATTGAAGAATACGGGAAGCCGGCATTTACTCTCGAATTGACCGATTTTCATCAAGAATCCAACCCGCCCATAAGGAAACTTTGGGAGGAATGGCGACGAAACAGACTGGTTGGCATTTATCTGGCAAGCGAAATGGCCAATTGGAGATAGAAAGAAGCAAAAGAAAGCTGTCAATCATGAAACGACAATCAGTGGGGAATTGGGATCGCCGCACTGATTGTTTGAGAGTGAAAAATTACTGGAATCTTTCTAACTTTGTAAAGAAGTCAACAACAAATTGGTGAAAAATTTTTTCCGATGGTGCCAGTTCACGTGTTTTCGGCGTTATAATGCCTACCGTTCTTTTAACTTCAGGAAAGGAAATCGCAATTTTTTTCGTCATTCTTGGAATATTGTTAATCAATGTATTTTCCGGTAAAATGCTGACACCGATCCCGGCTGAAACCAAGCCCTTAATAGCATCGATATCTTCACCCTCAGAGGTTATTCGCGGAAAGAAGCCGGCACTTTTACAAGCATCGATGGCAATTTTTCGTAAAATATAACCTTCCGAAAACAAAACAAAATCTTCTTCTTTCAGTTCACTTAATTGAATATGGTCCCTGTCAGATAACGGGTGAAGCAAAGGAACTAGGGCAGAGAATTTTTCCGAGAATAAAATATCCACTCTAATATCTGAATCTTCAGGAGGTGTCGGACCCAAGAACGAAATATTAATATCGCCACTTTTAACCGCTTTACTTAAATAAGCATATGAACCTTGTCTCAAGTGAAAACTGACTGTCGGATGAATTACTTTAAAATTCGAAATAATCGTTGGTAATAAATGGTTAACAAAACTTGAAGGATAACCGATTTTCACCGTGCCGTATTCCGGATCTAAGTATTGATCGACTTTTTCTTTTGCATAATCGATTGCTTGCAATGCCTTTTTAACATGAACTAAAAATGTTTTTCCAATATCAGTTAATTTTAAATTTCTTCCTACTCGTTCAAACAACATAACCCCTAATTCATCTTCAAGTTTAGCGATTTGTAAACTGATGGCCGATTGAGCAACATGGAGATGGTCGGCTGCTTCTGTCATATGTTCCCGCTCGGCTACTTCAACAAAATACCGTAATTGTCGTAATTCCAAATGTTTCCCCTCCTAATCATTTACTAATCGTTTTTTGAGATAGTTTCTATCTTAATAATATATTGTTTGTATCAATTTGAAAATATATAATTAGTACTACAACGAAAATTCAGAAAGGGACTAAACGGAAACGAGGGGAATCATATGACTTTTCACCAATTACCTCAATCTCAAGGACTGTATCACCCAAGTTTTGAACATGATGCCTGCGGGATTGGTTTGTATGCACATATAAAAGGAAAATCTACCCATGATATTGTAAAAAAAGGAATTGAAATGCTTACTAGTTTAGATCACCGGGGAGGGAAAGCGGCAGACGGAATGACCGGTGATGGAGCAGGAATAATGGTGGACATCCCTGATCGTTTTTTTCGGAAAAATCTAAAAAACATTCAACTTCCTTCCAAAGGATATTACGGGGTTGGCATGCTCTTTTTAACCGAAAATGAACGTGAGGAAATTGAATATTATATTAATGAAACGATTCGGTTAGAAAAACAAATATTGTTGGGCTGGCGAACGGTGCCGATCAATCAAGAGCAAATTGGCGAAAAAGCCCGGCAATCCTGTCCGGTTGTCCGTCAAGTATTTATCGGATCACCTGGAGAAGTAAATCAACTCAATTTCGAACGAAAATTATATGTCATTCGAAAACAAGTGGAAAAATGGGCTAAAGAACACGGAAAAGAATTATATTTTTCGAGTTTGTCGAGTAGCACAATTGTTTATAAAGGTCTGTTAAATCCGGATCAATTAGATCGTTTTTATTTAGATTTGCAGGATGAAGATTTTGTCTCACGTTTCTCACTTGTCCACTCCCGTTACAGTACGAACACATTTCCAAGTTGGGAAAGAGCACATCCAAATCGTTATCTTTTGCATAATGGTGAAATTAATACATTAAGAGGCAATATTAATTGGATGAAAGCCCGCGAGAAACACCTGGCTGCATACGCTTTTGGTGCTGATGCGGAAAAAATTATGCCGGTCTTAGATGTAAACGGCAGTGATTCATCGATTTTAGATAATGCTTTTGAATTTTTTGTCCTATCCGGCATGCCGCTTGCTCAAGTAGCGATGATGCTTGTTCCGGAACCTTGGTCGGAAAACAAACATATTTCTGCGGAAAAACGTGCTTTCTATCAATACCAAAGTTTGCATATGGAGCCGTGGGATGGACCGGCAGCTATTATGTTTTCGAACGGTAAACAAATCGGAGCTGTTTTGGACCGAAACGGCTTAAGACCGGCGAGATATTATGTAACAAAAGATGATTACATTATTTTCGCTTCCGAGGTGGGCGTAATTGATGTCGAACCGGAAAAGATCTTATATAAAGAACGATTAAGTCCGGGAAAAATGTTACTGCTTGATTTGGAAGAAGGACGAATCATTTCAGATGAAGAAACCAAGTTGGAAGCCGCATTGGCATGGCCTTACCAGGAATGGCTGCAACAAGAGCTTGTCTTGCTGAACGATCAAGATGAGACTGAGGAAATCGTGGATCACATTCCTTTACGGCAAAAAGCACTTGGCTATACGTATGAGGACATTCATAAGTACTTACTCCCGCTCGTTATAGACGGTAAAGATCCGGTTGGTTCGATGGGAAATGATATGCCGCTTGCTGTTTTATCAGAGCGTCCGCAATCGTTATTCAATTACTTTAAACAATTATTTGCCCAAGTGACAAACCCGCCGATTGATTCGATTCGTGAAAAAATTGTCACATCAACGGTTACGTATTTAGGAGCGGAAGGGAATATATTAAAGCCGGGTCCGGAAAACTGCCGCCGCATCGAATTAAAAACACCGTTATTAACGGCGGGACAATTTAAACAATTAATAGAGAATCAAAAACCTGATTTTCAGCATACGATTTTATCAACTGTATTTACCGATGATTTAGAGACTGAGTTAGAAAACTTGTTGCAAGAAGCGGAAAAGGCAGTGAACGAAGGGATAACCTTACTGATTTTATCCGATGAAAAAATGGACAAAGCGCATGTCCCAATGCCGCCTCTATTAGTAATCAGCGCGCTCCATCATCGGTTAATTGAGAAGGGGTTACGAACAAAGGCAAGTATCATCGTTGCATCCGGAGAAGTAAGAGAAGTTCATCATTTTGCTTCATGTATCGGGTTTGGCGCTGATGCCATTTATCCTTATCTTGTTTATGCGACATACCAAAAAGCAATTCAAGATGGTGACCTTGATTTATCTTATACCAAGGCGGTGCAGAAGTACGTTAAAGCGATTACCGACGGAATTGTAAAAGTCATGGCGAAAATGGGGATTTCAACAATTCAAAGCTATCGCGGCGCCCAAATTTTTGAAGCCCTCGGGATTTCCAATGAAGTGATTGACCGATACTTTCATGGAACGGTTTCACAAATTGGCGGGATTCATTTGGATACAATTGCTAAAGAGGCGATTCTTCGTCATGAAGCCGCCTACAGCCACCCGATGGATTCTCTGCTTGAATCCGGAAGTGACTTTCAATACCGTGTTGATGGGGAACAACATGCATTCAATCCGCTGACCATTCATACATTACAGTGGGCGGTAAGAAAAGGGGATTATCAATTATTCAAAAAGTATACAAAACTTGCAAATGATGAACGAATTCACTTTTTGCGGAATCTGTTTACTTTTAAAAAACGTTTGCACCCTGTACCGATTGAAGAGGTTGAACCGGTGGAAAGTATTGTAAAGCGTTTCAAAACCGGCGCGATGTCCTTTGGCTCAATCAGTAAAGAAGCTCATGAAACACTTGCGATTGCGATGAACCGCTTAGGAGGAAAAAGTAACAGCGGTGAAGGAGGAGAAGATGCTGCCCGCTATAAACCCGATGCAAACGGCGACAGCAGGAAGAGTCGAATAAAACAAATTGCTTCCGGTCGTTTCGGTGTAAAAAGTCATTATTTAGTCAATGCAGATGAACTGCAAATTAAAATGGCACAAGGCGCAAAACCGGGTGAAGGAGGTCAGCTGCCGGGAAATAAAGTGTATCCCTGGGTTGCCGAAGTTCGCGGCTCCACACCGGGTGTCGGACTTATTTCTCCGCCGCCGAATCATGATATTTACTCCATTGAAGACTTGGCGCAGCTCATTTTTGATTTAAAAAATGCAAACAGGGATGCCAGAATCAGTGTGAAACTTGTTTCCAAAGCCGGGGTTGGTACGATTGCCGCCGGGGTTGCAAAAGGGAATGCCGAAGTGATTGTTATCAGCGGTCATGATGGCGGAACAGGTGCATCGCCCAGAACAAGCATTAAACATGCCGGTCTTCCCTGGGAATTGGGGCTTGCCGAAGCTCACCAAACTTTGTTGCTAAATGGATTACGTGATCGTGTCGTATTGGAAACAGACGGTAAACTCATGACCGGGAAAGATGTTGTCATGGCAGCCTTGCTTGGGGCGGAAGAATTCGGTTTTGCTACAGCACCGCTTATTTCCGTCGGTTGTGTGATGATGCGAGTTTGCCATCAGGATACTTGTCCGGTTGGCATTGCAACTCAAAATCCGGAATTACGGGCTAAATTTGCCGGGGAACCTGAACATGTGATTCATTTTATGACTTTTATTGCTCAAGAAGTCAGAGAAATCATGGCTCAACTTGGGTTTCGCACAGTTGATGAAATGGTGGGACGTACAGATATTCTTGAAGTAGGCGAACATGTAAAAGCTCATTGGAAAGCAAAAGATTTAGATTTAACTAGAATACTTTATCAACCGGATTTCGGTCGACTTTCTAAGAAAAAGCAAAATCATAAGTTGGAAGAAACATTGGATCTTCGGGAATTGTTATCTTTTGTTCAGCCGGCTTTCGTTGACGGTAAAAAAGTGGAAGGAACTTTTGCCATTAAAAATACGGACCGGGCTGTCGGAACCATTGTCGGGAGTGAAGTGTCCAAACAATATGGTGAAGAGGGTCTGCCGGAAGATACAATAAAACTTCATTTTAATGGGGCTGCAGGTCAAAGTTTTGGTGCGTTTGTGCCAAAAGGAATGACGCTTATCATTACCGGAGATGCCAATGATTATTTAGGAAAAGGTTTATCCGGGGGCAAGTTGATTGTTTGTGCACCGGGTGAATCTCCATTTGCAGCGGGAGAAAATGTAATTGTTGGTAATGTTGCTTTATATGGGGCAACAAGCGGGGAAGTGTATATTAATGGACGTGCCGGTGAACGGTTTGCTGTTCGAAATAGCGGTGTTCATGCAGTCGTAGAAGGAATCGGTGATCATGGTTGTGAATATATGACCGGCGGACGGGTGGTAATTTTAGGCGATGTTGGTAAAAATTTTGCTGCCGGTATGTCAGGCGGAATTGCCTACGTACTCCAAGATGACCCGGAACAGTTTAAATCCCTTGTTAATAGTGAATTAGTTGAGTTTGAAAGCTTAACAGAAAAAGATGAAATAAATGAAGTGAAAAAAATGATCGAAAAACATTTTGAATATACCGGAAGCAATAAAGCTGAAAAAGTCCTGGCCAATTGGGATTGGATAAAAGGGAAATTTGTTAAAGTCATTCCAAAGGACTATAAACAAATTCACCGTCTTGTCACCCGATTGACGAAACAAGGTATGACAGAGGAAGAAGCAATATTTCAAGCATTTCATCAATTAAATGAAATGAATACTACAGAATCAGCTGTACCGGCAGTGAATAAATAGAGAGGAGAGATGAAAATGGGGAAAAAGACGGGATTTATGGAATATACTCGCGAACATGTTTTTGAACGAGAACCCGGTTCTCGGCTCAATGACTGGAATGAATTTTCATCTCCTTATTCCGATGAAGTTTTACGAATACAAGGAGCACGCTGCATGGACTGCGGCACTCCTTTTTGCCACCTTGGAATGGAAATCAATGGTGTAACCACAGGGTGTCCAATTAATAACTTAATCCCTGAATGGAATGATCTTGTTTACCGTGGTAAATGGCAAGAAGCATTGGAAAGATTGCTTAAGACGAATAATTTTCCTGAGTTTACCGGTCGGGTTTGTCCCGCTCCATGTGAAGGTTCTTGTACATTAGCAATTTCCGAACCGGCCGTTTCGATAAAAAATATCGAGCGGACCATCATTGATAAAGGCTTTGAAAATGGTTGGATCAAACCGCGAATCCCGACGTCCCGAACAGGGAAGAAAATAGCTGTTATCGGTTCCGGGCCGGCCGGGTTGGCAAGTGCCGATCAGTTAAATCAGGCAGGACATTCCGTCACTGTTTATGAACGGGCTGACCGTCCCGGCGGCTTATTAATGTATGGAATTCCAAATATGAAGTTAGATAAAAAAATCGTTGAACGCCGCATCCGTTTATTAGAACAAGAAGGAATTAAGTTTATCACGAATACAGAGGTCGGAAAAGATATTTCTGTTGATGAATTAAAGTCGACATATGATGCAGTAATCCTGGCAACCGGGGCGCAAAAACATCGCGACTTGCAAATTGAAGGAAGAGATGCACAGGGTGTCTACTTTGCCATGGATTACTTAACTTCAGTAACAAAGAGTTTACTTGATTCAAATTTCCAAGACGGTCAATTTATTAATACAGAAGGAAAAAATGTCATTGTTATTGGCGGCGGTGATACCGGGGCCGACTGTATCGCAACAGCACTAAGGCAAAAATGTAACAGCGTCATTCAATTTAGTAAACATCCGGAATTGCCGATGGAACGTACAGCTGATAATATGTGGCCGAGCTACCCCAATGTGTATACGTTAGACTATGCGCATAAAGAAGCAAAAACGATTTTTGGCACCGATCCAAGAGAATATTTAATTCAAACGAAAAAGATCGAAAAGGATGCGAACGGTCACGTGAAAGCTCTTCATACCGTTCAAATGGAAAAGATTTACCATGAAGACGGCTCCTACCATTTTAATGAGCTGCCCGGAACTGAAAGCGTGTGGCCGGCTGACTATGTTTTTATTGCTATCGGATTTGAAGGAACGGAAACTTCTTTGGCTGACCAATTTGGGGTGGAAACGGTCAATCATAAAATAAAAGCTTCCGTTGGTAAGTACCAAACAAATGTGGAAGGCGTCTTTGTCTGTGGAGATGCAAGACGTGGTCAAAGTTTAATTGTTTGGGCGATTAACGAAGGTCGTGCAGTTGCTAGAATGGTTGATTATTACTTGAAAACTGTCGCTGTATTATAGGGTTGTCTCCTTTTGGGGCAGCCTTTTTTTACTCTCCCTTTTCCAAACTATGTCGATATGACATTCTTAATCGATATCCATCTTTTACGTTAAAAAGTCTACTATTTTCTTGCAAACTTCTTATGTAAAACTCAATTCTTTTCAAAACAATCATCATTTTCTTTAAAAGTTCATAAATTGTAGATAAGGAGAGGAAGTTTTTGTATAGAAAATCATTGTCCATTCTTAATTGTAAGTAGGGAGGTTAGCCGATGAAACAGGAAGAGCACCTCGCACTCGAGAAAGCAATTGATGAGATTACCGAGATTGCGAAAGGTTTTGGCTTAGACTTTTATCCGATGCGATATGAAATTTGTCCGGCAGATATTATTTATACATTTGGGGCGTACGGGATGCCTACCAGATTTTCCCACTGGAGTTTTGGAAAGCAATTTTTTAAAATGAAACTTCACTATGATCTCGGATTAAGCAAAATTTATGAATTAGTCATTAATTCTGACCCGTGTTATGCTTTTTTACTTGATTCCAATTCCCTAGTCCAAAATAAACTTATTGTTTCACATGTCCTTGCCCATTGCGACTTTTTCAAAAACAATGTTCGTTTTCAAAATACGAAACGGGATATGGTGGAAAGTATGGCGGCTACGGCTGAACGAATCCGTCAATATGAAATCGAATATGGAAAAAAAGAAGTGGAATCGTTCATTGATGCGGTTCTGGCGATTGAAGAACATATCGATCCTTCATTGGTACGACCGCATTTGGCTTGGACACTGGATGACGTCGAATATGAGGAAGAGGAACCGACCAAAGCATCACCGTACGACGATCTTTGGAATCTTGATAAACCGAAAGAAACAAAATTGAAAAAAGTGAAGAAAATAAAAAAATTCCCGCCCCAACCGGAAAAGGATTTACTCCTATTTCTTGTCCATTACAGTCGGGAATTAGAGGAATGGCAACGGGATATTTTAACAATGATCCGCGAAGAAATGCTGTACTTTTGGCCGCAGTTAGAAACGAAAATAATGAACGAAGGTTGGGCTTCATACTGGCATCAACGGATTTTGCGAGAAATGGACTTGACGAGTGATGAAGCCATTGAATTTGCCAAATTGAATGCCGGTGTCGTTCAGCCTTCAACAACAGGAATTAATCCATATTATCTTGGGCTAAAAATCTTTGAAGATATTGAAGAACGTTATAACAATCCGACTGAACAAATGAAGAAACTAGGCGTTAAACCGGGTTCCGGCCGGGAGAAAATTTTTGAAGTTCGCGAACTTGAATCCGATCAATCGTTTTTACGAAATTATTTAACGAAAGAACTGGTTATGCGCGAAGATATGTATTTGTTTCAAAAGCAAGGCAGGGATTATAAAATTGTCGACAAAGAATGGGAGCATGTCCGCGACCAATTGGTAAACATGCGGGTAAACGGGGGCTTTCCATATATTACGGTTAATGACGGGGACTATTTACGCAATGGCGAGCTTTATTTGAAACATCATTATGAAGGAATTGAGCTGGACCTGAAATATTTGGAAAAAGTCCTCCCTTATATTTATCAGCTTTGGGGACGCAGTGTGCATATGGAAACAATTGTAGAAGAAAAGCCCATCCTCTATAGCTTTGACGGACGGAGTGTCCAGAGACGATATTTGTGACAAACGATTACCATCGTGAAAGATAAGGTAAGTGTGACTACAGTGTACAGAGACGATATTTGTGACAAACCGGAAAATAGTTGGGGTTAAATGATTTACTAGGGAAAATAATTGACAAATAACAGTGAAGTGCCGACTATTTCATTTTTGAAATGTTGGCTTGTTTTGTATGCTGTGTATGGCGATTAATGAGAAGAACAACAGGATAAACCTCTTATTAATGAAATGACGGGAATTTCAGAGGAGCTGCTTGTGATAATTGTAAATGGTGTCACTTTTTTGAACGAGAAAAATGTATTTGCCGATCATTTTAATATAAGATAAATTTATATAGTTTGAATAATTTTGTATATTATGGTATATTAATATATATCTCCTAAGTTATATGTCAGATGTCGAACTTTAACCCTAATCTTTTTAAGGTAAATGCAGGAGTCTGGTCACTCATATCATGATCTAAAAAGGGAGATCAATTCTTATGATGTTAAAATTTTCATTTATTGCTGGAATTGTTTTTATTGTTATTTCGGCTATCTTTAGTGGCGCTTGGGTTGATGGGTAACAACAAAGAGCAAATTTTTATTCTGAAACAAAAGGGCATAGGGATTTTAGGATGAAAATAGCATCGTACTCCGGGTATATAGGAATTGTTTTTTTAATAATTGCTGCATGCCTTTACTTTTTCTCATAAAGACCAAACATGCCAAGTATTCAATCTTGTCGGGAACAAAACCGTTGATAAAGACGTCCAATTGCAGCGTTTATACATTAATCAGTTTTCAGGAGAATTTCCATCATTCCTAATTTTAACGGAGGTGGTAAAGCGTGATCTGGTTATATCTGCTTATCCCGGTTTTCCTAATCGGCGGCATTGCTATTTATTTTGAGAAAAAATCAGGAATGAAACCACCAAAGGATGCTACGGAAAAACAAATCGACAAATTGGCGGAAATGAAATCTCAGCAAGAAAATAACCAAAATGGGTTTTATCAATAAAGATTTCTTAAAGCGGTCAACATCTTCAAAAGATTAAAGGTGAATGACCGCTTTTTAAGTGAAAGGATTGCTTATTGGTTTTTTGTAAGATAATTGGAAGATACGTTTTCAACCTTTTTTATATTAGTCTTATTCCGTTCTTGGTTTGGTAGGGTCACAGTTTGGCGGGGTAGTATTCCTTGATTTAGCAAGTTTCATTAAATAATAGCATTCCTCCCGGTACATATGGTCGGCCATTAATGCGGAAAAGGTACTGAGAACCGTGTGGGATAGTTCCATTTCTTCCAATTCATGAAGAAAGGTTTGAAATAATTTAATTTCCACTTCAACATCATTATTGAATTTTTCAAGGGCCGGGAAGGAATGGACATTTGTACGCAAATACCCAGTAAGTTCGGATGCTTTCAAATAAAATTGCTCAAAATGCTTCGTAAACTCATGACTTTTTTCCTTGAGCCGCTTTTCAACTCCATCTAACTCATCATTGATGGTACCTGAATGACCATAAGCATCTGCCAACCAAAGGAGATGGTGGTGCAATTCATGAAAAATCGGCGGGACTCGACCTTCTTTTAAATAGCTCAATACCCGTTGATATTCTTCCAGTTCATTCACCATATGATTAAGAAAAGTGGGAGTTAAATGAATTCCGGCTTCACCAGTTATGTGTCTCCGAATAATCACCAATTTAAATTCCTTAAAATTATCGACAACCTCTTCTACCTGATTGGTAAAGGAAATCACATTTTGTTCGGTTAATGATTTAGATTGGCTTAACAACTGATCGAAAGTATGAATAAATGCCCTTGCCAGTTCAATATCTTCGTGCTTTGAAGGATAGAGGGAATCATGAATAAATCTCGCGTGATCACCAAATACTTGCAGCCAGAATTGATGTTCAAACGATGCACTTTTTAAAAATTGAGACAATTTCATCAACTACTTATTATCATCTAACTAAATATATTCAAGCATATAGAGAAAAATAAGCGGGACAGGTTAATTTGTTAAAAGTGCTCATAATTACTAGGCTTTTTATATGACTTTTGCTGAAATAAAAAATCAGCCGCCAATGACGGGATGATTATTTTCGGAGTATCAGTGGGAAAAAGGAAGCGAACGACCGTTCCCCAAATAGCGCTTACATAGTTTTAATTGGCTAAAATGACTAGGTATATCAAAAATCGCCGTATCCATGGTAAAAATAAGAAGCTGCCGCAAAACGAACTGCGACAGCTTCTTCATGATTATATTTCCCCATACACAGAAAGCGGTTTTTTCACTTCTTCGTACTCCTCAGCCATAAAAACACGGGAGCGGTAATAAAATGTTTTTCTTCTATACTATCGAGTGAAAATGTCGGACCTTCCCCATCGGCGACATCTATGATTAATTGTGTATGTTTCCAATAATCGTATTGCCTTTTATGCATATAAAAGGGTATGTCACCGATGGAACCAAGACAGAAGTCATGATCACCAATTCGGAAATCTCCCTCTCGGTAACAAAGTGGAGTCGATCCATCATAACATCCACCAGATTGATAGAAAAAGATGGAACCTTACTTATTTTTTAACGACTCGATAAATGTTAAAGCTTCATCCGTTGCAACAACGAGTTCTGCCATAATCGTCACCTTTCAAAAATTAGAAGAATCCTTGAGGTTTCCGGTCATAACTGACGAGCAAGCATTTTGTTTGTGAATAATGCTCAAGCATCATTGCATGGTTTTCACGACCGATACCGGACATTTTGTAGCCTCCGAAAGCAGCACCGGCAGGATATTTATGATATGTATTCGTCCAAACACGACCAGCTTTGATGGCACGTCCAGCACGATAAGCAATGTCTCCGCTACGGGACCATACACCGGCACCTAAGCCATATAAAGTGTCATTGGCCATTTCAATAGCTTCGTCAAAATCTTTAAATGTTGTAACGGCGAGAACAGGTCCAAAAATTTCTTCTTGGAAAATCCGCATGTTATTGTTTCCTTTAAATACAGTAGGTTGGATGTAATTTCCGCCTTCCAGTTCGCCTCCAAGATGGTTTACATTCCCGCCAATTAAGCATTCCGCACCTTCCTCTTTACCAAGTTGGATATAAGAAAGGATTTTATCTTTTTGTTGTTTTGAAGCTTGGGCACCCATCATTACTTCTGTGTCTAGCGGGTTACCAACTTTAATTGCTTTTACACGTTCTAGTGCACGTTCCATAAATTTGTCGTAAATGGATTCTTGGATTAATGCACGAGAAGGACAGGTACAAATTTCTCCACTATTTAAGGCGAACATAACGAATCCTTCAATGGCTTTATCTAGGAATTCATCATCTTGATCCATAACATCTTCAAAGAAAATGTTCGGTGATTTTCCACCGAGTTCAAGTGTTACCGGAATAATATTTTCTGTTGCATATTGCATGATTTGACGACCGACTGCTGTAGAACCGGTGAAAGCTATTTTTGCAATTCTTGGATTTGTTGCCAGTGGTTTACCTACTTCAATTCCGTAACCATTTACAATGTTCAATACACCCGCAGGAAGAAGATCTGCAATTAATTCAACTAATACCAAAATGGATATCGGTGTTTGTTCAGCCGGTTTTAATACGATACAGTTACCTGCTGCTAGTGCCGGTGCAATTTTCCACGCAGCCATTAAGATGGGGAAGTTCCACGGAATAATTTGTCCAACAACACCGAGCGGCTCATGGAAATGGTAAGCAACAGTGTCATGATCAAGTTGGGTAATTCGGCCTTCCTGTGCACGAATTATGCCGGCAAAATAGCGAAAATGGTCGATTGCGAGTGGAATATCAGCGTTCAATGTTTCGCGAACAGCTTTTCCGTTATCCCAAGTCTCTGCAACTGCCAATTTTTCTAAGTTTGCTTCAAGACGGTCAGCAATTTTGTTTAAAATAATTGCCCTCTCTGTAGTTGAAGTTTTTCCCCAAGCATCTTTAGCTGCATGTGCCGCATTAAGTGCCAATTCAATATCTTCTGCAGAGGAACGAGCCGCCTTTGTAAATACTTGTCCAGTAACAGGAGTCACAACATCAAAATATTGTCCTTTTACAGGAGCCACCCATTTGCCCCCGATAAAGTTATCGTATTTTTCTTTAAAATGAACCAGTGCCCCTTCTGTATTTGGATTTGCATAAATCATTATGTAATCTCCCCTTTGTTTATTTATAATATAGCGGTTACAAAAAAAGAATAAAAATTTTTATCTTGTAACGCTTACAAATTAATAATATATCAAAATAATAAATTAAGCAAAATTTAGGTTTTATATAATTATTGATTTTTTAAACCTAGTAAAAATGCTTTTTTAATATAATTATTTGTTTCCGTTGAGTGATTTCGAGCAAACTATATTGAAGTGATTGTGTTTCCAACGTTTCTAATGACAGGAAAGTCAAATCGATAAGCATCTATATTTCTCTTATTTCCCCAATTTATCACGTTTTAAATTATTTCCTGAGTTTCGTACACCATAGACGGAAGAGTTTTTGTCGACAAAAAAAGAGCGATCTTCTCAACAAAATATGTAACGATAATAGGTTTTCGTCAATTTATTGGTTTTTAAGGTGCGATTATAAAGTTATTTAATAAAAATCAAACTAAAAATAGGTTTTAATAGGTTGAATTAGTGGAATATTTCTAACTTATTTAACCAAATAAAAAATTTTTTTGTATTATTGGGTTGAAATAGGTTTAGTTTTGTCGTAAAATATTTTCATATTATCAAAACATTTATAAAGGGATGAATAAAATGCAACTTAAGAATACTGTTATTGTTAAGAGAGGGAATATCACTGAGAGCGAGCATGAGGTTCACATCGCAGTTGTTGACTATAAAGGTAATTTGCTTGCTTTCACTGGTGATACATCCCGAGTTGTTTTTGCCCGGTCATCCATGAAGCCGATTCAAGCAATTCCGATCGTTGAGACAGGGACCGCAGATGAATTTAACTTTAGTGATGCAGACTTATCGCTATGTACAGCATCCCACAATGGTGAGCCGATGCATACCGATCGTGTACTTGCCATTTTAGCCCGGGCAGGACTGGATGAAACTGCATTGCGTTGTGGAATTCATAATCCGCGCTGGGAAGACACATATAAAAGTCTAATTTTAAACGGAAAGGAAATCACTCCACTTTATAATAACTGTTCAGGCAAACATACCGGAATGTTGGCAACAGCGGTGAAAATGGGAGAAACGACAGATGATTACTATTTATTAGATCATCCCGTACAACAACGAATTTTAAAAATAGTAAGTGAAGTTTGCGATTACCCGGCAGACAAAATTGAAATTGGCATTGATGGTTGTGGCGTACCCGTACATGGAGTCCCGTTAAATCATTTAGCTTATGGTTTTGCACGTATGGCACATCCGAATGGTCTTGGAGAAAAACGGGAACGAGCGATAAGAAGAATTACGAAAGCAATGACTGCAGCACCGGAAATGGTTGGTGGGACTGAACGCTTTTGCACAGATTTTATGCGAGTTGGAAATGCTAGATTCATAGGAAAGGCTGGGGCTGAAGGTGTTTACTGTATTGGTGATTTAGAGACCGGCATTGGCATTGCAATAAAAGTATCGGATGGAAATGGACGAGCTGCATATCCGGCAGCAATGGAAGTCTTGAAGCAACTGAACGCTCTTACTGACGAACAATATGAAGCTTTGAAAAACTATCATCGTCCACATCTATTAAACACAAGAAAAGAAGTAATTGGGGAAATTGTCCCGGTGTTTCAGTTACAAAAAACTGATACAAAGGACTTTTAATAAAAATGATTGAGGTGATAATTAGTGAAGAAAACAAGTTTATTCAAAATTTTTTCAATTTTAGTTATTTTTGCACTTGCACTGGTTGGTTGCTCCGCTGGTGGCTCGAAAACAAATAACGAATCGAGTGACAATAAACAGCAAAAAATTGTCAAAAAAGACGGAAAGGATATCACAATTGCTGTAGCGGCTGATTTTACAACAATGGATCCGTACGATACAAATGATACACTTTCTTATTCCGTTCAAAAAACGATGTTACAAGGGCTTATTGGTTTTGATAAAGATATGAAAGTTGTTCCTGTATTAGCAGAGGAATATTCATCTAATGACGAGGCTACAGAGTTCACATTCAAGTTACGCAAAGGAATCACTTTCCATGACGGAACACCTTTTAATGCAGAAGCTGTAAAAGTAAATCTCGACCGTGCAACTAATCCGAACAGTACATTAATTCGTTCGAGTTTGTTTAGTGTTATAAAGGAAACGGTCGTTGTTGATGAATATACGGTGAAAGTTATTTTATCTGAGCCGTTTGGTGCAATGATTAATACATTTGCCCATCCGGCTGCGATGATGATTAGTCCAAAAGCAATAGCAGAGTATGGGGATAATGTCGCTCAGCATCCAGTTGGAACGGGTCCATACGTCTTTAAAGATTGGCAACCGGGGGATCATTTAACCGTTGTAAAAAATTCTGACTATTGGAATGCAACAGGTAATGAAGTGGATTCAATTACATTCAAGCCCACACCGGAAAATGGTAATCGAATTGCCATGTTACAAGCAGGTGATGCAGATTTAATTTACCCTGTACCAACAGAATCAATTGATAGTATTAAAGGAAAAGAAGGAATAATTGTAGAAAATGATCCATCGATAGTTGTTTACTATTTATCAATGAATACAATGAAGAAACCATTTGATGATGTTCGGGTTCGACAAGCAATTAACTATGCTATCAATAAAGATGCATTTATCGGTGTTGTTCATAATGGTTATGCAAGTCCGTTAAAATCTGTTATCGCACCGAATACACAATTCTATTCTGAACAAAAAGGATATGACTTTGACTTAGAAAAGGCGAAAAAGTTAATGGCTGAAGCGGGATATGCTGATGGTTTTACAACAACTTTATGGGGTTCTAACTCTTCCTCGACAATGAAGGCAATGGAATTTTTGCAACAACAATTAGCTCAAATTAATATTAAAGTCAAAATCGAGTCAATGGAATCAGGGACTTTAGCTGATAAAATCTGGAATGTTCAAACACCTGAGGAAGCAGAAATTGAATTATATTATGGTGGCTGGTCACCATCTACCGGCGATGCTGATTGGGGAATCCGACCGTTACTGGGCGGTGCTAATTCATTTCCTCCATCTTCATATAACACAGCTTACTATAATAACGAAGAAGTAAATCAGTTAATTGGTGATGCATTAAAGACTGCTGATTCCAGTGAGAGAGGAAAAATTTATGCAAAAATACAAGAAAAAATTTGGAAAGATGCACCTTGGGCATTTTTAGCTGTAACTGACACGACATACGGACATAAGAACTATTTAAAAGGAGCTTTTGTACTACCTGACGGTTCTTTGAATGTCGATCAAATGAAAATCGTCCAATAAAAATTTATATTATCAGAGGAGGAGCCTATTTCTCCTCTGTTCCCTTATTCAAAGCAATGAAAAACTTTTATAGACGAGAGGTGAGATGATGTTAAGATATACGGTTAAAAGAATAATTGGCTTGATTCCTACTTTGTTTCTCGTTTCTATATTTGTCTTCTTATTTGTTCATTTTATTCCGGGTGATCCGGCTCGACTTGTGGCTGGACAAGATGCAACGTTAGAGGATATTGCACGGGTAGAAAAAGAACTCGGTTTGGATCAACCAATCCATGTTCAATATATTAATTTTATTTCAGGGATATTCCATGGCGATTTTGGTACATCGTTAAAAACAGGTCGTCCGGTAATGGATGAAATAGGTCTACGTTTCATGCCTACGTTTTGGTTAACTATCTGTTCCATGGTTTGGGCGGTCATCATCGGTTTAGTTATCGGTGTTATTTCTGCAACCAATCGAAATAAGTGGCAAGATTATTTAGGAATGTTTGGCGCGGTTTCAGGGATTTCCATGCCTACTTTCTGGCTTGGATTAATGCTTATCCAATTATTCGCCGTTCATTGGGGCATATTTCCGACAGGAGGTATGGATCATTCCTGGAAAAGCTATATTCTTCCTTCATTCACACTAGGTTTAGGTGTTGCTGCTGTCGTGGCAAGATTTACCCGTTCTTCCCTCATGGATACGTTAAAAGAAGATTATATAAGAACGGGGAGAGCGAAAGGATTAGTTGAACGGAAAGTCGTTTGGGGCCATGCGTTGAAAAATGCCATGATTCCGATTGTAACAATGACAGGTCTTCAATTTGGCTTCCTGCTGGGTGGATCGGTCGTAGTCGAAACGGTCTTTAATTGGCCGGGATTGGGTCGTTTATTAATAGATTCTGTTGCTTTCCGTGACTATACCGTGATACAAGGAGAACTTCTCCTATTCTCACTAGAATTTATACTCATTAATCTCATAGTAGATTTAATATACAGTTTCTTAAATCCACAAATTCGTTTTGATTAAAAGAAAATGTGAACAACAGTCCAGCGATGTTTGTTGATCGGCGAAAGGATGGTCAAGGAGATTTACTTTTCCTGAGATTACGCAACTTGCATGATCGGAACCGTAACCGGACAGGTGAAACCACTTCAATGTTGTAAATGGATGTAATTATAATTTTATTTTATGTTAAAAAGGAGGATATTATATGGTAAAACCGGTACCTTCAAACATTCCAACAGAGGTTTCCAGTATCCCAGTTAAGAAAGTTATCGCACCCAATTTTACTGCTTTTTGGAAGAAATTTAAAAAACAAAAACTGGCTTTATCGTCGGCCATTTTTCTATCTTTCCTTATCTTCGTTGCTATTTTAAGTCCGATAATCGCACCGTATGGCGTTGAAGAACCTGATTATAGTCATGTATTACAAGGTCCGTCTCTCCAGCATTTAGCAGGGACTGATGCATTCGGGAGAGATATTTTTAGCCGTATTCTTGTCGGTGCAAGAATTTCTTTATCGGTCGGGATTATATCCGTTTTGCTCGGCGCAGCAGTTGGTACATTTTTAGGCCTAATAAGTGCTTATTACGGAAAATGGATTGATAGTATTGTTGGACGAATTAATGATGTGCTGTTTGCTTTCCCAGGAATTTTATTAGCAATCGGTATTATTGCTATTTTAGGACCGGGACTAGGAAATGTAGTTGTTGCCATTGCCATTTTTAGTGTCCCAAGTTTCGCGAGAATTGTTCGAAGTAGTGCACTTTCTGTAAAATCATCTGTCTATGTTGAAGCGTCGAAATCAATTGGTGCGAAGGATCGCCGTATTATATGGAAACATATATTTCCGGGTACCATTTCGACAATTATTGTTAACTTTACGATGCGTATCGGTTCAGCTATTCTTACAGCGTCAAGTTTAAGCTTTCTAGGTTTAGGAGCACAACCGCCTTCACCTGAATGGGGGGCCATGTTAAGTAACGGAAGAGACTACTTGACAACTGCCTCTCATATTACCTTCTTTCCGGGTTTGGCAATATTTTTAACGGTACTCGCTTTCAATCTTCTTGGTGATGGACTAAGGGATGCCCTCGATCCGAAAATAAAAGATTAAAATGTGGAAGGGGATTGACTATGACTGAAAAAATATTAGATATACAAAATTTGAAAACTTCCTTCTTTAGTGACGGAAAGGAAATAAAAGCAGTAGACGGAGTATCATTCACAATTCATAAAGGAGAAACGGTTGGCGTCGTTGGTGAATCCGGATCAGGAAAAAGTGTAACATCTTTATCGGTTATGCGTTTATTACAAGATACACCAGGAAAAATCGTCGGTGGTTCCATTTATTTTAATGGAAAAAACTTGTTAGAAATCCCAGAAAGAGAGATGAGGAAAATTCGCGGCAATGAAATCGCGATGATTTTCCAAGAGCCAATGACATCTTTAAATCCGGTCTATAAAATAGGGAAACAACTTGAGGAAGCTATTCGTCTTCATCTTGGCTATGATAAAAAACAAGCGAGAGCACACGCTGTTCAAATGTTAAAATTGGTCGGTTTACCACGTGCAGAAGAGCTTGTTAATGAATATCCTTTTCAATTATCAGGGGGGATGCGTCAGCGAGTCATGATCGCGATGGCAATGTCTTGCAAACCAAAACTATTAATTGCTGATGAGCCGACGACTGCCCTAGATGTGACGATTCAAGCCCAAATTCTTGACTTAATGAGAAAGCTTGGCCAAGCGAGTGATACATCGATTATGTTAATCACTCATGATCTCGGTGTAGTTGCGGAAATGTGTGAACGTGTTGTTGTTATGTATGCCGGTAAGGTTGTTGAGGAGACGGATGTCCAAACTTTATTTTCAGAACCGAAACATCCATATACACAAGGACTGTTAAAATCGATTCCAAAGTTAGGTGAAAAAGTTGGAAAGCTAGATTCCATTCCAGGTAATGTACCAACTCCTGATGAAATGCCTCAAGGCTGTAAGTTTGCCACCCGATGCAAATTTGTGACAGAGCAATGTTGGAAAAAGGAGCCGCAGCTAGAAAAAATAAGTAAGGATCATAAGGTAAGATGCTGGCTTCACCAAGATACTGAAAAAGTAGAAGAAATGCATAAGGTAGGTGTATAACGGATGACGGAACCATTAGTTGAAGTTAAAAATTTGAAAAAGTATTTTTCTACCCGTAAAGGCGTTTTTGGGCAAAAAAAATCCGTTGTGAAAGCTGTTGATGATGTTTCTTTTACAATCCAAAAAGGGGAAACACTCGGACTTGTAGGTGAAAGTGGCTGTGGGAAATCAACGACGGGGCGAATGCTTATGCAGTTACTGGAACCGACAGAAGGTCAAATTGTATTTGAAGGAAAAGATTTATCCAAATTGAATAAAAGTGAAATTCGTTCTGCGAGAAAAAACTTCCAAATGATTTTCCAAGATCCCTATGCTTCGTTAAATCCAAGAATGAAAATTAAAGATATCATTAATGAACCGCTCATCATTCATGGCTATGACAAAGAACAAAGAGAAAGACGAGTAAATGAACTATTAGACATTGTCGGTCTAAGTCCTGCCCAAGGTGATCGTTATCCGCACGAATTTAGTGGCGGTCAACGTCAACGTATCGGAATTGCGAGGGCACTTGCCATTAGTCCAAAATTAATTATTGCAGATGAACCGGTCTCGGCACTTGATGTATCAATTCAATCACAAATTTTAAACTTATTAAAAGATCTCCAAAACGAATTTCATTTGACTTATTTGTTTATTTCTCATAATTTGAGTGTAGTAGAACATATTAGCGATCGGGTTGGCGTCATGTACTTAGGAAAGATTGTTGAAATTGCGGATCAAGAAACACTATACAAAAATCCGTTGCATCCTTATACGAAGTCACTACTGTCTGCAGTACCGGTACCTGATCCGAAAATAAAAAGGGAACGTATTATTTTGAAAGGTGATATACCCAGCCCGGCCAATCCACCGAGTGGCTGTACCTTTCATACAAGATGTCCGTTTGCAACAGAGCGATGCAGGCAAGAGGTACCGACTTTAAGAAACGTAGGGAATGGACAGTACGTTTCTTGCTACCTCGTATAACGATATTGAAAAAATAGGGGATGAAAATGAACGGAAGAAAATTATGGATAATAGGCATCCAAGAAAAATTTTTAGAAATTGTGACGAAACAAGTAAAAGTCATCCTAGACGATCAAATTACAATTGATGCGGTAACGGTTAAAGATCTGCAGAAAAATATGGTTGGAAGTAATGATGTTGTGGTTATTTCTTCTAACCATATTCGGGGATTAATTGCCCACCTTATTCCGGAGACATGTCCAATTATTGTTGGCAAACGGGATATTAACTATATGAATACGAAAAAATTATTAAATCTTCCACCTGGCCAAAAAATTTTAATTGTTAATGATACGGAAGAAAACACGAATGAGACTGTCTCGTCATTGAAAAAAACTATATTTGAGCATGAGTATATTGCTTATGAGCCGGAAAAATCTATCCCGGTACATATTGATTATATTGTTACGCCAGGTGAAAGCCACTTATTACCGCAAGATTTAACCAATGTAATCGATATCGGCCACCGGATATTAAATTTTCATACATTAAAACAAATATTCACTGTTTTCGGTTTAGATTTCGAGAATTGTAATTTAGTAGGGCGATATTTTAAATCATGTGTGTCCGTTTTAGAAAATGATAATATGAAGAAGGCCATTTATGTAAAAGATGCACGCAATACCGCGCAATATACATTTGAAGATATTATTTCGGAAAGTAAAGCAATACAGCAAGCAATTACAGAAGCAGAAAATTTTGCAAAGGACGAGCAGGTTCAAGTTATTTTAATTGAAGGGGAACAAGGAAGCGGGAAAAACATGATCGCTCAAGCAATCCATAATCGTTCGAGTCGGGCAAATTTACCTTTCATTACGATTGACTGTCGTAATAAAGATATTGACTTACTTGAAAGAGAATTATTTGGTTCTGCCGAGGGAGAACTATCATATGGTGTATTCGAACTTGTTATGGGCGGTACGGTTTGTATTCGGGAAGTCGAGGAATTACCACCGGATCTGCAAGCAAAAATGTTAAAAATTTTGAAGGAAGGTTCATTTTGTCGGATAGGGGGCAAGGAAAGAGTTCCAATTACAGCACGCCTTATTACTACCATTTCAACCGATGCACAAATTGCGGAACAAGAGACGTTATTGTCTGAATTTTATCAGTTACTCGCTCTACATAAAGTAAAAGTGCCGGCATTAAGAGAAAGAAGTGAGGACATTGTTCCGTTAATAGAAGAAATAAAAAGAAGATTGAACCGGGAGCTACAACTAAGTGAGGAAGTGACTCGCTATTTCTCAACCTATCCATGGCCTGGAAATGTTCGGGAACTTTATAATGTCATAACGTATTTATCAACGAAGCAAGAAGGAGTTATTGAAATTAATTCACTTCCATTTTTTTTGCGAAAAGATAGTCAAAACGATTATTTATCAATGTTCGATGAGTGTCATTCAATTATACAAAATTTGGAAAATCGTGGATTTTTAAATGAAAGTATTGAGATCCTGACAGTATTTAAAGAAGGAAAGGAAACATTTCATTCTTTTGGTAGAAAAGCATTGAAGCAACATTTAGAAGAAAAAGGTTTACGATTTTCCGAGCAGCAACTCCGAATCCGATTAGAGGAACTGCAAAAATTAGGATTAACAATTGTCCGTCAAGGAAGGGCAGGTTCAACGATATCCCCAAAAGGTGAGGCGTTTTTAAAAAATTATTTAAAGATGGTAAAAAATGAACAAAACATGCAGTCAATTGTGAGAAACAGGTAGAAATGAATCTGTTTTATCCTACCTTAATGGGCTTCGTAAAGGTTCGATTGGTTAAAACTAACCATCATTGGGGAATGAAGAAAACCCCCAATGATGGAAATTTCATTTTATTTTAGTTGCAAACAACTTTGGTGGTGAAGAGATGAGACTATATATTTCTGCAGATATTGAAGGAGTCTCCGGTGTGGTCCATTCCGAACATACGGCAAGGGACGGGAGAGAACATGACCGGGCAAGAATGTATATGACTAGTGAAGTGAACGCATGTATAGAAGGGGCATTGGAGGCAGGTGTTAAGAACATCATCGTGAATGATTCGCATGGAACGATGAGAAATATTATTCTCGAAGAATTGCATCCAGTTGCTGAACTAATTTCCGGATCACCGAAAAAATTAGCAATGGTGGAAGGGTTAGATGAAACATATGATGCGGCAATTTTCATCGGATACCATACAAGAATGGGTATTCCAGGTATATTAAATCATACGTTTCACGGTCGTGCCATTAAGACAATAAAAATTAATGGGAAAGAATTCGGAGAGTTTGAGTTAAATGCAGCAGTAGCGGGACATTTCGGTGTACCTGTCGTTATGGTGAGTGGTTGCAACCTATTAGCAAAAGAAGCCCGTGAACTTATTCCCGGAATCGAAACAGCTGTTGTGAAGCAAACTATTAACCGAACAACTGCAATAAATGTTGGCATACAAACGGCCAGGGAAATCATCCGACAGCAAACAATTCGAGCCTTACAAAATCGGGAACAGATACAGCCTTTCATAATAGATGGAAAATTAAATGTAGAAGTTTCCTTTTTAAATACAGGATTAGCTGATTATGCAGAAATCCTTCCGGCAGTAAAAAGATGCAGTCCGGATAGTGTCACATTCCAAACGGATCAAATTATTCATGCATATCGGTATATCCGTTCACTCATTTTAATGGTATCAAGTAGTATATAAATTATCCAAAGCGAAGGATGGTTACAGAGATGGATAGAAGAAACCCCATTATCGGCATTTCGGGAAACATTATTATCGACCAAGGCGGAATATTTCCTGGCTATGAACGAGCATATGTGAATAATAATTACATTCACTCCGTTGTAAGGGCTGGTGGCGTTCCAGTTATCCTCCCGGTTGTTACCGATCATAAAATAATCTATCAGCAAGTTGAAAACATTGACGGATTAATAGTTTCCGGTGGTCAAGATGTGAATCCACTATTATACGGAGAAGAACCGGAAACGAAGCAAGGTGGAATTTTTCCTGAACGAGATGAGTTTGATCAACTTTTGATAAAAACGACCATTGAAGCGGGTAAGCCAGTTCTAGCTATTTGTAGAGGTATTCAAATTTTAAACGTTGCTTATGGCGGAACATTGTACCAAGATGTTTCAAATAAAGAAGGAGCATTTGTAAAGCATGAACAAGCTGGCGGCCCATCTTATGCCACTCACACAATTCAAATTGAAAAGGGAAGTCTGTTGGAAACCATTCTAGGTTCCGAGTGTCGAACAAATTCTTTTCACCATCAGGCTGTAAAAGATATAGCACCGGGATTTAAAGTGACGGCGACGGCAAAGGACGGCATTGTTGAGGCGATTGAGAAAGAAGATGCCTATTTTGTTCTAGGTGTTCAATTTCATCCGGAAATGATGGCGGAAAAACACGAAAACATGATGAATTTATTCAAAGCTTTGATAAACGTAGCAAAAAAATTGGAGTGAGTTTGACTTACTTAGTATGTTTCTATTGCAAAAGCCTGAATGAAATTTTGATTGGGTTGTACAAAAAAACGTCGGGTGCCATAAGGAGATAATAAAGCAAATTTAAAGTTTTTATTTCGGTTTTTTCTTTTTTAGCCAAAAATAGTGCCGGGTGCCCTGAGTAAAGGGATTCCGGCACTTTTTTTGATAATTTCTTTCCCTCACTGCTTCAAATTAATTTCCACTGTTTTCATGTTCATTAACTTGTCAAATTTATAGATAAAAAGTATAATAATGGTATGGTCATCAGATGACCTTACTAATTACATAAGTGATATAAAATGTTAGCGTTTGCTGGTGCTCTTATTTCGTTATTTGAAAAGCCATATAAGAGTGGTATTTTTTGTTTTTAGTGAAAATCAAATGCTGTCAAACAAATGGTTAAGAGACTTGAAGTATTTGAATTTTAACTTATTGTTCCGTACAATAAGTTAAAAACTAAAGGAGACTAGGAAAATTGGAGTACAAGCGGATACAAACGAAGAAAATTTACGAAGAAGTGGCAGACTCGATTATTAACATGATTAAAAATGGGGAACTGAAACCGGGTGAAAAAATCGAATCTGTTGAAAAATTAGCGAAAAATTTCGGGGTAGGTCGTTCTGCTATACGGGAAGCATTAAACGGATTGAGAACAATGGGATTGGTCGAAATGCGTCAGGGGGAAGGGACGTATGTAAAAAAGTTTGACCCATCCAAGTTCACATTGCCGGTCACAACCGCATTTTTGATGAAACAAAATGATGTCAAAGAATTGTATGAAGTCCGGAAAATCCTGGAGGTTGGAACAGCGAGTTTAGCGGCAATGAACTGTAACGAAGAAGATTTATTTCCAATGGAAGAAGCGCTTAACGTCATGGAAAATGCGGGAGGAGATGAAGATCAGGCGCAAAAGGCCGATACGGATTTTCATCTTGCCATAGCAAAGGCAACACATAATCATTTGCTGATCAGTTTAATGGGGAGTATGTCTGTGTTAATTTCCGAAACGATTAGAGAAACGAGGAAAGTAATCCTTTATTCAGAAGATCAAGCAGATCTTCTTTTAGTTGAACATAAACAAATCTTCGAGGCTATTAAGAAAAAAGATTCGGATCTGGCAGGTAAGGTTATGTTCAACCATTTGGAAAATACAAAAAACCGGTTGTTTAAATATATTGAATAGAATTTTCCTCACCATATCGCTAAGTAAATCCGTTAAGAAGGCTTGCCCCTATGCATCTGGTTTGTTCAACTAACCATCATTGGGAAGAAAACCCCGCTGATGGAAGTTTCACTTTATAAATTTATACGATTTGTAGAACGTGAAGGAGTGTCATATTGTGAAAGTTTCACTATTTATCACTTGTATAAGTGATATTATGTTTCCAAATGTCGGGAAAAACACTGTAGAAATTTTAGAACGGCTTGGATGTGAAGTTGACTTTCCAACCATGCAAACATGTTGTGGACAGCCGGCATACAATAGCGGCTATTTAGAAGAAGCAAAAGGCTCGATGAAACAAATGATACGAGCATTCAAAGACGCCGAATATGTCGTCGGTCCGTCCGGTTCCTGTGTCGGTATGATTCGGGAATATCCGCATGTGTTTAAAGGAGATCCTGAGTGGGAAAAACCGGCCCAAGAACTGGCTGCCAAAACATATGAATTAACTCAGTTTATTGTCGATGTATTGGGAGTGAAGGATGTTGGGTCAACTTTTAAAGGAAAAGTTACCTACCATCCATCCTGTCACATGACCCGAATTTTAGGAGTGAAAGATGCACCAAAAATCCTTTTGCAAAATGTAAAAGGAATTGAATTTGTAGAATTGCCTTCCGGTGAGGATTGCTGTGGTTTTGGCGGTACATTTTCCGTGAAAAAGCCGGAAATTTCCGCCGAGATGGTGAAGGAAAAGTCCCGGCATGTGACAGAAACCGGTGCTGAATATTTGGTTGGCGGCGATATGGGCTGCCTGATGAATATCGGCGGACGCATGCAAAGAGAGGGCAAAAATGTCAAAGTAATACATATCTCAGAAATTTTGAATACGCATAATTGACAAGAGGTGGAAGAAATGAGTTTAAAACTGGAAGATATTCCTTTTGAAGAAGGGGTAAAAAAGGGGATCGAAAATGATTTCATGCGTCAGGCGGTTTCGGGCGCTCAGGGTCGTTTTCGTGCTGGCCGGCTGAAACAGGCTCAAGAATTGGGAAACTGGGAAGACTGGCGAAAACTCGGTGAAGAAATCCGTAACCATACAGTAAATCATATCGACTTTTATTTACAACAATTAAGCGAACAAGTGGAGAAACGCGGCGGCCATGTATATTTTGCTGAAACTGCAGAAGAAGCAAATAGCTATATTAAGCAGGTGATTCAGTCAAAGAACGCCAAAAAAATTGTTAAATCAAAATCGATGGTGACGGAAGAAATCGGTTTAAATGATGCATTGGCAGAAACCGGTGCTGAGGTTGTTGAATCCGATTTAGGCGAATGGATTTTACAATTGGGAGGGGACCATCCATCTCATATTGTTACACCTGCTCTTCATAAAAATAAAGAACAAATTCGTGAAACCTTTGCTAAAAAACGAGGATATACCGGGTCAAGTGAACCGGAAGAATTAGCAGCTTTTGCCCGCAAACAATTACGAAGTGACTTTTTGCAAGCAGATGTCGGTATTACCGGATGCAATTTTGCCATCGCTGAATCAGGAACTATTACCTTGGTAACCAACGAAGGAAATGCTGATATGGTTTGGACCGTTCCTGATACACTGATTACCGTGATGGGGATGGAGCGGATTGTACCTACGTGGGAAGAAATGGAAATTCTAGTTGGTCTTTTAACACGTTCAGCAGTTGGACAAAAACTTACCAGCTATATCACAGCATACACCGGTTGTCGTGGGGAAGATGAAATCGACGGGCCAAACGATTATCATCTTGTTATTGTTGATAATGGCAGGTCGAATGCACTTGGAACGGAATTCCAGGCAGCCTTGCATTGTATTCGTTGTGGTTCTTGCATAAATGTTTGTCCGGTGTATCGTCATATCGGTGGCCATGCCTACAATTCGGTTTACCCTGGGCCGATTGGTGCAGTATTGACGCCTGTTTTAGACGGATATGACGATCATAAAGATTTGCCATATGCATCCTCGTTATGTGGAGCATGTACGGAAGCTTGTCCGGTAAGGATACCATTGCATGAAATGTTAGTTCTTCATCGGCAAAAGATTGTTGAAAATGGTGACACTCCTTTTGCAGAAAAGATGATGATGAAAGGTGTCGGCATGTGGGGAGGCAGCCCTTTTATTTATAAAATGAGCACAAAACTTGCCCACTCTGCCTTAAAACCATGGGCAAAGGATGAGACAATTGAAAATGGACCGGGACCATTAAAAGCATGGACGGCGGTTCGCAATCTAGCCGCCCCGCCTAAACAATCTTTCCGTTCTTGGTTTGAAAACAGAAAAAAGGACGGTGAAAACTAATGGCGGTTTATAATCGGGATGAATTTTTAAACAAATTGGCAGCAAAACTCGGCCGTCCCCGTCGAACAGAAGGTGTTGTGCGCCCGGTTTGGCGTGTTAATCCGCAATATGAAGTGTTTAAAGGGATGGATCAAGAAGAACTTATGAACATTTTTGCAAACCAATGTGAAGCCATCCATACGGACTTTGTAAGAACAGACGTTGCTCATTTAAAAAATGTTTTAGTCGATGTGATAAGAAGGTATGGTGGAAAATCAGTTATTTTACCAAAGGACCCACGGAATGAAAAATATGGCTTGCCAGATTGTTTTCATGAGTTGCAACAAGATACAAATATTCATGTTTGGGATTACACAATCGGTAAGGAAAATGAAAAAATTGCTGAGCAAGCTAATATTGGTATTACTTTCAGCGATATAACATTAGCAGAAACAGCAACAGTCACTTTATTCCACAATAAACATCACGGCAGATCGATTAGCTTAATGCCGAAAAATTATATTGCAATCATTCCAAAAAGTACTTTAGTGCCCAGAATGACCCAGGCAGCGGCAATCATTCATGAAAAAATTGAAAAAGGGGAATTGGTTGCCTCTTGTGTCAGTTTTATTTCCGGTCCAAGTAACAGTGCTGATATTGAAATGAATCTTATTGTCGGGGTACATGGCCCAGTTAAGGCAACATATATTCTTGTTGATGAGTAAAATAAAAATTTTTTTATAAGACAATTTATAGAGGTATAAAGAGAAAAATCTCCAGGTATGGAATGAGGGTGAGTAAACCCTCTTCCATAGGTAAATATTTCTGTTCCCCAATTAATCACTGCACTAGATATTACCATAAAATTTTTTAAAAAAATTGAAGGATTTTTAGTATTTTTGTCGAATAAGATATGCATAAAATTCCTCTAAAGTTTTCCTTCTTCTCTTGTTCTGGTCACCCTATTTTTTCCAAAGTACCTGAAAATTCAACTATATTCATTGAAACTTAAATTTTGTATAATAAACATGAAAGGAACGAGTTAAGTTACGTATGGTTTATAAACTTCCTATAATTTGGCTCAAACCAAAAAATGATTTTGTTTAAGAATTAAGAAAGTATAAAAATAAAAGTAAATAACTTGGGATTAGTTTTATTGTCTAGCTCCGAGCGCCAGCGACTGAG